>Ga0180301_10000403_pt1 | contig 33450 bp, 32 predicted proteins | sample GuaBasSediGuay16_FD_121797 | JGI IMG/M metagenome (GOLD analysis project Ga0180301, IMG submission 121797) | Subseafloor sediment microbial communities from Guaymas Basin, Gulf of California, Mexico - Guay16, Core 4569-2, 12-15 cm | ecosystem: Environmental > Aquatic > Marine > Hydrothermal... | reverse complement strand
GGGAGCCCCGTCGCCCGATTGAGGGAGGTTTCATAACCACTAAGTTTAATGAGCTTCTGGGCTGGGCCAGAAAATATTCCCTTTTCCAATATCCTTTTGTGACTGCCTGTTGTGGCATGGAATATATGTCAGCAGCCTGTGCTCATTTTGATATTGACCGTTTCGGAGCCGGTTGGACAAGGTTTTCCCCCCGTCAAGCTGATATGCTGCTGGTTGTCGGCACAGTTACCCAAAAATTGGCGCCTGTCTTGCGGACAGTTTACAATCAGATGACCAATCCTAAATGGGTCATTGCTTTTGGAGCCTGTGCTGTGAGTGGCGGCATTTATGACAATTATGCTGTGGTCCAGGGAATCGACCGAATCATTCCGGTCGACGTGTATATCCCTGGTTGTCCTCCTCGACCCGAAACTGTCCTTGACGCCTTAATTAAACTGCAAGAAAAAATTCAAAAACAAGAACAAGAGTGGAGATGGAAAAAGAAGTAATTCTCCAGGCAGTTCAGGAAAGATTCCAAAAAGATATTCTGCGGGTGGACCAGCAATTTGGAGATGACTTCATTCAGATAAAAAAAGAAATTTTACTTCCCCTGGTTAATTTTCTGCGAAAAGAGCCTTATGAGTTTACCCTGCTTCTCGACTTAACCTGTGTCGATTATTTGGGAGATGAAGAGCGTTTTGAAATGGTCTATCATCTTTTTTCTTTAAAAAATAACCTGAGGTTAAGAATAAAAGCCCGACTTAAAGAAAGCGATTTAAAGATAGCTTCTTTGACTGCCATCTGGAAAAATGCCAATTGGTTGGAAAGAGAAGTTTTCGATATGTTTGGAGTCCATTTTGAGGGGCATCCAGATTTAAGAAGAATTTTTATGTATGACGGCTTTGAAGGTCACCCCTTAAGAAAAGACTACCCCTTACGCCGCCGCCAGCCACGGATTCCCTTAAAAAAAGGATAAAAAAATGACGACCAGAATACAGAAGGAAGCCCGGCGGGAAAGTATGCTGCTCAATATGGGCCCTTCGCATCCGGCCATGCATGGCACCATCAGAATTATGCTCGAATTGGATGGTGAACGAATCCTTAATTCAGAAGTCGAAATTGGTTATCTCCACCGCGGCTTTGAAAAAATCTGTGAAAACCGAACTTATTTTAATTTATTACCTTATACCGACCGTTTGAATTACGTTTCCCCATTGATTAATAATCTGGGCTATGTAATGACCATGGAAAAAATGTTGGGTCTGGAAGTCCCTGAGCATGCCCAATACATCCGAGTGATAATGAGTGAGTTAAGCCGGATTTCTGACCATTTAACCTGTTTAGCGGCCATGGCCATGGAATGTGGCGCCTTTACTGTTTTTCTTTATAAGATTAAAGCCCGTGAATTTATTTGGGATTTTATAGAACGAACTACCGGCGCTCGAATGACCACCTCTTATATTCGTATTGGTGGGGTTAGAGCAAATCTCCATGAAGGTTGGCGAGAAGACCTCCTCAAGGCCATAAAAGAAACTCGTCTCGTGCTCAAAGATGTCCACGCTCTTTTAGACAAAAATAAAATTTTCCTCAATAGAACCAGAGATATTGCCGTTGTTTCACCAGAAATGGCCATTAATTACGGTTGGACAGGACCTTGCCTGCGGTCAACGGGAGTTTATTATGATGTTCGCAAAGCTCATCCTTATCTGGTGTATGACCAACTTGATTTTGAAGTTCCTTTAGGAGAAAGGGGAGATAACTTTGACCGCTATATGGTCCGGATGCTGGAAATGGAGCAAAGTTTACGAATAATCGAGCAGGCCATGAAAAAACTACCGGACAGCTCACCGGCCAGTGAGCTTAAGACAGATGCTTTGGAACCGGCTGAGGCCATCAAGCTGGCACGGCAGCGACGCCCGGAGAAAAAAATTAAACTCTCGCCCAACCTTCAAGGAATGGAAAAGGAAAATTATCCTTTAATTCTGAGTTCCGACCGCCGTTACATTATGCCTCCTAAAGAAGATGTCTATACCACGATTGAAGGTTTAATCCGCCACTTTAAGTATTTCATGAGAGGGCATGGCCTTAGGCCACCTAAAGGCGAAGTCTATTTCTCCGTAGAGGGCGGCAATGGAGAATTGGGCTATTATATTGTTTCCGATGGTACTGACAAGCCTTATCGTCTCCATTTGCGGGCGCCCTGTTTTCATATAGTTTCGGCCCTGGAAGAAATGATCGAGGGGCATTATATTGCCGACGTTATTCCTACTTTCGGTTCTCTCAACATGATTGGAGGAGAGCTGGATAGATGATGGACCTCTCACCAGAAACTAGAAAAAAAATTACCCAATTGACCGCCAAATATCCCCAAAAACAAGCAGCTCTCTTGCCAGTGCTTCATCTCATCCAAAATGAGATGGGCTATATTCCTCAGGAAGCAGAAATTTGGGTGGCTGAACTATTAGGCCTCCAGCCGGTTCGAGTCAAGGAAGTTATTACCTTTTACACCATGTTTCTTGAAAAACCTATTGGCCGTTATCATTTGCAAGTTTGTACTAATTTGAGTTGCACTTTAGCCGGAGCTGAACATATTTTAAACTACTTGATCAAAAAATTAGGCATTAAACCGGGCGAAACCACTGCTGACGGCCGTTTTACTTTGACTACGGTCGAGTGTTTAGGAGCCTGTGAACAGGCTCCGTGTATGATGATTAATTTTGATTATTACGGCAACTTAACTCCCGAAAAAATTGATGAAATTCTCGATGGATTAGAGTGATAAAGTGGCGGATAAAGAAAAGTACTTAACTAAATTATTCGGTTTGAAAAATCTCCATAAAATTGAAGTCTATCTTCAGAACGGGGGTTATGAAGCCGCCAAGAAAGCTATTAAAACCAAGAAACCCCAAGACATCCTCAATGAAGTTAAAGCCGCCAATCTTCGGGGAAGGGGAGGCGCTGGTTTTCCAGCTGGAGTGAAATGGGGCTTTGTGCCTCAAGGGGTCGAGAAGCCTAAATATCTCTGCGTCAATGCTGATGAAGGAGAACCGGGCACTTTTAAAGATAAATATATTATGAGCCACAACCCTCATCTTCTTCTAGAAGGTATAATCATTACCTCTTATTGTGTGGGCATCCACCAAGCTTTCATCTATATCCGGGGTGAATACGAAATGATCGCCCGGCGACTGGAAAAAGCCATTGAAGAAGCCACGGCCAAAGGATTCCTAGGTAAAAATATTTTCGGGAGTAATTTCGACCTGGAGGTAATTGTCCATCGAGGGGCTGGGGCCTATATCTGCGGAGAAGAAACTGCTTTACTTGAATCATTAGAAGGCAAGAGAGGTCACCCCCGGTTGAAACCGCCTTTCCCCGCTTCCATTGGTCTTTTTGGCTGTCCCACAGTCATCAATAATGTGGAAACAATCGCTAATATTCCTTTCATCATGGCTCGCGGAGCCGAATGGTTCACTCAAATAGGCCTGCCTAAAGACGGCGGGACAAGAATCTTTGGAGTAAGTGGCGCCGTTAAAAAGCCTGGAATTTATGAGCTTCCTTTGGGTACTTCCCTTAGAGAATTAATTTATAACTATGCTGGAGGCTTGCCCGAAGGAAAAAAACTCAAGGCAGTTATCCCCGGAGGCATGTCAGCTCCGGTGCTTAAGGCTGATGAGATTGATATTCCTCTTGATTTTGAATCATTAATGAAAGCCGGGTCCATGCTTGGCTCCGGAGCAGTCATTGTCATTGATCATGAAACCTCGATGCTGGATGTGCTTCGGGTGGTGAGTAAATTTTATGCTCATGAGTCATGTGGTCAGTGTACTCCTTGTCGGGTAGGAGTAGCTTGGATTAATAAAATAGTTCAGAGAATAGCCGCCGGTGGAGGCCAGCCCGGTGACTTAGAGACAATTACTCGGTTGGCTTCGGCCATAAAAGGCAAAACTTTATGTCCTCTGGGAGACGCTGCGGCTATGCCCATCTTAGCTATTGTCGAAAAATTTAAAGACGAGCTTTTAGACCAGATAGGGTCTTTAAAGGATAATTGATAACCATGGTGAAAATAACAATTGATGGTCGTCAGGTTGAAGTTAAAGAAGGGATGACCATTCTCCAGGCAGCGGAATCTATCGGGATTGAAATCCCCCATCTTTGTTTTCATCCTGCTTTTCCGCCGGAAGGAAGCTGTCGACTTTGTCTGGTGGAGATTGAAGGTCGACCTAAATTGGAACTTGCCTGTTCGACCATCGTCCAAGAGGGTATGACCATTTCTACTCAAAGTGAGACGGTGCGTCAGGCCCGACGGTCAGTTTTAGAATTCCTTCTGGCTGAACATCCTTTGGATTGTCCTATTTGTGATAAAGCTGGGAATTGTCAGCTTCAAGATTACTATCAAGAGTATGGCTTATTTGACAGCCAATTCAAAGAAAATAAAGAAAGAAAATCAAAAAAAGTAGCCTTAGGCAAAAACCTTATCCTCGATCGGGAACGATGTATTCTTTGTACACGCTGTGTCCGCTTTCTGAAAGAAATTACCCGTACCGGTGAATTAGGTGTTTTTCAACGAGGCCTACGTTCGGAAATAGATTATTTTCCGGGTCAGCCCGTGGATAATAATTATTCGGGCAATCTAGCCGAGTTATGTCCGGTAGGAGCCATTACTGATAAGGATTTCCGTTTTCAAACCCGCAGCTGGTTCCTCCAAAGTGGTCCCTCCATCTGCCCCCATTGTAGCCGAGCTTGTAGTATTTATATTGATTACCATGTGGGCTTCCCTCGGGTTGAACTGGACAAATATGTTTACCGGATCAGGGCAAGAGAGAATCCGGAAATAAACGATTACTGGATTTGTGATTTCGGCCGTTATAATTATGCCTATTTAGAGAAAAAAAGAGCCACCAAAGTTTTGGTCAGAGAGAATGGTCAAGCTCAAGAAGGAGACTGGGACTCTCAAATTGAACGATTGGTCAAGAAGATTAAAGAATTTTATTTAAAAAAGAAAACCAACCGAATTGGCCTGGTCCTTCACTCCGCTTTGACTAACGAGGAGCTATATCTAGCCAAAAAAATCTTTCAAGAGGACCTACCCGAAGTGAATATTTTTCTCATAGATCCGCCTGAAGGAGAAGGAGACAACTGGCTGCTCACTCCTTCCCGGACCCCTAATCTTAAGGGATTAGAACTGATCGGCCTCCAGCCGCAAAAATTTCCTCCTGAGAAGCCCTTGACGGAGCTGGAAATTCTGATTATTTTTGCTTATCTTCCTCATGGAGAAGATCAATACAACCAGCTCCGATCCCTTCTGGAAAAAAGCCATTTCTCAGTACTTTTCACCGCTCATCAAACTGCTTTAATGAACCAAGTTGATGTGGTTTTCCCCACAACTCTTTTGGCGGAAAAAGAAGGTTCTGTAGTTAATGTTGAAGAGAAGCTTCAAAAATTTCCCGCTGCCTTAACTCCTCCTGGAACGGCCCGCAGCGAAAGAGAAATTCTACTAACTCTCGGCCGTGGGCTAGGCATTAATTTTTCTTTCTATCGCCAATTGAAAACCCCAGCGGCTGTTTTTGACCAGCTTAGCCAGGATATTTCATATTTTCGAGGTTCAAAGTGATTGAGACATTAATTGTCTTAGCTAAAATTATACTGGCTCTGGCCTGGTTTTTAACCCTGACTCTCTACTTGACCTGGCTAGAACGGAAAGAAAGTGCTGTTATTCAAGACCGAATTGGAGCCAACCGAGCCTCTATACTTGGTTTAAGGGTAATAGGACTTTTTCAGCCCTTCGCGGACGCCATTAAAATGATTTTTAAAGAAGATTTTACGCCGCCTTTTTCTAAAAAAATCCTCCATAATTTAGCCCCATTTACCTCTTTTTTCTTCGTGGCGGTGACTATTGCGGTTATTCCCTTTGGGGATAAAATTGAAATTGGCGGCCGGCTCATTAATTTACAAATAATTGATACCCATGTGGGGCTTTTATTAATTTTGGCTCTTCTTTCTCTTGGTATTTATGGAATCCTCCTTTCTGGATGGTCCTCCAATAATCGCTATACCATTATCGGCGGGTTGCGAGGAGCAGCCCAAATGATTTCCTACGAAATTGCCCTGGGGCTTTCCCTGGTAGGCTTGATCCTTGTTTATCCGTCGTTGCGCCTCTCGGAAATCGTCGCCTACCAGGGTCAGCACTTCTGGGGATGGTTACCGAAATGGGGCATATTTCTCCAACCCTTGGGTTTCCTGCTTTTTCTTTTCGCTGCTCTAGCCGAAACAAAAAGAGTGCCTTTTGATTTACCCGAAGGTGAATCGGAGATAATTGGCTTTTTTACAGAATACAGTGGCCTCAAATGGGGTATGTTTATGATGACCGATTTTATGGAAGTTGTTATTATTAGTTGCCTTATCACCACTCTCTTTTTTGGTGGGTGGCAGGTCCCCTGGCTCTGGGCTGACGGCTTTCATTTTCCCTGGGGCACTGTTTGGGTTCTCCCCCGAGCCGTGGTTGTCATTCTCCAATTGTTAGCCTTTAATTTGAAGGTCTTTTTCTTCTGCTGGTTCCAAATACTAGTGCGCTGGACATATCCTCGCTTCCGTTACGACCAGCTGATGAATTTTGGTTGGAAGTTATTAATTCCTTTGTGTTTTGTCAATATTATGGGTACGGCTATTATTCTCAGTTTATAGAGAACGATGATAAAAGCTTTAGAATACTTTCTTGAAATTATCCATGGCGCCTGGGTAACTACCAGACATTTTGTGGTCAATATGTGGTTTCACACCCTTAATCTCTTGGGGATCAAGACCAGGCGTAAAGGTGCTGTCACTATTCAATATCCTGAAGAAAAAAAGGAAATTGCCTATCGTCACCGCAGTCTTCATCGTCTCCTGAAAAGAGAAGATGGCCGACCCCGTTGCGTTGTTTGTATGTTATGCGCCACCACCTGTCCTTCCGAATGTATTTATATTGAAGCAGCCGAAGACCCAGAAGACGATGAATTTCAGAAATATCCGGCTAAATTTATTATCGACCTCAGCCGTTGCTGTTTCTGTGGTTTCTGCGTTGAAGCCTGTCCGGAAGATGCTCTCCGCATGGATACCCAGAAAATTGAACTGGCTGAATATTCACGCCTAGACCTTCTTTATGATTTAGAAAAGCTCCTTCAATGAACCCCATTTCTCTCCAAATAGGTTCCATTAAAGTCACGGGCCTCAGAGATGGTTTTTTCTATCTCGATGGGGGAGCCATGTTTGGAGTGGTTCCCAAAGTTCTCTGGGAGAAATTAATGCCGGCCGATGAGAAAAATAGGATTAAACTTGGTCTGAATTCCTTACTTGTCCAAACACCTGAGGCCAATATTTTGATTGAAACAGGCGTAGGGGAGAGCCTGCCGGAGAAATTCAAGAAATATTATTCGGTAGAAAGAGAGCCTGATTTATTAGCCGCTCTTCAAGGAGCAGGTCTTCGGCCTGAAGAAATAGATTTTGTGGTCAATACCCACCTCCATTTTGACCATTGTGGAGGCAACACCAGAGAGATTGAAAAAGGCAAATTCGTGCCCACCTTCCCTCAAGCTAAGTATATCATCCAGAAGGGTGAGTGGGAGTATGCTCTTTCTCCCAGTCCCCGAGATAAACCTAGTTATTTACCTCAGACCTTTAAACCATTAGCTGACCAAGGCTGTCTCCAACTAGTCGAGGGAAAATTTACTATTACCACTGGAGTAGAAGTCATTCCCGTGCCAGGGCATACCCGACATCACCAATGTGTTCGGATTAATTCGGCTGGTCAGACTATTTTCTTTTTAGGCGACCTGGTTCCCACTAGAGCCCACATTGGTTTGTCCTATGTCATGAGTTATGACCTCTTTCCTTTAGAAACTATCACCAACAAACAGAAAATTTTCGCTCAGGGTTTCCAGGAGAAATGGATCTTTGCTTTTAATCATGACCCTGATTACTTTTTCGGTCGAGTAGACCAGCAGAACGACCGTTTCCTCTTTCTTCCTCTTTCTGAGAAAGAAATATAAGGCCAAACTCTTTCTTCAGGGCCTTCATTTGTTTGGACAAATTGAGTGATTTTACTTCAGCCACAATTTCAGCTACTAAGTAACTAAAATTTGGTTCGGCCAATTAAATTTTCCCACAACGTGGTTGAGTTATCAAAAAAGTTAGGTTAAAATCAGCTTTCCAGCTAGGTGAGAAAGTGGTTCAAGAAGTCGAAAAAAAAAATATATTTTTGATTCTATTCTGCCTGATTACTACCACTTCCTTTTTAATGTCTGATGACCAAAATAAACAGAAAAAAATGAATAATTTCCAATATAAATCTACCACAGCTCTTTCTTTGGTCATGACCCGAGGAAATAGTGAAACCTTTTCCTTAAGTATGGATACAGATCATAATTTTACCTTCTATAAAAACAAGATCAATTTTAAAGGCCGGTTTATTAAAGCCACTTCTAACCAAGCTCATAAAACCGAAATTTATTATGTCCATCTCAAATATGACCGGAATTTAAGTTCTCGCGCCTATCTCTTAGGTTTTTCTCGTTTTGAAAGAAACCGGCAGGCAGGCTACGATTACCGGATAGCCCTTTCTCTTGGAGGAGGTTGTAATTGGATAAAAAGAAAAAATACTGAATTGTCTTCGGAAGCGGCTATTGGTTGGAACAACGAAGACACTACTAGAAGAGTTAATCTTAAAAATATCAACAATCCTTCAGCCGTAATTGAGAAAACAATGAGTGCTGCTTTTATTTCGGCTTTGATGGTTCACCGGTGGGTTTATCAAATAAATGATTCGGCCCGCCTTCATCTTCAGGAAACAATCTTTTTAAATTTGGAAGACCTCCTGGATTACCGGACCAATTCCTACGCGGCCATCACCACTTCGATTAGCAAATATTTCGCCTTAAATACCAGCCTTCAGGTGATTTTTGAGCGCAAGCCCGTTCCCGGATATAAACATACCGACTTATATTTACTGAGTTCTTTTGTAGTTAAACTCTAAAAAAATCAAACTACTTCTGTTTTAATCTGACGGGGAGAGGTGAATAAAGCCCAAGACTTTACATCTACTCCCGACTTGTGATAGATATTATTTTCTTTTAAAGACAGGTTTGACCACTGGTAGCAGCGGTTAAGTTAAAATAAATTCTTTTTTCCAGAGTAAAGGTGCTATATCTATGAAAAAAGCCTTTATTAAAGGAACAATTATTCAATTCTTAGTCCTAGCTGGTTTATGGCTCATTCTTAGTGGGAAATTTGACTATTTTCATGTCACCATTGGCTTTCTCTCAGCAGCATTGGTCACCTTGGTTCACCTGCGCCTTAATCATCATCTTTATTTTCGTCATGGCATTGCCCAGGTCAGACCTCTCCGGTTGGTGAAAATGGTTTTCTATATTCCCTGGTTGACCTGGCAGATTATTTTAGCCAGTTTGCAAGTGGCTTATGTGGTTCTCCATCCCAAGATTCCCATTAATCCTTCCCTTATCAAATTTCGGACTAAACTGCCCAATGTAACCGCTAAAGTAATTTTGGGTAACTCCATTACTTTAACCCCTGGCACCTTGACCATCAGAATTGATAATGATGAATTTATCGTCCATGCCTTGATGGATGCTTCGGCCACATCCATTATTGATGGCAGCCTTCCTTTTCAAGTGGCTAAGTTATATCAGCGGCGGCCTTCTACAGTTATTTCTGAAGTTAAAATACTTCGAACAACAAAGGGACTCTAATGCATGACTTTTTTACTCTAGTGGCAGTTTATTTGACCATCGTTATTTTTATTCCTCTCTATCGAGTCATTGCTGGTCCCCGTTTGATGGATAGAATGTTGGGAGCTGGAGCCATTGGGACTAAAACCATGGTTCTGATTTTACTTATCGGTTATATGTTTGACCGAATTGACATGTTTATTGATATTACTCTGGCTTACGCTGTGCTCAATTTTATCGGGGTAATTGCTATTGCTAAATATATTGAAAGGATAGCTCGAAAAAGATGACCATTTGGCAGATTATTTCAATTTTTCTTATTTTTGCTGGGGCTTTTTTTATTACAGTAGGGAGTATCGGCTTAATTAGATTACCTGATTTTTATTCCCGTTGTCACGCTACCGGCAAAGCCGATACTTTGGGTTTGCTTTTGGTCATCAGTGGTTTGATTATCTATGAGGGTTTTTCCCTCCATAGTGCTAAATTACTGATAATTCTAGCTTTTGTAGGCTTAACCAGTCCTACAGCCACCCACGCTTTAGCCCGGGCGGCTTTTCGTTTCGGAGTCAAACCCCGGTTTAAAACTACCCTTCGACCGCGGGAGAAATCATAATGCATTGGGAATTAGAACTGGTTTTTTTCAGCATTTTAATCATTTTAGCCCTGGTGGCTTTAACAGTCCGGAATCTCTTGACAGCTGTGGTCATGCTCAATGTTTTCAGCTTTCTCTCAGCGCTTCTTTATGTGGTTATGGGAGCCGTCGATGTAGGGTTTACTGAAGCTGTGGTCGGTGGGGGTATTACTGGAGTTTTTCTGGTCGTCCTTATTTTTAAAACTACTCGCCGGAGTGTCGATTGAGAGTTGTTAATTATATTTTATTAGGAGTGTTTTTTTTACTTTTAATCTATGCTTCAACTAGTCTTTTTTACCGAGGGGACCTAGAAGCTCTTGTTAACCGGGAAAAAAGCCCGGCCAACTCCCCAAATGCCGCTGCCTACTATATTCGTCACGCTTATCACGACACTCATTCTCCTAACATGGTGACCGCCATTCTGGCTGATTATCGTGGTTATGACACGCTAGGGGAGGAGACTGTAATTTTGACCGCGGGATTAATTTGTTTCCTTCTTCTTCGGCGCGAAAGAAAGAAAAAAAAGAAGTCTTCACCGGAGAAAAAGCAATGAAAGAAGCTGAAAACAATCCTATTGTCAGCTTAATTGCCTCGATAGTTTCACCGTTTATTATGCTTTTTGGCTTATACGTCATTTTTCATGGTCATTATAGCCCAGGAGGAGGATTTCAAGGGGGAACTCTGATGGCTGCTTCTATTATTCTGATCCGTCTAGCCCACAGTGGCCAGACTGGTCAACTTCAGTTCCCGGCCACTCTCAATACCCCCTTGGGTTCCCTGGGCGTTTTAATCTATTATGGCACAGGATTGGCCGCCCTTTGGTGGGGAGGTCAATTCCTGAATTATGCTTATCTGCCTCTCGCCCAAGCCATATCGTGGCGACGGTCTTGGGGAATTTTAATGGTAGAAATAGGTGTCGGGTTAGCCGTCATGGCCATTTTAGTCAGTATTTTTGACGATTTACTTGAGGATAATAGCTATGATTAAGTTCCTGTTGGGGCATTACGCTTATTGGTTCATTCTGGCGCTCTTGGTCATTGGCCTTTATGGTTTAATCATCAAGCGCAATCTAGTCAAAAAAGTAATTGGTTTAAGCATTTTCCAGGTGGCCATTATTCTCTTTTTTATTGCCAGCTCAACCAAATGGGGAGCCACTGTTCCCGTGTTAACCGACCATCAGGAAGTTATTCAGAGCGCAGCTTATATTAATCCTTTGCCCCACACACTAATGCTGACGGCCATTGTGGTGGGGGTGGCCACCAGTGGCGTGGCCTTTGCCTTGATTATTCTCATCTATCGACGCTATCGCACCTTGAATGAAAATGAGCTCCTGGAGAGGTTGAAAGAGGATGAACCCGAGTAGCCTTGTTCCTTTTCCTCCTTTAATTTATTTATTCGCGGGAATATTTATCCCCCTGGTTACTCTTCGTTGGCGTCGGCTGGCCGGTTGGCTAGCTCTGACCGCAACCACAGCCGCCGCCTTTTTCTCGGTAATTAATCTTCTTCAGGTTTTAAAGCAAGGAATTATTCCTTACCGCTTCGGTGGCTGGATCCCGCCGATCGGTATTGAATATATTCTGGACCCTTTATCCGGTTTTGTCATCACAGTCATTAATTTAATTGCTCTGGGAGTGATTGTTCATGCCCACCAGAGTGTTAAAGCTGAAATAAAAGAATCACGCTGGCCGCCTTATTATGCTTTAGTTATGTTATTTCTTACTGGGGCTAACGGAATTATCATGACCGGCGACTTCTTCAATCTCTATGTTTTCCTGGAAATTGGTTCGCTTTCTCTCTACGGTTTAATTGCTGTTGGGGAGAAAAAATCACCCGTGGCCGCTTTTCGTTATTTGGTCATGGGGACAGTGGGCGGCGGCTTCTATCTATTGGGAGTGGGCTTTTTATATTTGGTCACTGGTTCTCTCAATATGGGTGATGTCCGCAACATCTTACCTCATCTTCAGGTCACAGCTCCTTTGGTAGTGGCTTTGACTTTAATGCTAATTGGTCTAGGCATTAAGATGGCCGTTTTTCCTCTTCACGGCTGGCTGCCCGACGCTTATACTTATGCTCCTTCGCCCACTTCAGCCATTATGGCGCCCATCGGCACCAAAATAGGAGCTTACGCCATTGCCCGTATTTTCTTTTTTATCTTTGGGATCCGATTGATTACCCAGATTGTTCCTATCGCCCAAGTTTTAGCCTGGTTATCAGCGGTGGGCATTATCTATGGTTCAGTGCTGGCTATGGCTCAGAACGAGATTAAAAGAATGCTGGCTTACAGCAGCGTAGCTCAAGTGGGCTACATCGGCTTGGGACTAGGTTTAGCTAACTCTTTTGGTTTTATTGGAGCTCTTCTTCATATTATGAATCACGGCTTGATGAAGGCTTGTCTCTTCTTGGTGGCCGGTAATTTCCGGCTCAAGTTGGGTCACTCTCGGATAGATCGATTGGACGATTCCCTGCGGCGTTCAATGCCTTGGAGTGCGGCTGCTTTCACTTTGGCTGCTCTGGCTATGATTGGGGTTCCTCCCACCGTCGGCTTTTTCAGCAAATGGTATCTAGCTCTGGGCACCATCGCCAGCCGAAACTGGCTTTTCCTAGCTATTATCTTGCTCAGTAGTCTCCTGAATGCTGTTTATTTCTTCCGCGTAATTGAGCGGATGTATTTTCCCTGGCGTGGCTCGAGTCAAAAAAGAACTCTTTCTTCTCCAGCTCCAAAAAATGAATCTCAGGAAGTAAGTCTCGGCCTTCTCCTCCCCACACTTATTTTTGCCCTGGCCTTAATTGTGGTGGGTTTCCTTAATGTGTGGTTGGTCAAAACAATCTTGACCAAAGCCTTGCCGGCTGGATTTTAGGTGAAGATGATGGTTAACGCGACAACTTACACTTCATTAGTTCCACTTCTAACAGTGTTAGTCTCTTTAGGAGCTGTGCCCCTGATTATTTTAAGCTCCCGCCGGCCTAATCTGCGGGAGTTCTGGACTATTGCCGCGGGCGTGGCCAAACTGGCTCTAGTGGTCTCTCTTTTACCGTCTTTACTCCGTCATCGGATCGCTGTTTTGAATTTAGGGGAAATTGTTCCCGGGGTGGATTTGGCTTTCAAAGCTGACGCTTTAGGAGTATTTTTTGCTCTGATTGCTTCTTCACTCTGGCTATTTACCTCTTTTTATTCAATTGGTTATGTTCGTGGCCTCCAAGAACACAAGCAAACCCGTTACTTTGCTTATTTTGCCGTTTGTCTCTCGGCCACCATGGGCATCGCTTTCAGTGCCAATCTGGCCACTTTCATTATTTTTTATGAAATTCTCACTATAGCTACTTATCCTTTAGTTATTCACAAAGAAACAGAGGAAGCTATTAAAGCTGGTCGAAAATACTTGGCCTATACTCTGACTGCTGGCGTTTTCCTGATCGCCGCAGCTACTTGGACTTATCTCTTGGCCGGCCACCTGGATTTTATCCCTGGGGGTCTGTTGAAAAATATCCCTTTTGAGCCCAAAACAGCCTGGTCACTTTTCACTCTTTTCCTCTTGGGGGTCGGGGTTAAAGCCGCCATTATGCCTCTTCACAGCTGGCTGCCCACTGCTATGGCCGCTCCCACCCCAGTCAGCGCTTTACTGCATGCCGTGGCTGTGGTTAAAAGCGGTGTTTTTGGCGTTATCCGGGTTGGCCTGTTCGTTTTCGGACCGGAATTACTCCGGCGTTTCCATTTGGATTATCTTCTGTTGACTTCTGCCAGTTTGACCATCATCATTGCTTCTTTTCTAGCCTTAAAAGAAGATAATCTCAAACGTCGGCTGGCTTACTCCACTGTGGCCCATTTGAGTTATATTGTGTTAGGTGTAGGCTTAATTTCTTCCCCGGCTCTTCTCGGGAGCTTGCTCCATCTAGCTTTTCACGCCACCATGAAAATCACCCTCTTTTTCTGTGCTGGGGCCATTTACGTCCATCTCCACAAAGAAAAAGTTAGTGAATTGGACGGCGTTGGCCACGTCATGCCTTGGACAATGGGCGCCTTTGCCGTAGGTTCAATTGGTCTGGTTGGCTTACCGCCGGTCAATGGTTGGTTAAGTAAATGGTGTTTAGGCTGGGGAGCCGTAGCCGCCGCTAGACCGCTCTACCTGATTATTTTAATTTTGAGTGGGTTGTTAAATGCTGCTTATTTTTTTCCCATAATTTATCGAGCCTTTTTCCGTCAGGGAGAAACTGGAAAAACTGGGGAAGCCTCTCTATTAATGGTGGTTCCTTTAGTGTTAACAGCTATTTTATCGATTCTGTTAGGGGTTTGGCCCGATCTGGGCTTTAAATTTTTCAAAATAGCCCATGAAGTCGGTCGGGTGATATTTGGAGGAGTCTCCTGATGAAAAGAATCGTTTGGTTGGCAGCAGTAGCTGGTTTTTCAATGATTTATTTTGAAATGAAGGGATTTCACGAAATTGAGGCTGGCTGGTGGTTAAAAATACCTGGATTTTTTATCATTTTTGGCTTTTTAGGCTGCCTGCTGTTGCTGATTGTGGCTAAAGTTCTGGGACGAGCTGGCCTCTTACAAGATGAGGATTACTATGAACGATCCTAGCCTGATTATCCCCCCGGCTTTTATTTTAATCGGTGGAGCTCTTCTGCTCCCATTTTTAACCAAAAAAGTTAGAGCCTGGTTCTACCTCATAGTTCCCCTCGGAGCTTTAATTGGGGTGATGGTTCTCCCAGCCGGGGAAGGCAGTCGGGTCACTTTGGGCTTGTTTCAACTTACTCTTTTCCATAAAGATGCTCTCTCGCTAGTGTTTGGCCTTATATTTGCTTTTATTGCTTTGGCGGGAGCTCTGTACTCCTTCCATCTTAAAGATACGGCTCAGCAGTGTGCCTCTCTCCTTTACGCCGCTGGCGCTCTGGGGGTGACCTTCGCCGGGGATTTCCTGACCTTATTTATTTTTTGGGAGACAATGGCTTTCACTTCCCTCTATCTTATCTGGGCCAGGCAGACTAAGGAGTCCTATGCAGCTGGTTTTCGTTATCTTATTTATCATGCCTTGGGCGGCGGAATTTTTCTGGCCGGTCTGGTGCTTTATTACCAAGCCAATCATAATCTAGCTTTAAAAGCCTTATCCCCGAAGGATGGTCCAGCCTCTTGGCTGATTCTTCTGGGAGTGGTCATCAATGCCGCCGTGCCGCCTCTTCATACTTGGCTTGCCGATGCTTATCCCCGAGCCACAGTCACCGGAGCGGTCTTCCTGAGTGCATTCACCACCAAAGCTGCTGTCTATGTCCTCATTCGAGTTTTCCCGGGCTGGGAAATACTTCTCGTGGCTGGCTCAATTATGACTGTCTACGGAGTGGTTTGGGCCGTGCTCTCCAATGACATCCGGGGCATATTAGCTTACCATATCATCAGTCAGGTCGGCTACATGGTGGCTGGAGTCGGGCTGGGCACAGCCATGGGTCTGAACGGTTCAGCCGCTCACGCCTTCAGCCATATTCTCTATAAAGCTTTGCTTTTTATGGGCACAGGAGTAGTCCTGGAAGCTACTGGAAGGAGCAAACTTACTGAATTAGGTGGGTTAAGCCGAGAGTTAAAATTAACTTTGTTTCTCTATATGATTGCCGCTTTTTCTATCTCGGGAGTTCCTCTCTTTAACGGTTTTATCAGTAAATCCATGGTGATCGCCGCCGCTGAAGAGTCCCATCGAACTTGGGCTATGTTTCTCATGCTGTTAGCCTCGGTTGGGACTTTCCTTAGCGTGGGTCTCAAATTACCCTATTTCACCTGGGGAGGAAAAGAGAAAGATAAAAATTTAAAGATTAAAAAAATTCCTCTTAATATGCATTTAAGTATGGCTCTGGTAGCTTTCTTTTGTTTTCTATATGGAGTGAAACCAGGCCTGTTATATCAGCTGCTGCCTTTCCCGGTGCATTATCAACCTTATTCTCTGCCTCATTTGGTAGAAACTATCCAGATTCTGGCTTTTACCCTTCTGGGTTTTTGGCTGGGCCGCAAAAAATTAGCTCCCCATGCTCAAATTGTTTTGGATATTGACTGGCTATATCGACGACCAGGGAAGAAAGCTGGCTATTTTCTCTTACAAAAAGTGTGGGCCTTTTTCGCTTGGAGCGAGAGACTGGCCACCCAGACAGTAAAATTCTTAGCTGCTTGGGTCAAGAATCCTGTCAGGGCCCCCTGGGTCAAAATTTCGCCTGCTTCTCCCTATTCTCCAGACCGCTACCGTCCTTCTATTCAAGCCATCATCTCTGTGCTTTTGGTGGTCTTCATCCTGGTCATGATCCTGACTTTAATTTAATCAGCAACTCTAACCGAAATCTCCTCCTTCTATTTTAACTTTTAACTATTTACTTCCTCTTGGAAAAAAATTTAAAAATAATTAGAGAGGTTTAGAGAAAATTCTGTGGCCCCCATATCTTCTTCTTTATAGGTCGGGTTCTCAGAAAATTCCCTTGGCTTGCCCCTGCTGATGAATAAGGGAAGGGAAGACCAATCCTAGTTCAATTAAACGAATTGAATAGATTTCTCATTGATTTCTTTGATGAAGCAGGGTAAATTAATCTAGCTGAAGATGACTAGGCAATTAAAGGGAAAAGCCTCAAACTTAAAGAAAATTATTGAATGACTATGATTTCAAAACGGCGGCGATTCTTGACTTCTCTTTCTCTGTATGTTATTTGGGGTAGCAACTTAGGCTCAAGTTGGTTTAAAGTCAGCTTCAGCCGCCTTTTCTTGACTAAATTTTCCCTGAAAGGATAGCCAGGATGGTTGAAACCATTGGTTTGACTCTACGGGATGTGCTGGTTTTTATCGCCTTTTTTGCCGTGGTAGTTGGGGTCAGCATGTATAAAAGCCGGCGGGAAGAGACTGGCGAAGATTTTTTTCTGGCCAGCCGTGGCTTGGTTTGGCCTTTAATCGGTCTTTCCTTAATCGCCGCCAATATTTCTACTGAACATTTTGTGGGCATGGCCGGTCAAGGGGCGGGCATTGCGGGCATGGCTGTGGCCGGTTATGAATGGCTGGCGGCTATCACTCTGGTTTTTGTCGCTCTTTTCTTCTTGCCTAAATTTCTTAAAGCTGGTCTCTATACCATTCCTGAGTATCTAGAATATCGCTATAACACGACTGCCCGAACAATTATGGCTGTCTATACTATGATTATTTATGTGGCCGTAACCATTGCGGCCGTTATTTATTCTGGGGGGGTAACGCTGCAGACGATTTTTGGCGATATCTACGACTATCGTCATTTATTATATGGCATCATCGTCATCAGTTTCATAGCGGCGCTTTACACTATTTGGGGCGGCTTAAAAGCAGTCGCCTGGGCTGACCTTTTCCAGGGGTCAGCTTTAATTATCGGGGGATTGATTACTCTGATTATCGGTTTTAAGGCCATTGGTTTCAGTAATTTCTTCCAGGCTAATGCCGACAAACTTCATGTTATTCTTCCCCGTAATCACCCGGTATTGCCTTGGACAGTCTTGGTCATTGGCCTCTGGATTCCCAATTTTTATTATTGGGGTTTAAACCAATACATCACCCAACGGACTTTGGCCGCCAAAACTCTCAAACAGGGCCAATTAGGGATTATTTTTGCTGCTTTTTTAAAGTTAATCATTCCTTTTGTCATTATTCTCCCTGGTATTATGGCTTATCATCTTTACGGCAATCGCATGACTGGCGAAGCCGGCACTGATGCAGCTTACCCCATGCTCATCCGTAATCTGGTTGGTCCAGGAGCCCGAGCTTTCATTTTTGCTGCTATTAGTGGAGCTGTAATCAGTTCTTTGGCCTCCATGCTCAACTCCGCCTCAACTATCTTCACCATTGACCTTTTTAAACGCCATATTAAAAAGGACATTTCCCAGAAAGGAATGGTTTGGAGTGGTCGTCTCTCCACTTTGGTCTTTGTGGTTATTGGAGCCTTAATTGCCACCCAATTGGGTGACCCTCGCTTTAAAGGCATTTTTAATTACATCCAAGAATTTCAAGGTTATATATCTCCTGGAATTCTGGCCGCTTTTGTTTTTGGTTTATTTATCAAACGCACTCCGCCCTTAGCTGGAGTCGTGGCCCTCTTAAGTTCCGTACCCATTTACGGCTTCCTTCAATTTCAATTTGGCGAGATTGCTTTCCTTAATCGGATGGCCATCACCTTTGGGGTAATTATTGGGCTGATGACTATTTTAACCTTAATTAAACCGCTTAAAACGCCTCGACAACTGCCGGTCCGGCCAGGTTTCGATATGAAACCCGCCCGGACGGTAGTAGCTCTGGGCATCGTGGTGATTTTAGTGACTATCGGCCTTTATGTTTTAATGGAAGTTATTGCTCGATGAGTCTCATCCCAGAAGACCGGTCCGCTCTGAAAAAAATTAGGGAAACTGCCCAACTACTGGGTTTCAACTTAAATGGAGCCCCAGTCCGCCGGACTTCTTCTCGTTTTTGTCTGGGAGTAGAGCACGGCGACTATAATGGTACAGAATTATTCGGCGTGGGCACCGACCGGTTCATTTGGTTGGCTTATAAAAAACGGCCAGATAAGAAATTTCGCCTTTTCAGTTGCAATTTTTCTCAAGAAGGTGTGGTTGAATTTGAAAGTGGCCGAATTCCGCCACCTCGCTCACCAGAGGTGGCTGACAAATGGGCTCGTTTTCCTTTCGGAGTAGATTTTATTCTCCGGCGGTCAGGTAAAGTCATTAATTATGGTTTAGAAGGAATAATTTTCAGTAATATTCCGGGGGGAGGTATGTCCCGCTCGGCTTCGCTTACCCTCAATCTTATTCTTTCTCTTCTAGAAGTCAATCAAATAACCATTGATGACCCTTTTCAAATTGTGGCCTTGGCTCAAGCAGTCGAAAATGATTATATCGGCTCCCCCTGCGGTCAGCTGGACCAAATCATGATTCTCTTTGCCCGACCAGAAGCTGGAGTCCATTTTAACCCTCGCCAGAAGAAAATCAATTATATTCCTTTAGGCCGAGGAGGCGAGAAGCTTCGACTGGTAGTCCTGGATACAGGTACAGAGAGACCAGGTCTGGAGAAATCAACCTATCGTCTCCGGCGGTGTGAATGTGAAGAGTTTGTCGCCCGGCTGAAAAAAGACGGCTATCCCATTAACTTTTTGGGAGATATTAAAGAGAAGAAACTTTACCAAGAAATAATTTCTCGTTACCAAACTCAGCTGCCACATCTCTGTCAACGCTTAAAATATATTTATGAGGCCCAACAAAGATTTTCTGTAATGCTCGAGGCCTGGCGGCTGGGTGATATCCAGAAGGTCGGTCAGATTTTTCGGCAAGATGGCCTAGGGCTACGGGACGATTATCAAATATCTGGACCAGAACTTGAAACTATGTGCGACCTCGCCCGATCAGTTCCTGGAGTTTTAGGAGAAAGAATGTTGGGCGGCGGTGATAAAGGAGCCGCGGGAGCTTTGGTTTTGGAAGATAGTGTGGCCGAGCTAAAAAGGGCCGTTGACACTGGCTATCCCCGCAGCCATCCTCGTTATGCTCAACGTTACGCAATTCACGTCTGTCGGGTGGTGGCTGGAGTCCAAGTTCTCTCAGAAAAAATCTGATCTTCTCCTCACCTTAAAAACATTGAGCTTTTATCCACTCAGTAATGTCCTCGATTACTTCGAGGGCGACATGACCGTTTTTTTCATACTCAGCCGGCGAGCTCGGTCCTTTTCCGGGAAAAAATAGATGATTTAAATAAGGGTAAAGTTTAAAAGTAACTCGAGGCTTCTTCTGTAATCCTTTCTGCCAGCCTTGGAAATCCTCTTTGGTCACCTGATAATCCCGACCTCCTTGCAAAATGAGCAAAGCACAGGAGAGAGAGGCCGCTGTTTGAATCGGATCGTATTTTTTTAGGTCTATCCAATACTTAAGGGAGGCCCCGAAAAAACGGCGAGATAAGTTAAGGTCTTTCTTGGGAAGAGCGGCCTCTATTTCTCTAGCCGCGGCTTCTGCCTCGCTAATTTTCTTTTTATCTTCCGGACTTAAATGCCCATCCAGCCAAGCTAGGTACTTGAGTTGACGGACAATTACTTTTTCCAGGGAAACAGTAGGCCCGGCCATAATAATTATCCCTCTGAGAGAAGTCGCTCTCTGAGCAATACGAGGCGCCAGCAACCCCCCCAGGGAATGGCCAAGGAGAAAAAGACAATCCGTTTTAATTTGAGGTTGCTTTTTTAAAAAATTTATTGCCTGGAGGGCATCTTCAATTACTTCTTCTTCCACAGTCATAAGTATTTTCTTCTGGGCCAGTTCCTGGGCATAGACTTTTGTCCTTTTATCATACCGAAGCACAGCCAGGCCCCGCGAAGCCAATCCCCAGGCTAAATCTTTAAAAGGTTTATTAGGGCCAATTGTCTCATCTCGGTCATTGGGCCCAGAGCCATGGATTAAAACCACAGCTGGCTTGGGTCCTTTACTGCGGGGAAGAGTCAGTACTCCTGGAAGAATCCAAGGTGATTGACCAATCGAGACTTCTTTCTCCACAAAACTTGAGGTCTTAACATAAGAGGGAGCAGCATAAGGTTGGGGTGGGGTGAAAGGTAAGAAAAAAAGGCCAGCTATTTTTGCTTGCTGGTCAAAGACCACTTTAGCGGATAGGCTATTTTTAGTAAATTTACACTCGACATAGACTAAACGATAACGCCCCACTACTTGGGTGGAAGTTACTCCTTGACCTTTAAAAGGTCCATATTGTTTAGTTAATTGAGTCCAGATTCGGGCTAACTTTTCAGCGGGTAGAGCTTTTAACATAACTTGATCAAAAAGAGCAGTAGCTTCAGTCCACTTGTTCTCCGCCAACAGATTAATGAATTTTTGGGCCAACGGCACCAGTCGACTAAAATCCGAGGGAGGGGAGCCAGAGGTATTTATTGCTTTTTCTAAGGAAAACAAAGATAAAACAATTATCAAGATAAAACCCACCAGAGTAATGAAAGGAAAAGTCTTTTGAGCCAAATTTTTTTTCATGATTTATCCTCATATTAGTGGAAAAAATTCCTCCTCTTCTCAGCTCCATTTTACAGCTTTTAGGTAAAAATGGAAACTTGAGGTCAGGTTTTTGCCTGAGACAATTCCAGTTAGCTAAGTGTAGGAAGTGGCGTCATTCTTCATTTGTCACCTGCCAAGAACAAAATTTTTTTAACTCCATCTAATTTAAAACTCTTGCCCCTCTTCACTCCGACGCAAAGAAGGACAGGTAAATAAATAAATTAAATTAAATAATTAACAAGAAAGGGAAACGAGTTTCAGGGTTTAAGAAAACTCAGCCATCAACTTCTTCCCTTGGAGGAATTTTCTTTTCATCAAAGGGGAAAGGTGAAGACACCACTCGAACTCAATGACCTGAACTACTGAGGAGAAAATTCTGTTCAACAGATTGATTAAATGATATATTTAGTTTTCTTTAATAATTCTTAAAAGCAGAAAAATGAAACATAATGGTTTGACATTATTCGTCTCTTTGATAAAAGTAATAAATTATGGCCGAAACTAAATTTCCCGATTTGGGCAAAATTTCGCCTGAATTTTTTCAGTCAATTATTTATCCTCGTCTTGGTTCAAAAAGGGCTGAGGTTCTGGTTGGTCCTCAACATGGGGTTGATATTGGTATTATTCGGCTTGGCTCAGGGAAAGTCATGGCGGTCACCACTGACCCTATTTATGTTGTACCGCAATTCGGTTGGGATGAAGCAGCCTGGTTTGCTTGGCATATTTTAGCTTCCGATGTCACCACCAGCGGCTTTCCGCCGGCTTATATCATTCCTGATTGGAATCTACCTCTTACTGTTGATGAGAAGGCTTTTACTACCATCTGGGAAAGATGGCACGTCGAAAGCCTCCGCTATGGAGCCACCATTATTGCCGGTCACACAGCTCGGTATACGGGCACTGATTTCCCCATGGTGGGAGGGGCCACTTTTATCGCTGTTGGAGAAGAAGAAAAATATGTTACCCCCCAAATGGCTCAACCTGGAGATTATTTAATTATTACCAAGGGACCGGCTATTGAGGCCACGGCTATCATGGCTACTCTCTTTTACCAAAAAACTAAAAGCCGAGTCGGCCGCAAGTTAGCTGAAGCTGGCCGGGAGCTATTCTTTTCTATGTCTACGGTTGAAGATGCTTTGACTGTGGCCCAACTAGGCTTACGGACAGTCGTGACTTCTCTTCATGATGCCACCGAAGGCGGTGTTCTGGGGGGTGTTTATGAAGTGGCTGTAGCTTCGGGGACAGGAATATTTATTGATTTAGATAAAATCTCTCTGGCCCCGGCTATTGAGGCTATTGGCCAAGCTTATCATATGGACCCTTTTATTTCGATTAGTGAAGGCACTTTGATTATTACTCTTCGCCCGGAAAAGTCAAAGCAAGTTCTGGAAGCTCTCCAAAAGAAAAACATCCCAGCTTTTCTCTGTGGGGAAATTCTTCCCCTGAAGGAAGGCCGCTGGGTGAGAAGAAAAGGAGCCACGAAACCGCTTCAGCATCCCCGGATTGATCCTTTTTGGCGGGCTGTCCAAGAAGCTTCTGAAGAATAAGCAGACCGGCCCTCCGGGCTATTCTAAATAAAACTCTTCCTGATACTCCGGGAGGCCGAGGGACCAGCCTCTTTTTCTTATATGCTGACCCAGGCTTTCCATAGCCTCTTCTTCCCCGTGAACCAGAAAAATCTGTCGAGGCGGTGAAGTCAAGAAGTCGAGCCATTTTAATAGCCCCTGTTGGTCCGCATGAGCAGAAAAGCCATGAATTTGCCGAATTTGAGCCAACACAGGGTGATAGACTCCGTGAATACGAACTTCTCTTTGGCCTTCGATAATCAAACGCCCCAGAGTGCCTCTAGCTTGATAACCCACAAAAAGAATGGTCGATTCCGGTCGACTGATGTTGTGAACGAGATGATGTTTGATGCGCCCTCCAGTACACATGCCCGAACCAGCCATGATAATGGCCGGGCCTTTAACTTGATTAATCGCTTTGGATTCTTCTACAGTCCGGACAAAATGAAGCCCGGGGAACCTAAAAGGCGATTCGTTTTCAGCCAAAAGCTGGCGCGTCTCCCAATCCATAACTGCAGTGTGACGAAGGAAGACTTCTGTAACATCAACGGCCATCGGGCTGTCAAGATAGAGGGGCAGAGCAGGGATGTGGCCCAATCTAACCAAACGACTGAAATGAAAGAGTAATTCCTGGGCTCGCTCGACAGCAAAAGTAGGAATAACTAATTTCCCACCTCGCGAAACCGTCTCCATAACAATTTGTTGGAGAAGCTCAGGAATACTGCCTTCATCTTCGTGATTGCGGTTGCCATAGGTGGATTCCATAATTATATAATCTACGTGGGAAAAAACAGTCGGGTCACGAACAATCGGTTTTTGCCACTGTCCGATATCCCCGGAGAAGACAATATTTCTCTGCTGACCATTCAAATCTACCTTAAATTCAATCATGGCGGCCCCAATAATGTGACCGGCATCATGGAATTTAACACTAAGTCCAGAAAATAATTCGATTTCTTTTTCATAGGGAACTTTATGGACTAGAGGCAAAACTTTTTCCGCATCTTCGACTGTGTATAGAGGTATCTCTGGATAAGGGCCCCGGCGACCTTCCCGCTGATGACGTTTTTTCTTATAGGCAGCATCTTCTTCTTGGATGCGGGCCGAATCGAGTAACATAATGGGTAACAGGTCTTGAGAAGCAGCTGTAGCCAAAATACGGCCGGCAAAACCGTCCCGAACAAGCTTAGGCAACAAACCACAATGATCCAAGTGGATATGAGTTAAAAGAACATAATCAATTTCTTCTGGAGGAATAGAGAAATCAGCCCAGTTGCGAGCCAAAAATTCTCTTTCTTGGTAGAGTCCGCAATCGATAAGAATTTTTTTCCCTTGATAATTTAACAAAAAAGAAGAACCTGTAACCTGTCGAGTCGCGCCCAGAAATTTTATAGTTGTCATTTTTGGCCTCACTTAAAAGAAAAAAAGTCTAGCAATTTTGCCTCCTCTTGTAAACCAAACTTCACTGTCGCTCCCTTATTCCCCTCAGAATTGCTTTACCGCCAAGTTTAAACTTGACTTCAAGTAAATCATTAAAGAAAATGAGCCTGGGTCTGATGAAAGTCAGATTTAAATTAACCACTACTTATTTAATTACATCAAAGGGGTATTAATATGTCATGGATGGATGAATTTATTCCTCGACGAAAATTTCTGGAATTAAGTTTTAAGGGAGGATTGGCTTTAGCAGCTACGCCGGCTCTCCTTTCCCAATTGCTTTCCTGCCGAGGCTCAGAAATTAGCCAAGTCAAACCATCTATCGACCCCCAGTTACTCCAGCAGACTATTGCTTATGCCTTAAGGAACGGCGGAGACTTTGCTGAAGTTTACTTGGAAAATCGAATTTCCCGGCGAATTGTTATGGAAGAATCGAAATTTAAAAGCGCTGTTTTTGGTATTTCTCAGGGAGCTGGAGTTAGAGTAATTTCCGGTAATAAAACTGGCTATGCCTATACTGAAGAAATCAATGAGGCTAACCTCAGACGAGCTGCTGAAATCGCCTCCACCATTGCTCGGGGAAGCAAAAAAGTTCCGCCTCAAAATATTAAAGAAACCACTCGAGAATCGTTTATTACGGTCGAAGTGCCCCTTCAAGAGATAGCTGATAAGAAAAGACTAGAGGTTATCCAACGGGCCAATCAAGCTGGTCTCGACTATGACCCCCGCATCAAAATGGTTTTTATTAGCTATTATGATGAAATTCGAGGACGGGTTATTGCCAATAGTGAAGGGCTGCTGGTTCAAGATGAACTGCCTCTTCTCTTTTTTATTGTTCAGACTTTAGCCGTTGGGGATAAGAATCGACATTTAGGTCGAGAGAGGCTAAGCCGGCACTCTGGTTTTGAGATGTTTGATGAAGTCTCTCCAGAAGAAGTAGCTCGTCGGGCCGCTCGAGAATCAATCGCCATGCTGGAAGCTGAAGAGTGTCCCGCCGGCCAAATGGATGTGGTGATTCAAAACGGTTGGGGTGGTGTGCTGGTCCATGAAGCGGTTGGTCATCCTCTGGAAGCAGATAATATCGCCAAAAAAATTGGTGCTTTTACTGGCAAGTTAGGGCAAAAAGTAGCCGCTGATATTTTTACTATGGTCGACGATGGGACTTTGCCCAACCGTCGGGGGACAACCAATTTCGATGATGAAGGCACCCAAATGCAGAGAAATGTGCTTATCCGGAATGGAGTTTTGGAAAAGTATATGACCGATATTCTCTCCGCCAAACAGCTTCAAATGGAGCGCACCGGCAATGGCCGGCGGCAGAGTTTCCGTCATTTTCCTATTCCCCGAATGACCAACACTTTTATTGATAAAGGTCAAGATAAACCTGAGGATATCTTAGCTTCAACTAAAAAAGGTCTCTATGTCCAGAGTTTGAGCGGAGGGAGTGTCAACCCAATTACTGGTATTTTCAACTTTACTTGCCGGGAAGCCTATCTGATTGAAAATGGTCATAAAACAAAGCCGGTTAAAGGAGCCACCTTAATCGGGAGTTGTCTGGATATAATCCAGAATATCGATGCTATTGGCGATGACCTTGACTTCGGTCCAGGTATCTGTGGTAAAGGTGGTCAATCAGCTGAAGTCTCAGCCGGCCAACCCACGGTCAGAATCCGGGGGATAAATGTCGGTGGTACCAAGGCTAGAGGTTAAAAAGAAAGGAGCAAGCCATGGATTACAAAACATTAACTGAAGACCTGGTAAAACTTTGTTTAAAAAAAGGAGCCGACGCGGCTGAAGTCTATCTCGAAATTAATCGCCATCTCTCCATCGAAATCCGCAACCAAGAAATAGAAACAGTGGAAGAAGCGTCTTCCCACGGGGTAGGCTTTCGAGTTTTTACTCGAGGCAGGATGGCTTTTGCCAGTTGCAATGATTTCTCCGAACCAGCCTTGGAAGAAGCTATTACTCGAGCCATTAATCTTTCCCAGCATACTACTTCGGATGAAAACAATGTGTTACCTGAGGACAAAGAAAGCTCTCCGGTTAAAGGTCTCTATGACCCCTCATTAAAAGAAATAGATTTAAAGCGAAAAATAGCTCTAGCTATGGAAGCTGAAAAAATAGCTCTGTCTTTTCCCCAAATAAACAAAAGTGCTGGGGCCAGCTATGGTGAGTCGGAAAGTGAGATCTTTCTGGCTAATTCCAACGGCTTATCCAAAAGTTACCAAGAAAGTGCTTGTTCCTTTGGAGTGTCTGTGGTGGCTGAAAAAGGCGAGGAAAAATCTTCGGGCGGTGAGTATTGTGCCCGGCGTTTCTTCGCTGATCTGAAAAATCCAGAAGAAGTAGCTTCCAAAGCAGCCCGGGATGCTTATGAGATGCTCGGAGCTCGACTGGTCAAAACCCAGGAAGCCGCGGTCATCTTCGACCCTGATGTAGCCCGAGCTATCTTGGGTGGAATTCTGGGAGCCGTCAATGGAGAACGGGTTCTTCAAGGGGCCAGTTTTCTCAAAGATAAACTCAACCAAAAAATAGCTTCACCGCTGGTGTCCATAATTGATGACGGACTGTTGCCTAAAGGATTGGCCAGTCGGCCCTTTGACGGTGAAGGTGTGCCGACCCAAAAGAGAGCTATTGTCGACCAGGGAATTCTTAAAGGCTTTATGTACAATACGATTGTCGCTCGGCGGGCCGGGGTTAAAAGTACAGGTAATGCCTCCCGAGGAAGTTTCACCAGTCTTCCCGGCATCGGCCCCCACAATTTTTACCTCACGGCTGGGCCTCATAAGCGGGAGGAAATCATCAAAGCTACTTCAAAAGGACTGTTGCTTAAAGGGGTTACGGGATACGGAATTAACCCTGTCAACGGGCACTTTAGCGGCGGCGCTTCTGGCTTTTGGATTGAAAAGGGCCGCATAGCTTTTCCGGTTAAAGGCTTAACCATTGCTGGTCAGGCTTTTCAGATGTTGATGAGTATTGATATGGTAGCCGACGACCTGGATCTTAATCGGAGTTTAACTGGCCCGACTTTTCGTATTCCAGTCATGCAAATCGGTGGCCGCTAGAAATATTAATTTCTGAAAATTAAAACACCAGAATTTTTAAACTATAAAAAGGAGTTATTATGGGCAGGCAAGGCGCCAGATATTACCCTCATTTCATCTCTCTCTTTTCATTCTTCATCAGTGGTCTTGGTCTTCTTTTAATTTCTTCCTTCTTTTTTCCGGGTTGTCAATCATCTTCCCAAGTGGAGGTCTCTCTCAGCCGACAAGTCATCCGCACTTATCCCTTTTCTGACCCAGATCCAGTACCCATAATGGTTCGCTCTGGACTGTGGGGTCGCGGAGCTAGACTTTATCCCTATTTCTTTATAGAGAAAATGAGTCTGAAGCCTGAAGAGCGGGAATGGACGGTAGTTCGTCTGGAAAATCCTTTCCTCACGGTAGAAGTCTTGCCCGAAGTAGGCGGGAAAGTCTGGGGTGCTTTAGATAAAGGTACCGGCCGCTATTTTATTTATAAAAATCATGTCCTCAAATTCAGGGAGGTGGCCCTCAGAGGGCCTTGGACTTCAGGCGGAATTGAATTCAACTTTGGCATAGTAGGCCATTCTCCCTCGACTGCTTCCCCAGTAGACTACTTGGTTCGTCGAGAGACCGACGGCAGTCTTGCTTGTTATGTTGGCACTTGGGATTGGCCTTCTCGAACCCGGTGGAGTGTGGCGGTGGTTCTTCCTCCGGATAAAAGTTACTTTGAAACTAGATGTCTTTGGATAAATTACACCCCCTATTTCCAATCATACTATGTTTGGTTGAACGCTGCTGTCCGGGCTGGTGATGACCTCCAATTTATTATGCCCGGCCAATATCACCTGGGACATAATTATGCTGTTCCTCTCCGGCCCTGGCCCATTGATGAACAAGGCCGTGACTTATCTTGGTATAAAAATAACAATTTTGGCTCTTCAAAAAGTTATTTTACTGTGGGAGAATACCGGCATTTTTTTGGAGGCTATTGGCATCAGAGTAAACAAGGCTTCGGTCACTGGGCTCGTTATACAGATGTTCCTGGCCACAAAACCTGGATTTGGAGTCTAGCTAGAGATGGAGGAATATGGGAAAATCTTTTAACCGATAGTGACGGTCAATATTGTGAACCCCAAGCTGGCCGACTCCTTAATCAAAGTGACCACGAACATTTTTTTCCCTTAGCCACAGAAAGGTGGAGCCAATTTTGGTTTCCTTATCACCAAATTGGCCCCATGAAAGCTGCTTCTCCTTACGCCGTGTTGAGCACTACCCGCCAAGGCGAGCATCAACTCTTAGTGGAAATTTTCCCTCTCCAAGATTTTGCGGCGCCATTAATTATCAAAAACAAAAAAAAGGTTCTTTATCAGGAAAATATTTCTCTGAAAACAGCTCAACCCTGGCGGAAACAAATAACTTTCCAAGAAAAGACCGATGAATACCAGATAGATTTAGGAAATAAACTTCACTATATTGCCTCTCCAGGAGCTTACCAATTTAAAAAACCCCTGAATTTCCAAAATTATGATCGCCGCACTCTCCAACGCCATTTTCTGAAAGCTCTTCGGCTAGAAAAAGGCCGGAATTTGAATGAAGCCCTGCAGGAGTATGAAAATATCTTGAAAAAAGCACCAGACTATCTGCCGGCTTTAACCCGAGCAGCTGAACTTTATCTCCGCCGGGGAGAAAAGGCTAAAGCTTGGCCATTGGCTCAGGCAGCGGTCAAAATTAACATGTATGATCCGGCCGCCAATTATATCTATGCTTTAGTCGCTAGAGGAATGGACTATCTAACTGACGCCAAAGAAGCCCTGACTTGGGCTGCCAGAGACGGAGCTTTTTGTGGAGCAGCTTATTCCCAATTAGCCGAAATTTTCTTGACTGAGGGACAACTGGACGAAGCTTTGGAATTTATCCAGCGGGCTGTGGAAAAGGACCCGAAAAATATCCCCTCGCTCCAATTACTGGCTCTTCTTCAAAGGAAAAAAGGTTGGGGGGCCAAGGCAGCCGCCAACTTAACTAGACTGGAAAATATCGACCCTCTTAATCCTTTTATTCAGCTAGAAAGATATTGGCCCCAACCGAGCCCGGCTCGATGGTCCAAAATAAAAAAATTTATTAAAAACGAATTCCCCGAGGAAACAATTCTGGAGATGGCTCTTTATTACCACCGTCTGCACCAAGAAGAAGAATGTCTCCATTTATTGCGGAAAATTGAACATTATCCCTTGGCTGCTTATTGGTTAGCCTTTCTCTTGAAAGAAAAAAATCGAGCAGAAAGCCGCTTTTATCTGGAAACCGCCCAATCATCCTCGCCTTATTTAATTTTTCCTTTCCGAGAAGAAAGCATCCCCGTTCTCCAATGGGCTATCGGTCAAGCTCCGCTTGACTGGAAAGCTAAATACTACTTAGCCTTGCTTTTCTGGAGTAAAGGACGGGGGGAAGAAGCGGAAAAACTCTTGATAGCCTGTGGGAATGCCCCAGATTTCCCGCCCTTTTATATTGTCCGAGGCACTTTTTTGAAGAATAAAAACAAATCTCAAGCTGAACAGGACTTTCGTTTAGCAGTGAAAATTGGGGAGAAAACATGGCGGCCCTGGCATCACCTAATTCAGTTCTATCTGGACACTGGCCGTTTCAGCCAAGCTCTAAAAATAGCTGACCAAGCCGGCCCTCTTTTCCCTGAAGAGAAATCAATTCAAGCTGATTGGGTCGAGGCTTTGATTCAAAATGGTCGTTTTCAGCCCGCCGCAGACATCTTAGATAAGACCACCTTTTTGCCCTCAGAAGGAGCCACTAAAATCCATCGCCTTTTTGTCAAATGTCATCTTTTCCTTGGCTTAGAAAAAATGAAAAAAGGCTATTTCCGACAAGCCATCCGTCATTTCCAACGGGCTAAAACTTATCCCGAACATCTGGGTACTGGTCAACCTTACGAACCAGATTGGCGCCTACAAGACCTCTTGCTGGGCCTCGCCTATCAAAAATTAGGTGAAAAGGAATTGGCCCAACGTCATTTTCAGAAAGTTAAAGACTACACTTTAAAACACTGGAGAGAAAAACGACCTTTCCATGCTCTGGCCGCTCTTTATCTTCTTAGAAAGGAAAAAATGATTAAAGCTGGTGAATTGTTGAAGAAATTTCCCCTGACTTCCCAAGACAAGCCCTTCTCTCAATTTTTATTGAAAGAGTTAAGATGAAAGATCAAACAAAATAGGGGAAGGGAAGAAGACGAAGGAAAAGAAAAAAGACACCTTAACGGTTTTAAAACAAACTCACCCAGACGCGGGCCTTCAGTAAAAATCGGGACTTAAGCTCTCGAGCAATTTAATCCGATAATTCAGAAAATATTAACCAAGTCCTCTCAAAATTAATAAGAAAAGCTTCAAATTAAAAACATTAATTTAATTTCTTTCTCCAAAAATTATTTATCCCGGAGTTTGGCTTCAATTAATGATTTCCAAACCAAATAACCTTGACCCGTAAGATGAAGCCCATCATTGGTATAATCCGGCTTAAGATAGCCTTCAGGAGTGGCCATCGGGGTAAATAAATCAATAAATTCCAGGCCAACTCTTTGAGCATATTTTTGCAAACGTTGATTAATTACTTTGATCTTTTTGGTTTTATTAACATGTTTAGGGAAAACTCTAAAAGTGGGGTTCACCGGCAAAAGACTTTGCAAATAAATATGAGTGGTGGGAGAAGCTTGCCTTATCCTTTTGATTATCAATTTGATGTTATTAACTATATATTCTGGAGTTCTTCCGCGGGCTAAATCATTGACTCCAATCAAGATAAATATTTTAGCCGGTTTAGAAGACACTACTTCATCCAGCCTGGCCAACACCCCATCGGTAGTATCCCCACTTATGCCTCTATTTTTGACTCGCCAGTCCTGAAAAAACTCACTCCAGTTACCTCCATCGGTAATACTATCACCTAAAAAAATTATTTCACCTGGAGTATCAGGTAAAAGGCGAAAAAGACTGGTCCTTTGATGCCAATATCGGGAAAAATTATTTTTTTGAGTTTGGGGAGGACTGGAAAAAGTCCATAAAGAGACTAATAGAATCATTATCAATAAGATAATCCTTCTATTTAACCAACTTCTCTTGGCAGTCATAACTACCTCCCTTTTAATTCATAGAAGTTGATCCACCAATTTTCTAACCTTAAACTTATTCAACCAATTAATCAAGAGAACTTCGCCTTCCCCTGGGCAAAAAGAGATATATTTTGGCGAGGAAATATTTTGTTTTTCAACCAATAGGGAAGGGTTGTCTCTTTGCCTGAGTAATAAACGCTTTGGCTCTATAGTTTTGCCTGAATAAGTCGTATCCATTTCATTATCTCTTTATTTTTATTTTCCTTTAGGCCAACCCTAAAAATTAGTTGCCTCAGACTATTTTTTCTTTTTTCAGGAAAAATCAGGAAGAGTGTTTTAAAAAATTACTTTTTTCGGCCTAGGCTAATCCTCACCCTCTGCTTATCGACAATTAAATTAAAATATACAATATCGATTGATACTATCTTGACAGTAGAAATTAAATTAATTATTATCATTATTGTTCAATTGTTCAAATTAAAAATTAAAGGCTAGGTCAAGCCAGGAGAACTTTTTGAATATGAAAATCTGAGAAGAGCAACTGAAAGATGACTAGAAAAAAAGAAAAAGGGCCTTTTGTTGGGGGCCTTCAGCTGCAGCAAAAAACCTTAAAGTTGATCCAGCAAGCCATGTCTTCGGACAAAATACTCCTTTCTTTAGTTGAAATATTTACTGCTTTGGCTGACCCGACCCGTTTGAAAATAATTCAAGCTTTATCTCTAAAAGAATTACGTGTCTGCGATTTGGCTTATCTTATTGGCCTATCTATTTCGGTAATTTCTCATCAATTGCGACTTCTCCGCCACCTTCGCTTGGTGAAATTCAGAAAAGAAGGTAGAATGGTTTTTTATTCCCTAGCTGACGGACATATTGAAACTCTACTTCAGCAGGGATTGGAGCATGTGGCCGAGTAATTATCTTTTCTGGAAGAGAAGTATCCTAATTGGCCTTATTTCTATAAATATCTTTTTAACCATGCCTCTTGAAGATTTTTCTCGGTTAGCTATATGTTGGGGCTTAGATGGCTTTTTAGCTATAGAAGAAGTTCATAATTTGTCAGCTTGCTCTGGAAAAAACAATTAAAAAATTGGGTTATTCTCTGGCAAAAAATCGGGCTGCTTCAGCCACTAGCCTGCGTCTTTATGTTGAGGGTCTGGATTGTGCCGAAGAAATAAATTTAATCAAAAAAACCTTGGCTCACCAGCCGGGGATAAAAGAACTTAAATTTTTTCTCGTCACGCGGGAAGTTGAAGTCTATTTTGACCCGGAAAAAATTCAAGAAAAGGAGATTATCTCCGGGATCAATAAACTTGGTCTCAAAGCCGAACCGGTCGAGGAGAGGGGAGAGGTGGGTCGGAAAAAAGCCGAAGATATCGGTCATCGCAACCGCCGCTTACTGGTGTTGACGGCCATCGCCGGGGCCCTGACCCTTCTCGGAATATTTCTTGCCTGGTTGGGGATGAAAGAAGAGATCAGCCTGGCAATTTATCTCCTGGCTATCCTCATGGGAGGAACCCACATTGCCCGGAAGGGTTTAGCCGCAGCTCGCCATCTCAGCCTGGATATGAACTTCCTGATGACTATCGCCGTCGTTGGCGCTGCTTTCATTGGAGAATGGGTAGAAGCTGCGGCGGTTGTCTTCCTTTTTTCTCTAGCTCACCTGCTGGAAAATTATTCTCTGGACAGGGCCCGACGGGCTATTCACTCTTTGATGGACCTAGCCACCCAAAAAGCCCTGGTGCGGCGGAAGGGCCAAGAAATCGAAGTTGATGTGGCCACCATCCAACTCGGCGAGCAGGTGATTGTCCGCCCCGGCGAAAAAATACCGCTAGACGGGGTGGTCCGCAACGGCCGGTCCGAAGTCAATCAAGCGCCCATTACAGGGGAATCCATGCCTGTGCTAAAGCAGCCAGGGGATAAAGTTTTTGCTGGTTCAATTAATCAGAGAGGCTCTCTGGAAATTCAAGTTACTCATCTCTCG
>Ga0180301_10000402_pt1 | contig 33577 bp, 35 predicted proteins | sample GuaBasSediGuay16_FD_121797 | JGI IMG/M metagenome (GOLD analysis project Ga0180301, IMG submission 121797) | Subseafloor sediment microbial communities from Guaymas Basin, Gulf of California, Mexico - Guay16, Core 4569-2, 12-15 cm | ecosystem: Environmental > Aquatic > Marine > Hydrothermal... | reverse complement strand
CATACTGCGCCGAGGTGATCCATGGCTCTCAGTAGCCCAAAATTTTTGCCCCTGTTTTCTTTGATGGAAATATCGGCAATGATAGCATCTCTGGGTGCACCCCTTATTTTCCCGGTTCTGTCCAAAATCCTAAACAAAATCAAATGCTGCCAAACCGTTGACAAGGCATAACCAACCCTTGATAACGATCCAAACAGATAACCCAACCAGACAAAAACTTTTCTCTTTCTTGTTTTGTCAGAGATGTAACCTGAGGCGCCTTGCGATATTGAAACAATGGCTTCGCCTAAACCATCTATGAAGCCAAGAACAGCCATATTGGCACCTAAGACAGCTGTTACAAATAACGGCCATATTGGATAAATCATATCCGACCCCAAATCATTTAAAAATGAGGCCAGTGCAAATGTTCGAACTGTCTTTCTTGTCTCTTTTTGGTCCATAATGATAACTTATATCTTCAGAAGGATCTCTCGCCCGCGCTCTTCAATCGCTCGAGTCCACAGAAATCTCGGATATGAATGATTTATCTGGTTTTTTCTATATTTTACCCTTTCACTCCTTACCACCTTCTTGCCAGGACGTTAGCACGCCGTTTGTGAAATAAAGGTATTTGTTACCATATATCCATTGTTCTTTTCTCGTGTTTTGGGTTTCTATTACTACATTCATTTTCTCGGGAACACCCAAAACCTGTTTCACCTGCCAAGTTTCCATGCCAACAGCTATTCTGCCCATATCGATTTGCTGCTGGACATTGTTTTGAGGCAGTTCCATAGAAGCTGGCAATTCAAAAAGCTTTCTATTTTCTTTTGCCAACCAATAGCCAACGACAAATCCTAAGACTATGAGAAATACAAGGACAGATTTTTTCATGATTTTTCCCTTTAGATACCCCTACCATAAATCGTTTCACCGCCAACCATCTCACCAAGATCAACATGCATGCCCACCTCATGCGTGGCAAATCTACGGGTGCCCAAGTGAGATTTGCTTCTCGTGTGTTCGCAAAGTTGCCATCGAAGCGGGGTGTTTGGGCGTGGCCACGTGGCGCTGCAAAACATGCTGTTAGCCGAAGAGGCTTATAAATGAATTCTAAAAAATTTTAGTGTAAGGTGTAAGGCTTTATTTCAGACAATACAAATGCCGTTATCATATCTACCTGGGGAGGATTCAAGGATCTTCACCAAGATACATGTGCTCATTTGAATATCCTATGTCCACAAGTTCTGTATTATCAGCCGCTGTAGACCATAACCGTCGTTTACTTCTTCCGTATAATTTTACCTTCTTTATTTTCGAACTCCAACCAACCTTTTTTAAATCAAAAACCTTAAAGAAAAGCCCGTCTTCACCAATTCATTCCAAACAATATTCTGCTTTGGAACATAATATAATGTAACTTTCGAATTATTTCTATGATCACTCGCAATCGCATAGTAATTACCATCTCTCGAAATGCATGCCTTTCTAATCCATCTCAACCCAGATTTTCCGCCAGAACCAAAGGAAATTTCCTTTAATAGATCACCATTGCCATTGTAAAAAGATATACCCCCGAAACCACCTTCATCATACCAACCCCAGTTAACAAAAACAATATACTTTCCATTATCAGAGATATCAACAAAACCAGGCCATCTGGGTCGTTCTGCCATCTGGGTCGTTCTGCTTTTCCAAATTATTTTGTCGTCCTTTTTAAATGTACACTCAACAGGGTTATTATTCGAGCAACCCAAAAACTTTATGTTTATTTCATATTTTTTGTTAGGCGATCGTTTCCTCACGATCCAGAATGAATGTTACGGGGATGCTTCGTCTTCTGAATACATCCGGCAGATCTTTGCCCTGGACGTATACTGGAAAGGTAAAAGGGTTTTTCTCCATAAACTTTTGACCGGTTTTCGATGAGAAGGAAGACATCGTCGTCATTTTTTAGAAAATCGTAGAGGTCTTGAACTGCAAAAGCGAGCGCATTCCACGGGCCAAGTGCTTCACGAAGCAGGGATTCTGGAACTCTTTTTGGTTGACTTAAGTACCTGATTTACTTAGTGTGCAAGCCAGGGTTGGAAGAACAACCCTTTGGGCCTTGAGAATCGCTTGCGCTTGAGGGTTGAGGCAGAGGGCGAGGAACTCATCAATCTAAAGGTTTTTGGAGGTAAGACGATGACAGCATTATTCGAGGAGATTAAAATCAATCGTATGACCTTGAAAAACAGAAGTGTGCGCTCGGCCACATGGACAGGAATGGCAGAACATGGTCACTGTAGCACGCGGCTCATAGAGCTTATGGAGGCGCTTGCCCGAGGAGAGGTTGGATTGATTATCACAGGCTTTGCCTATGTCATGCCAAATGGTCAGGCCCTTCAGAGGCAGCTTGGGATACATGACGATGCCATGATTCCAAACCTGTTACAGCTCACGGAGCGTGTCCATGCAGCCAATGGAAAGATTGCAATGCAGATTGTGCATGCCGGGGTCCAGACGGTTGTGAGACAAAGACAAAAAAGAGGGACTCCCATTTGGGGACCATCTGCTGTATATGACAAGTTTTTCAGAAGGACGCCCAAGGCAATGACGCAGCGTGAGATCAAAGAGACGGTTCAGGCATTTGCACGCGCGGCTGACAGGGTGAAAAGAGCGGGGTTTGATGCCGTGCAACTTCATGCCGCTCATGGCTATCTTGTCAGTCAGTTTCTGTCCCCCTTAAAAAACAGGCGCACAGACAAGTATGGCGGCCCGATAGAAAACCGGGCAAGATTTCTGTTTGAGATCTACAGGGCGGTCCGAAAAAATGTGGGAAAGGATTTTCCGGTTCTGATCAAGTTGAACGCAAAGGACTTTGTCAGGGGCGGATTGAACCAAAGAGACACCCTGTTTGTTACAAAAAGGCTGGAGGAAATGGGGATAGATGCCATCGAGATAAGTGGCGGAGTTCCTGCAGCAGGTGATCTGGGTCCGGCCCGCGCGAAGATACACAAGGTAAAGGAAGAAGCTTATTTTTTGCCTCTTGCAAAAAAGATAAAAAAACAGGTTTCTGTTCCCATCATACTTGTTGGGGGCATCCGATCATTGAAAACCGTGAATCACATTTTCAAAACAGGTGCTGCAGACCTTGTTTCTATGTCACGCCCCCTGATCCGAGAGCCGGGCCTTATCAAACGATGGAAGGAAGGGGACAGGAAAAAGGCAAAATGCATATCCTGCAATCAATGTTTTGGCGCTGCAAGGAGCCCTGAGGGGGTCTATTGCGTGATGGAAAGACAGGTCAAAATAAGGAAGAAAAAGCAGGCCACCCGCTAGGCCCATTGGCATTTCTTTTGAAACGATTCACCCCTATTTTGGCTCACCATAGAGCTCCGTGGTAGTTAAGATTTAGATATGAAATCCAAATTCTTCATTCATAGAAACCATGAGGTGAGGCAAGATGACACGAGAAAAGACGGTATGTGAATCAAGGGTTGAAATGGCCCAAATCATGCTTCCTATGGACGCCAACCTCGCCGGCAATGTGCATGGCGGCACGATCATGAAATTCATAGACACGGCCGCAGGCATTGTAGCACTGCGTCATTGCCGGACCAATGTGGTTACCGCTTCTATGGATCGATTAGACTTTCACGAACCCGTGTTCGTAGGAGAGCTGGTTATCTTCCGTGCTTCCATCAACTATGTGGGAAGCACCTCCATGGAGGTCGGCGTGCGAGTGGAGGCCGAAAACCTGATGACAGGGGAAGTCCGACACACCAACTCTGCGTACCTGACCATGGTCTCCCTGGACGAGAACCGTAAACCCACACTTGTACCCAGGATTGTGCCTGAAACCGAGGAGGAAAAGCGGCGATTTGAAGAGGGCCGGATCAGGGCGCAACAGCGCAAGGCATTGAGAAAGAAGCGGAACAAACCATGACTAGCGATATCATAAGAAAAGTTCAAATATGTACACCCTTCAGACTCCTGAAAGAAAAATACCTGCCCCTGATCCTTGAAAACAGGATTAACCCTGAAATCGGAATTGACGGGGATGTCATCGACACGCATACCAGGAAAGATTTTTCAGACATGGCCTCTATGCTTCAACAGGAAGGTCTTTTGATCACACTGCACGCCCCTTTCTATGACCTTGTACCAGGCGGCATGGACAAAAAGATATTGAAAGCGACCCGAGAACGCTTGAAACAGGTATTCGACCTCATACCTGTATTTGAGCCTTTGTCTATCGTCTGTCATACAGGATATGATAAAAAGAGATATCATGAAGTTGAAGACGAATGGTTCGAAACAGCCCTTGAGACATGGACCTCTTTTGTTAAAGACCTGAAGGGCACCCGAACCACCTTGATGCTCGAAAACGTTTACGAGCGAACCCCAAGGATACTCCGAAAACTCCTGCGTGGATTGAATTCAGAAAAAGTCGGCTTTTGCTTTGATGCGGGACATATGGTTGTTTTTTCTGAAACGAGCATGGACGGCTGGCTAAAGGTCCTTGGACCCTTCCTTAAAGAACTCCATTTACACGACAATGATGGAACCAATGACGACCATCTGGCCATTGGTGCGGGCAAGATCGATTTCGAGTATCTGTTCAAGTACATGGAAGACAATCACTTGCGGCCCATCATAACCCTTGAGGCCCACAAAGAGAAATGGATCTGGCAGAGCCTTGAGGCCCTGTCCCGATCAGAGCGCTTTTGTCGCATTATTCAATCATAGTTGTCTCTCACAGAGCTCACGGAGGTTCAGAGTGGTTGGGCAGATTTCCTGAGAGGGGCTGATAGTTTGGCCTGATTTTTTCCTCTCAAAAAAATCAGGTCAAAAAAATTATCTCGGCGATCTCAGCAAGATCTAGCGACCAAAGGAAGCGGGCGAGAGAACCCTTGATCGGATACAACATGAGAGTGGCGACTGACATTGGAGGCACCTTTACGGATGTGGTCACCCTGGACGGCAACAGCATCCAGGGCTGGAAGGTCCTTTCTACGCCGAAGTTCCCTGACCGTGCCGTCACCGAAACGATCAGGTCCCTCTCCGGCATCTCCTCTTTCTCCCACGGCACGACAGTGGCCACCAATGCAGTGCTTGAAAGAAAAGGCGCAAAGGTGGCCTTTGTCACCACCAAGGGCTTCAAGGATCTCCTTTATATTGCCAGACAACAAAGGCCCAGGCTTTATGATTTTGACTGTGCACGGTCAAGGCCTGTGGTCAGCCGCGATCTGTGCTTTGAAGTACCTGAACGTCTTGCCCCAGACGGAACGGTTCTCTTGCCCCTATCCCAACCCGATGCAGCCGCCCTGGCAGATCAAATCCTAAAAGCCGGGGCACAGGCCGCCGCCATCTGTCTGTTGTTTTCCTACAAGAACCCGGCCCACGAGATACTCCTTGAAAAGGAATTTAGAAATAGAGGCATTCCTGTATCCAGGTCATCTGAGATCATCCCCGAATTCAGGGAATTTGAAAGAGCCTCCACCACATCGATCAATGCCTTTGTACAGCCCGTGGTTGAGACATACATATCCAAGGTCCGAAAGGCGATCCGCAACGTGGGCGGCCCCCCTGACTATGACATCATGAAATCAGGGGGTGGCGTGACAGCATCGGCCGAAGTCTATCCTGTGGAGATGTTGCTGTCGGGTCCTGCCGGTGGGGTGTCGGGCGCTCTCTTGCTCGGAAGGCGCATGAAAAGAAAAGACCTGATCACCTTTGACATGGGTGGGACGAGCGCAGATTTTTCAGCCATTGTGGACCACACCCCTTTACGGACAGAGGAAGGGGAAATCGACGGGCTTCCCATCCGGATCCCGATTCTTGATATCACTACCATAGGCGCAGGCGGCGGGTCGATCGCCTGGATAGACAAAGGGGGCGCCCTCCGTGTGGGTCCTCAGAGCGCAGGGTCTGATCCGGGTCCTGCTTGCTACAACCGGGGCGGGAAACTGCCGACTGTGACCGATGCAAACCTGCTTTGCGGACTCCTTGATCCGAAATCCTTTTCCGGGACCGGTATTACCCTCAAGCCGGACAAGGCTGAGCTGGCCTTTCAATCACTCGCAAAATCGGCCAACCTGAGTGTGGAGGAGACCATTATCGGCGTGCGTGCTGTGGTCAATGCCAACATGCTGAGAGGGATTCGAAGGACCACGGTCGAAAAGGGGATCGACGCCAGGGCGTGTACCCTGCTTGCCTTTGGCGGTGCTGGCCCCCTTCATGCAGCAGAGCTTGCAAAGGAACTCGGGATCAAGGAAGTTTTGATCCCGCCTATGGCTGGCATGTTTTCCGCGTTGGGGATTCTCCTTTCAGACGTCAGACTCGATTTTGGCGAAACCTTCATTGCCGAATGGAATACCAAGACCCAACAGGAAGTGGACAGGATATTAAATCGGTTTAAAGAAAGGGCACTCAGATCGCTGGCCCGCCAGGGCCTGGATCACGAGGATACACATTTTAAGGCCGTTCTAGATCTACGGTACGAGGGCCAGAGCTTTCATCTCCCTGTCCCCTATAGCCAAGCCGATGTTGTGGAAAGCTTCCACCAAACCTTCAAAAAGCGATATGGATATTCCCTAAGACAAGGGCCCTATATTGAAGTTGTTACGGTGAGGCTCTCAGCCGTGATCTCAAGGGATGAGATCGCCCTGCCACAGGTCGAATCAACCGAAACGCGCCAACCAACGGGCAAGAGAAAAATCCTCCTTTCATCAGGGTGGGAAACTATACCGGTATATACTCGAGGCCACCTTTGGTCTTCATTTCACGACCAAGGCCCCCTGGTGATTGAAGATGAAGGATGCACTGTGTTTGTGCCACCAGGATGCGAGGTCTCTATGGAAGAAAATAGTTGTCTCAAGATAGAGGTAAGATAATGGCCATCCTTGACCCAATAACCCTTGAAGTCTTCAAGCATCTCATCTTGGCCATTCCCGAGGAGATGGGGGCAAATCTCAGGCGGAGCGCATTTTCTCCCAATATCAAAGAACGCCTGGATGAAAGCTGTGCCCTGTTTGATGCCAAAGGACGCCTCATTGCTCAGGCCGAGCACATCCCCGTGCATCTTGGTGCCATGCCATCGGCCGTGGAGGCGGTCATAACTGATTTCCCGAGGCTATCGCCTGGTGAACAGGTGATTGTAAACGACCCATACCGAGGAGGGTCTCACCTGCCGGACATCACCGTGATCGCCCCTTTTTTCTGGGAGGGAAAGCTCAAGGGATATGCTGTAAACCGTGCCCACCATGCGGACGTGGGCGGCAAGACCCCGGGATCCATGCCAGGGTCAAGCCGTACACTTGATGAAGAGGGGATTATTATCCCCCCTACCCTATTTGTCAGAAACGGCCTCATACAAAAGGGCGTGTTAAGGCTGTTTGAAAAAGAAACCAGAAATCCGACCGAACGGATCGGGGATTTGAATGCCCAGGTGGGAGCCAACCATCTCGGGGTATCCAGATGCCTTGATTTTATCCGCCGCTACGGCGAGATGGCCTTTGACAATTTTGTGGAGGCCATGATTGATTATGCGAAATCAAGGGTCATTGCCCATCTCTCTGGGCTTCCTCACGGGACCGCTGAGGCGACCGACTATCTAGATGGTGAATCAAGGCCAATCCCAATAAAAGTTAAAGTACAACTTGAAGGAAAGAGTTTAAAGGTCGATTTTACAGGAACCGCATCGCAATGCAAGGGAAATGCAAACACGCCCATCAGCGTGACCAGGTCGGCTGTCTATTATGTGCTAAGATGCCTTCTGCCTGCGGATATCCCCCTGAACCACGGCTGTTACGAGCCTGTCCACGTGATAGCTCCCAAAGGTTCCCTCCTTAACCCACGGCCGCCAGCAGCAGTCAGTTCCGGAAACGTGGAAACCTCCCAGAGGATTGTTGACGTACTCCTTCTTGCCCTTCAGCGCCTCCTCCCTGACCGAATTCCGGCCCAAGGCCAGGGGACCATGAACAACCTTGCGATTGGATGGAAAGAAAAGACCTATTACGAAACAATTGCGGGCGGTATGGGCGGAAGTCCAACATGCGACGGGGCAAGCGCGGTCCAGATCCATATGACCAACACGGCCACCACGCCGACTGAGGTCCTGGAAAGCGCCTATCCCGTGCGAGTCCTCAAGACGGCACTGAGGGAGGGATCAGGCGGGGCCGGGGCTCATCCCGGTGGAATGGGCGTGATCCGGGAACTCCTTCTCCTTGAAGATGCCGTGATTTCCATTCAATCGGAAAGAAGGCGCATTCGGCCCAAAGGGATAGCCGGTGGGGGTGATGCAAGGCGTGGATCCAATTTCTTGACGCATATTGAAGGGACTAAGGTGAGGCTCCCTGGCCGTACCACCTTCCAGGCGTCCAAAGGTGAGACGATTATCATCAATACGCCTGGCGGAGGGGGCTGGGGTGCGTGCGCCTAACCGCTTTCCAGCTCAACATGCCAGTATAAATAATCTCGCCAGGAATCAGGAACACGCCTGACACCAATCGTAATCATGATAAAAGGCACCCAGCCGGGCTTTACGGGTTTTTTAAGAAGCTTAAAACCTGCCTCCTTCAGGGACCTGCCTCCCTTTACCCGGTTACACTTGTAACAACATGTTACAATATTGGTCCATTCGGTCTTTCCACCGTATCTTTTGGGAATCACATGATCGAAGGTCAGGTCTTCGGATTCAAATTTTTTGCCGCAGTACTGGCACTGGAATCCATCCCGGGCATAAATATTGACCCGGGAGAATTTGACATCTTTCTTTCGGTATCTGACGAATTGGAGGAGGCGAAGCACGGATGGAAGTTTGATGGCAAAGGTGACTGCGCGGATTTCCCTGTCGTATTCCTCTACGACTTCTACCTTTCCCAGCGTCAGGAGTCGGATGGCCCTTTTCCAGTCAATCACCTTTAAGGGCTCAAAAGTGGCATTCAGTAGGAGCACCTGCTCCATGATGACCCTCCGTTCACCTATTTCATGCAAGAAGGAACCAGATTGGATAGGCTACAAGGAGCCATTGTAAATGATACTTTTGGCTCGGGGGCAAAGGCTCAAACCTCGTTCCAACGAGAAAAATACTTGTTATTTCAATCTGTTATGCCTGTTCCCCCTGGTGACAGTGACCACCATCCCTAATTTATAGCGTTATTTCTCACGAGGATTTCATATAGCATATTTACGATGGTGGGTCAAGCCTGGTTCAACTCGCGTTCTTGTTCATATTTTTTTCAGTTTTTTTGTGAGGAGCAATTGGATTGGTCGTTTTGACCGGCCTGCTCCCCGGACGCGAAGCACTGCCGTCAGGCAGAATCCCCGTCCAGAAGGGCGGGGCGGCTTCACTTTTTGCTAGCTCACGAACACATCTGTTTCAGGACCTGACTCTTGAGCCTTGATCCCCCGCCTTTGTGACAGATGTACTTCATAAGCCAGACATAGATTTTTTATTGACGCCCTTTGAGCTTTTGTGTATAATAAATAAATTTAATGGGAGATCGTCCAGCGGCAGGACTACGGACTCTGACTCCGTCAACCCAGGTTCGAATCCTGGTCTCCCAGCCACTAAAATAAAAATAAGGGTTTAGCTCAAATCGAGTTAAGCCCTTATTTGCTACCTCTACTTCTTCTCCTTCTTTGCGATCTTGGCCCATGAATCACGTAACGAAACCGTCCGATTGAATACGAGTTTACTATCGGAAGAATCAACGGAATCGACGCAGAAATAGCCCAGCCTCTCGAACTGGTATCGACTTCCTGGTGCTGCACCTGCCAGACTCGGTTCAACACGACACGACGTCAATGTCTCCAATGATTTCGGGTTCAAATAAGTTTTGAAATCAGGGCCATCCTTTTCACCACTTGGGTTTGCTTTTACGAAAAGACGATCATACAGGCGTACTTCGGCTTCGAGCGAATGAGCCGCTGAAACCCAGTGTAGTGTTCCCTTGACCTTGCGTCCGTCTGAAGACCAGCCACCCCGCGTTTCCGGATCATAGGTGCAGTGCAGTTCGAGCACTTCGCCAGTTTGCTCATCCTTAACTACCCGCACACATGTGATATAATAAGCGTATCGCAGTCGTACCTCACGACCGGGAGCCAAGCGGAAGAACTTTTTCGGCGGGTCCTCACAAAAATCTTCTCGTTCAATGTACAGCACGCGAGAAAAAGGAACCTTCCGGGATCCCATACCGGGATTCTCTGGATGATACGGGGCATCCAACTCTTCCACCTGGTCTTCTGGATAGTTGTCAATGACCACGCGAAGCGGACGCAACACACCCATAACCCGTGGCGCTCGTTCATTCAAATCTTCGCGGATGCAGTGCTCAAGCAATGCCATATCGACGATACTATCTCTCTTGGCCACTCCGATGCGCTCACAAAAGTTTCGGATTGACTCTGGTGTAAAGCCGCGTCTGCGCAAACCCGAAATTGTAGGCATCCGTGGATCATCCCATCCGGTGACATACCCTCCTTCTACCAATTCAATAAGCTTTCGCTTACTCAACACGGTGTAGCTGAGATTGAGGCGAGCGAACTCGATTTGCTGTGGATGATAGACCTTTAATTCGTCAAGGAACCAGTCGTACAACGGGCGATGATCTTCAAATTCCAGCGTACAAATAGAATGTGTGATGCCTTCGATAGAATCCGAAAGGCCATGGGCAAAGTCGTACATCGGATAAATGCACCATTTATCGCCCGTCCTGTGATGTGTCGCCCTTAAAATGCGGTAGATGACCGGATCACGCATATTCAAATTTCCAGATGCCATATCAATTTTTGCTCGAAGTACGCGGGAACCGTCCTCGAATTCGCCTGCCCGCATGCGCTCGAACAAGTCCAGGTTCTCTTCGACCGAACGGGTGCGATACGGGCTGTCCTTGCCGGGCTCAGTCAAGGTGCCACGGTACTCTCTGATTTCCTCTGCACTCAAGTCGCAAACATACGCCTTGCCAAGTTTAATTAACTGCACGGCATACTGATATAGTTGCTCAAAGTAGTCAGATGCGTAGAACAGACGATCACCCCAGTCGAATCCAAGCCATCGAACGTCTGATTTGATCGATTCCACATATTCAATGTCTTCCTTGCTTGGATTGGTATCATCGAATCGCAAATTGCAAAGGCCTCCGTTTTCGGCGGCAAGACCAAAATTGAGGCAGACAGACTTGGCGTGTCCAATATGCAAATAGCCGTTCGGCTCTGGTGGAAATCGAGTATGAACTCGACCGTCGTTTTTGTTTGCTTTCAAGTCTTCGGCGATAATATTACGAATAAAATTAGGTAAGGGCGTAGAATCGGTTGTGGTCATATTCTCGGTACCTTCTCGTTTTTCTTACACCCGATAAAAAGTCAGGGTCATTCTCAAGTTACAGAAATAAGGTCCCGTCAGGTATTTACTCGAAGAATGTCACGGCCTTTTTCAAGCGCTCTACCACGCGTCTCTTTCCCACGGCAATGAGCACATCAAAAAGCCCAGGGCCAACTGCCTGACCTGTGACCGCCGTTCGAATACCGTTGATCAATATCCCTGCTTTGATTCCGAGCGCTTCAGCCGTCTCGCGGATCACCTGCTCGGTCTCCTCAACGGTAAATGTTTCTAGGGCTTGCAGGCGATCTGCCAGGATGGGGAACCACACTTTCAGCCCTTCATGCTTAAGGATGTTCTTCTTCAAGGCCTTGGGGTCGATTGGATAGTCGTCGGAAAAATAGGCACGGCCAAGGGTTACGAAATCGGTGGTGACATGATACCTGCTTCGAATCAAGTCGACTGTACGAAGAAACCAATTACGCTTTGCCCCCTCGAACTCGGGATCCCAAATCCCTGCTTTTTCCAACTCTGCCTTTACGTAAGGCTCGATTTCTTCAACAGGAAGATTTCTCAGGTAATGGGCATTGATACTAATCGCCTTTGGGTCAGTAAAGAATTTTGGATCGTCCTTCCTGACATCAAAGATGGCATTGGCCCGACTGATGCCTTCCAAGGAAAATGCTTCGATCAGTTCCTCCTTGGAAAAGATCTGCCTCGAATCAGGCGTGGACCATCCTAGAAGGGCCAGATAGTTTACAAATGCCCATGGCAGGAAACCATGCTCCTTGTAAAAATGGACTGCAACCAATTCACCGTGGGTCCGTTTGGAGATTTTGGCCTTGTTGGGATCCAAGGTGAGGGACATGTGTGCGAACTTTGGAACCGGTGCGCCAAGGGCCTTGTAGATTAAAATTTGCTTGGGTGTATTTGCCAACCCATCCTGTCCGCGAATGACATGGGTGATCCGGTCACGGATGTCATCAACAGCATTGGAAAGGATGTACAGAGGCCGCCCATTGGAACGGACGATGACAAAATCCTCTATGTCTTCATATTTCTTCTCAATGATGCCATAGACGATGTCTGCAAAAATAACAGAACCTTCCCCACGGGGCACCTTCAAACGAATGGTGTACGGCATGCCGGCCGCTTCCTTTTTTGCAACCTCCTCGGGAGTTAAATTGCGGCAAGTGCCATCGTACTGTAACGCAGTCTTTTTCCTGCGCGCCTCTTCCCTCTTTCGATCAAGATCCTCTTTTGTACAGAAACATTTATAGGCATGACCCGATTCGAGGAGTTTATGCGCAGCCGCAAGATGGTCCTTGATAAACTGGGACTGGAAATAAGGGCCTTCATCCCAGGTAATTCCTAGCCATTTTAGGCTTTCAATAATCCCCTGGATCGATTCTTCAGAAGACCTTTCCTCGTCAGTATCCTCGATCCTCAAGATCAATTTGCCGCCTGTCTTTTGAGCAAAGAGCCAGTTAAATATCGCTGTCCGGGCACCGCCGATATGAAGGTATCCGGTCGGGCTCGGGGGAAAGCGCGTTCGAACCTCTTCCATGTTATGTCATCCTCACTTAGTAGTTCACCTCACAGGGCAAGGAATATCCCTGAACGTAGGCCTACAGCCATTTCCACCAAGTTAATGGCATACCTGGCAAAGGCATTGGAGGCCGAAGTGAAGGGATGTTCCTTGCCCTGTAAACTGCTATGTCCTTATTAATAAACGATAAAGCCCGCATATCCCACAACCTGGGCATAATCGCCGGTCACATCCCCTGATGTCGCATACTGGACCAACGCCGCCTTGCTGGCACCCAGTCCATTGCAGGCCTCGAGCACGATCGTCGTAGGAATCACCCCGCACATGGATATCCCGTGCTGGGCGACAGTTTCATAAAGTCCCTCAGGGTCCAACTCAAGGATACGATCCATGGCCAGCTTATCTTTGGCCTGTGCCGATTCCTGAGACTCGTAATGCGTCATATCCGTGCTGGCCACCAGAAGGACATCTTTCTTGTAATCCCGAATTCCCCGCACCAAGGCCCGGCCCATCTCTTGGCATGCATCGTAACTCAGGTGCGACAAGGCAATCGGTACAATGCTCACATCAGGCTGTAAAAATTGAAGAAAAGGAACCTGGACCTCAATGGAGTGTTCCATGGTATGCGCCTGGGGGTCGTCCTTTATCTTGATACCAGATGTCGAGACCTTGAGGATGGATTCGGCCAGAGCTTCATTGATTGGAACCGGCCCCAGTGGCATGTCCCATGTCCCAGAGGCGGTTATCGCTACTGCAGCTCCCATACCCCGATGGTTCGGCCCAAGGATCACCACGGTGCCAGGGATCTGGATTTGAGAAAAAACAGCACCGGCCACCCCACCTGAATATACATACCCTGCATGGGGTGAAATGGCCGCCAGTACCTTTTTTGGCTCCGGCACTGGCCTGACAAATGCATTCAGCTGCTCCTTCAGCCGACCCCTATCACCAGGGTAGAACATATTGGCTACAGCAGGTGCACGTGACATGGGTCACCTCCATTCTATTGGTTCGTGATTCGAAATTCGTTATACGATGCCCAATTTGCAATTTCCTTGGTTACGCCATGTTCTTAAGGAGAAAGAAAACATAACACAAATGGATCATTGGGACAAGATGTATACCTCCCCTGCGGCAAGGACCCGTGACACGGGCTTACCCCGCTCCCGCTATCAACCTTAAATTTGCAACACAAGAAAAAAAGGCTTTTAAAGGGCTTGACAAAACCATTTTTTTGTCTATAGTACGAACTTCTGTTTTTATATTTTGTAGTAATATCGCAAAAACACATGAAATACTAATAAGTTAGAGGCTAGCTTTTTACTGCATGCAGTTGATTTTTTTGTAAAAAATTGTAGTCAATTCAGGACGACACACAGATTATAACAAATAAGGAGATTCTCATGGCCTTACCCAAGCGCAAGATTTCCAAATCAAGAGGTGCCAAGCGACGAACCCATCAAAAGGTCACACTTGCCAACCCGTCGGTCTGTCCCCAGTGTAATGAGCCCAAGCTTCCTCACCATGTCTGTCCGAACTGCGGCCAGTACAAGGGGCGTACTGTGATCGAAACCGAAGAAGTGTAGCTGCCACACCAGCAACACACGTATACCGGTCGCAACAAACTGAAAAGTTCATCGTAACAATCCAGGAGTTTAGCTCAAATGGCGACATACATTGGAGATACACCACACGATCTGGCAGGCCTTGATCCTGAATCCAGGCAAATTGTCCTTGATACACTTGGACTTGTCCAAAAGCGTCTCCTCCCAAAAGAAAAGATACTCGAGCTTGACAAAAAAGAGGTGTTTCCTGAGGAGATCATCAGACAAATGATGGGGCCTGATATCGGCCTGCAACTTTTATTTATTCCCGAGCAATACGGCGGCATGGGCGGGGGCGCCCGGGACACCTGTGCTCTTACAAGGGAAATGGCCAAGATCTGTCTGGGTGTGGCCACGGCATTTTTTGCGATTCAGCTTGGTGCAGATCCCATCATGTTTGCAGGCACTGAAGAACAGAAAGAAAAATGGCTGGGCAAGATTGCACACGGCGATACCCTGGTTGCATATGCTGTGACCGAACCCGAGGCTGGAAGCAACCTGGCAGCCCTCAAAACAAAAGCCGAGCCTGTCCAGAATGAGGCCGGACAAATCACAGGATATGTCATCAATGGTAACAAACAATTTATTTCAAATGGCGGATATGCAGACTTCATCACTGTTTTAGCCAAGGCCCCGGAAGGCCCCACCTTTTTTATCGTAGAAAAGGGCATGGAAGGCTTCCATCAGGGAAAGGGCGAAGAAAAGCATGGAATCCGTGCATCCAATACCTCTCCTCTGACCTTTACCGATGTATTTGTCCCGGTTGAAAATCTCCTGGGTGGTGTCCCGGGCAACGGCCTTAAACAGGCCAACATGGTCTTCGGACACACCAGGCTCATGGTGGCAGCCCTCGGCCTTGGGGCAGGAGAGGCAGCGCTGGAGATTGTCATAGACTATGCTAAAAAGCGGATACAGTTCGGAAGCCCGCTTTCCGAAAAGCAGGGCTATACCCACAAGCTTGTCGTCCCAAACGCGGTTCGGCTGGAGGCGGCTAGCGCCTATATGGAGGAACAAGCCACCAGGTTGGATGCAGGCGAGAAGGACCTGCAGGTGGAAGGTTCCATCGCCAAATATTTTGCCACCGAGGCTGGCAACAAGACAGCAGAAGACGCCATCCAAGCCCTGGGCGGATATGGATATATTAACGAATATGTGGTGGAAAAGATCAAGCGAGACGTGAAAATCACGTGCATTTATGAGGGAACAAGCGAGATTCAGCAAAACATTATCAGTACGTTCAGATGGCGTACAACAATAAAATCCAAAGGCAACTATTATGGGGCCATGGCTCAAGAGATGGAAGCCCTTCATGCATCCATGCCTGAAATTGGCGCTGCGACTTATGCCTGGGCAGCAAAGGCCTTGAATGAAACCATCATGTTTGTCCAAAACCATAGGCTCACCAAGCAGCAATACATCATGTTTTGCCTGGCAGACATGATGACCTATGTTGAGGTGGGGATCAGCATGGCCAGAAAGGCGAAGCGCCTGATTCAGGAGGAATCATCCCAGGCGAAAAAGATCGTCATCATGTCCAGAATCTTTGCCAATGAAGTGGCTGAGGTAGTGACCAACAATACCATCAAGATTGTTGCAGGATCCGGTCTGGGTGAAGAAGAAACGCGATCCATACTCCAGGAAAAAATTGGTTATGAAAAACCATTCCTGACAAGCTACAGTGGGTTGATCCAAGACATGGATGCAGTTGCTGACCTCCTGTTTGGCAGGGAATAGCAGGAGGAACAATGAAGCATTGTGGATGGTGTAAATGATTGCCAATAGTAAACCTGTGACTTCTATGACGAACGATAAAAAGCGTGTGGTGGTCATCACCGGAGGGTCAAGGGGTATTGGCCGTGCCATTGGGCTGCGCATGGCGGACGCTGATACGATCATATATTTCAATTACTCCAGCCGCAATAGCCAAGATGCAGAGGAAACCGTTAGGCTTGTTGAAGAGGCTGGGGGAAGTGCACGAGCAGCGTGTGTAAACGTGGCCTCACAGCAAGAAGTTCAAGGCTTTTTCAACAGGATTATAGAGGAATCCGGCCGCGTGGACGTACTGGTAAACAACGCGGGCATCACCATAGACGGACTTTTGCTCCGTATGAAGGAAGCGGATTGGGATCGTGTTCTGGCCATCAATCTCAAAGGGGCCTTTCATTGCATACAGGCTGTGGCCAAAACCATGATGAAGCAGCGCACTGGCCGAATCATCAATATGGCCTCGGTGGTTGGGGTCATGGGAAACGCCGGGCAGGCCAATTACGTCGCATCCAAGGCAGGCCTGATCGGCCTGACCAAGACAGCGGCAAGAGAACTGGCCCCCAGAGGCATTACGGTAAATGCCGTAGCACCGGGATTTATTGATACGCCTATGACGGCGCCGCTTGCTGAAAAGGTCAAGGAGGCCATGTTGGCCCAGATTCCCCTGGGGCGCTTCGGCCAACCCCAAGATGTGGCCGAGGTGGTTGCTTTCCTGGCATCAGACAGGGCCTCCTATATTACTGGGCAGGTCATCCACGTTAATGGAGGCATGTACATGTAGTGCGCCACATCACGCCATTCCGCTTAAAGTCGCGCGGTCGCCGGGATAAAGCATGATAAACCATTATTGCCAAACAATGCACAAAAACCAAGTTTAATATGAAGGAGGGAACAGCACATGTCAGTTGAAGAAAAAGTAAAAAAGATCGTGGCTGAAAAACTCAGTGTTGAACTGGATGAAGTGGTAGCGGAGGCATCTTTTGTGGATGACCTTGGCGCGGATTCACTTGATTTGGTAGAATTAATCATGGCTATGGAGGAAGCGTTTGATATAGAGATTTCTGATGAAGAGGCAGAAAAGCTCCAAACAGTTCAAGATGCTGTTAATTATATAAAAGCCCATTCCTAAAAAGAGATACTGGTTTCCTGTCAGGTCCGGGAGGTTCAAGTAGCCCCCCGTTTAAGCAGTAACGAAGCGTTTGAAAGACGCTTTTTTAATCGCAAACCACATAGACTCTTGGGTGGTGTAGGTCGTAATCATGAAAATTATCATCGGGTGCGATCATGCTGGCTATTCTATGAAGGAGAAGGTGAAAACCCATCTCCATGAACGAGGCATAGAGGTCGAAGACGTCGGAACGCACAGTGAAGAATCTGTAGACTATACCGACTATGGAATAAAGGTCGCCCGAAAGGTCTCGGATGGCACGTTTGAGCGTGGTATCTTGATCTGCGGGACAGGACTTGGTATGAGTATGGTTGCCAACCGCTTTCGCGGTGTGAGGGCCGCGCTGGCCAACGATCTTTTTTCGGCCATCATGAGCAGGCGTCACAACAACTCAAATATCCTGGTCATGGGCGGCCGACTGATCGGTGATGTTTTGGCCCTGCAGTTGGTCGATGCTTGGATTGAAACCCCTTTCGACGGCGGGCGCCATCAGCGCCGCGTGGAGAAGATGGACATTGATTAAAGAACATCCCTTCCAGCCTGACCTTGAAATCATTAGACATGCCGACCCTGAAATCGCTCGAGCCATTGAATTGGAGTTGGAGCGACAAACGTATAAGCTGGAGTTAATTGCCTCAGAAAATATTACCAGTCGGGCCGTCATGGCCACCCAGGCATGTGTAATGACCAACAAATACGCTGAAGGGTATCCGGACCGCCGTTATTATGGCGGGTGCCAGCATGTGGACACCGCAGAGAAACTGGCCATCGAACGTGCCAAAAAACTCTTCAATACGCCTTACGCCAATGTCCAGCCCCACTCGGGTACTCAGGCAAACATGGCGGTCTACTTTGCTTTTCTGAAACCCGGGGACACCATTCTGGGCATGGATCTTTCACACGGAGGCCACCTTTCCCATGGAAGCCCTGTGAGTTTTTCGGGTCGATTTTTCAATGTTGTCTCGTACGGCGTGAGTAAAGAGACCGGAATGATTGATTACGAGGAAGTTCAAGCTATTGCACAAAAGCATCGTCCAAAGATGATCGTGGCCGGGGCCAGTGCGTATGCGAGGATCATCGATTTTGAGGCCTTTGCCAGGATCGCCCGTTCCGTTAATGCCTACCTCATGGTTGACATGGCCCATATTGCAGGGCTCATAGCAGCAAACGTGCATCCCTCGCCGGTCCCTCACGCAGATGTCATAACCTCCACGACGCACAAGACCATGAGAGGACCCCGAGGTGGCTTTATCCTGGCGCAGGAAGCGTATAGTAAAAAGCTGAATAGCGAGATATTTCCAGGCATTCAAGGCGGCCCCCTGATGCACGTGATAGCTGCAAAGGCAGTGGCTTTTAAACTGGCCCTTTCAGAAGACTTTAAGGTCTATCAGCGTCAAACCGTGTCGAATGCTACTACTCTGGCTCATCATTTAATAGAAGCCGGTTTTAAGCTCGTCTCTGGTGGGACGGATAACCACCTCATGGTGCTGGATCTCAGGGATGTGGGGATCACGGGAAGGGATGCCGAGAAAGCCCTGGAGGAAGCCGGTATCACTGTCAACAAGAACACCATTCCATTTGAAAGTCGCAGCCCTTTTATCACCAGCGGGATTCGCATCGGGACCCCGGCGGTGACTACACGCGGTATGAAAGAATCAGAAATGGCTGCGATCGCATCCCTTATCACCGAAGTATTAAACCACCCCCAGGATCAAATGGTTATTCGCCGGGTAAGGGAAGCGGTACACGATTTGTGTGAGAAGTTTCCGCTCTATCCGAAAGAGGAAAGATGAGTCCCCTCGTATGAGCCGTCCTTCCTGGAAACTGTATTTTATGGATATTGCCTCCTTGGTGTCAAGGCGCTCCACGTGCAGGCGTCGCCGGGTAGGGGCCATTGCGGTAAGAGATAAAAGGATTCTGGCGACCGGCTATAATGGCGCACCCACAGGACTCCCTCATTGTCTTGATATTGGATGTCTGCGTGAGGAACTGGGGGTGCCCTCTGGTGAACGACATGAACTATGTCGAGGCCTTCATGCCGAACAAAATGTCATTATTCAAGCAGCCTACCATGGCGTATCCATCAAAGGGGCCACCCTCTATTGCACCAACCTCCCCTGCTCCATCTGTTCTAAGATGCTTATCAACGCCGGCATTTGTGAGATTATATATCAGGAAGGCTATGCAGACCCCATGGCAAAGGAAATGTTGAAAGCCGCCGGGGTGAAAGTGACCCATATGGATGAGGCGTGAATCAGGCGCAAAGTGAAGCCTTGCGCCAAACCGTGGAATCGGGAATCGGATAATGGTTTAGCGCAAGGGTGCGTCTGACGGCTTGACAACATGCACTTCGTGTCCGAATAATGATTCCCAAATAACGAATGCTTTGAGGCCAAGATATGAAATGCCCGTATTGCAGTAAAGTGGACAACAAGGTCATTGATTCGAGGATGACAAAGGAAGGGAATGCGATCAGGCGTCGCCGTGAATGTTTGGGCTGCAACCGTCGATTCACCACCTATGAACGGGTCGAGGAGTTGCCGCTGGTCCTGATCAAGAAGGATGGCAGGCGGGAGACCTTTGATCGTGTCAAAGTGCTTGTGGGATTACAAAAGGCCTGCGAAAAGCGAAACATCAGCATCAATACCCTCGAACGGTCTGTGGATGAACTGGAGCGGGAACTCCAGGAGATGGGAGAAAAAGAGATTCCTTCTTCAGTGGTAGGCGAATGGGTCATGAACAAACTCCATGAATTGGATGATGTGGCCTATGTCAGGTTCGCCTCGGTGTACCGGGAGTTCAAAGATATCAATGACTTTATGTCCGAACTCAAGGATCTGCTCGATGCCCCCAGAGATAAGTCTCGGGTGTCCGATAAAAAAGTGTAGAATATAGTTCTACAAAATCATCTCGACTTTTGCACTTTGCATTTTTTATTTTTCTGAAGTCGAGCCTCTCGACTTTTTTTGCCCAACCGATAAAGGTCTTTGATAATCGTGGACGAAGCTTACATGAAAATGGCCCTTGTGCTGGCCGAACAGGGTCGTGGTTGGACCTCCCCTAACCCTATGGTGGGCGCGGTTATTGTCAAGGACAACAACGTTGTGGGAAAAGGTTTTCATCAAGCCGCAGGCGGCCCCCATGCCGAAATTCATGCACTTAAAGAGGCTGGGGACAAAGCCAGGGGAGCCACACTCTACGTGACGCTGGAGCCATGCAATCACAAAGGCCGAACCCCGCCGTGTACGCAGGCAATCCTCAAAAGTGGTATTAAACGTGTCGTAGCAGGAATGAAAGACCCCAATCCGCGAGTGACAGGTGGCGGGCTCGCTTTTTTGAAAAGTCAGGGCCTGGATGTGTCGGTTGGCGTCTGTGAAGATGCGTGTCGCCGTCTCAATGAGATTTTCATCAAATATGTCACCACCTCTCTGCCCTTTGTCATCTTAAAATGTGCGACGACTCTTGACGGTCGCATTGCAACGCGCACGGGCGACTCCAAGTGGATCACCAATCCCCTTTCAAGACAATTCGTCCATGAGCTCCGTCATACAGTTGACGCAATCATGGTAGGCATTGGAACGGTCGTTAAGGATAACCCACGGCTGACCACCCGTCTTGAGGGCCGCAGGGGATCAGATCCCCTGCGGATTGTGCTCGACACACATCTATCAATATCTCCGGATGCCAGGCTGTTGCATCTTGGTTCAGATTCTGATACCTTAATTGTGACTGGTCGTTCGGCCCCGGCCGAAAAGAAAAGAATCCTGGAAAAGCCAGGTGTGCGTTTTCTTGCTTTGGACGACGACAGAGGGCAAATTGATCTCACCGCCCTTGTAAGCGAGTTGGGCAGGATGGGCATTACCAGCCTCCTGATCGAGGGGGGAAGTCGCATTAATGGTTCAGCCTTAAGGGCGCACATTGTGGACAAGATTTACATGTTTTATGCCCCAAAGATTTACGGTGGGGACGACGGGGTCCCTGTTTGTGCCGGCCCGGGGGTTAATCTCATGAAAGAAAGCTTGAGCCTAAAAGACATCTCGGTTCATCGATTTGCTGATGACGTAATGATCGAAGGGTATCTGAAACATCAAGAGTGAACTTTAGGCACTTGCAAGGGAGAGAACACGCCATGTTTACCGGCATTATAGAGGGCCTTGGAACGGTTAAATCGCTGACACGCGCAGCAGGTGGCGTACGCATGGGTATCCAGGTCGACTTTCATGTGGACAAAATCCCGGTAGGTGATAGCATTGCTGTGAGCGGGGCCTGTCTGACCGTGGTCGATTTTCAAAACAATATCTTTAAAGTCGACGTAGCGCCTGAGACACTCTCAAAGACGACCCTGGGCCACATAAAGGTGGGAGACAGGGTGAACTTAGAACGAGCATTGCGTCTCAGTGATCGTCTTGGCGGACACCTGGTCACCGGACACGTTGATGGTGTTGGCATTGTGAAGGCCAAGCAGCCCATAGCCAATGCCATGCTTTTTACCTTCGGGGTACCGGAAGACATTTCCCGGTACATTGTTCAAAAAGGCTCTGTTGCTGTTGACGGCATCAGTCTGACCGTCAATACTTGCAAGAGGAACGCTTTTGAAGTTAGCATCATTCCTCATACAGCGAACATAACCACCTTGGGCTTCAAAATAGTGGGTGATCCGGTCAACATTGAAACGGATATGATAGGCAAATATGTAGAGCGCTTCACCCAACACTTTGCCACAGATGGAGATACCCAGACAAAGCGGGGGGTTTCATCCATTGACGAAACTTTGCTCACAAAGACAGGATTTATGTAATTACGAATGAGAGCATAATATTGTTTGCCAAAAATAGCCTCTTCAGCTATTTGGGCAACAGCTTGTATCATTGCCTCAATATCTTTTTCTGAAAAACGATAACTGCATTTTAAATACTGGAAACCAAGGAGAATAGAATGCCACGCTTAACCGTAGAACAAGCCATAGAAGAGATCAGGCAGGGCAAAATGGTCATTCTCGTAGATGACGAGGACCGGGAAAATGAAGGGGACCTGACCATGGCCGCCGAAAAGGTGACACCTGAAGCGATCAATTTCATGGCAAAATATGGCAGGGGGTTGATCTGTCTATCTCTGACCCCGGAAAAAATAAAAGCCCTGGACTTGCCTCCCATGGTGGAGAACAATACCTCACGCTACCAGACCGCCTTTACCGTATCCATAGAGGCCCGACACGGTGTGACCACGGGGATCTCGGCCGCTGACAGGGCGACAACGATTCTGGCTGCGATAGCAGATGATGCCAAACCATCTGATCTGGTGCGGCCTGGCCATGTATTTCCGCTTCGTGCACGAAAGGGCGGCGTTATTGTTCGCTCCGGACAGACAGAGGGATCTGTCGACTTAGCGCGCCTTGCCGGCTTGAAGCCAGCGGGGGTGATCTGTGAGATCATGAACGAAGATGGCACAATGTCCAGGATGCCTGATCTGAAAAAATTCTCAGAAAAGCATCATATCGGAATCTGCACCATCGCAGACCTGATCGAATACCGACTCCGAACCGAGTGTTTTGTCCATCCTGTTGCCACCACAGTCATTCCGACCAGTGTCGCAGGTAATTTTAAAACCACCGTCTATGAAAACGATGTGGATGACTTGCTGCATATTGCCCTGGTCAAGGGAGAAATTGATTCTGCCAAGCCGGTCCTGGTGCGTGTTCATTCGGAATGTCTCACCGGTGATGTATTTGCATCCATGCGGTGCGACTGCGGAGAACAACTTCACGCTGCCATGAAGATGATCGATCAAGAAGGTGTGGGTGTTCTTCTTTACATCCGACAGGAAGGCCGAGGTATCGGTCTGCTCAACAAGATGAAGGCCTATGCCTTACAAGATCAGGGCCATGATACAGTGGAGGCCAATACGATTCTCGGGTTCCAGCCTGATTTGAGGAGTTACGGCATTGGCGCTCAAATACTGGTGCATTTAGGTGTACGAAAGATGCGTCTTATAACCAACAATCCCAAAAAAATCGTGGGCCTTGAAGGTTATGGATTGAGCATTGTCGAACAAGTGCCCATTGAAATAATGCCCAATGCGTATAATGAACGGTATCTCAACTGCAAGAAAGTAAAGATGGGGCATCTGTTGAAACTCGACGCCAGACGCTAAGGAGGAACCACCATGCCAAATGTGTATGAGGGAAAGATCTCTGCTGAGGGGAAAAAATTCGCTGTGGTTTTGAGTCGCTTTAATGACTTTATCGGCGATCGACTTCTGAGCGGGGCCATAGACGCCCTTTCTCGTCACGGGGCGCGTGATGAAGACATCGACATCGTGAAGGTGCCTGGCTCCTTTGAAATCCCTCTCATGGCAAAAAAAATGGCCCAAAAGGCAAAATATCATGCCATTATCTGTCTGGGGGCTGTGATCCGGGGTTCTACACCCCATTTTGAATATGTCAGCGCCGAGGTTTCAAAAGGCATTGCCTTGGTTGGACTCGAATCAGGGGTTCCAGTCATCTTTGGTGTGGTCACGACAGACACCTTAGAGCAGGCCATAGAAAGAGCTGGCACAAAGGCTGGAAATAAGGGTTGGGCTGCAGCTATGGCAGCCATGGAGATGGCCAATTTGGTTGAATCTGTCGATAAGATTTAGCCCTCGCCCGTTGAAGTTATGGAGCATTGTGAAAATATTGGCTTCCTGTAAAGCCAGCTTTTGACAAATCTTAGAAATTCTGAGCCATCATGGGAAGTCGAAGGCGCTCAAGAGAGTTTGCCATGCAGTTTCTTTTTCAGATCGAGATGAACCGAGATAACGCATCGGAGGCGGATGAGTTATTCTGTAACCATTTCAAAGTTCCGGAGAATGTGAGGCCTTTTTTTCTTCGACTGGTCGAAGGCGTAAAGAAATCTCAACACGAGATTGACACCTTAATTGAACGTTTTTCAGAAAACTGGAAGATTAGCCGCATGTCCCGTGTCGATCGTAACATTATCAGGATCGCTGTTTATGAACTCCTATACTGCAATGATATCCCACCCAAAGTCTCCATCAACGAAGCCATAGATATCGGAAAGAAGTTCGGCACTGAAGAATCCGGTGGCTTCATTAATGGTATCCTGGACAGTATCCGAAACGCCCTGGAAAAGGAAAAACGCCTTCATTGAAGCGCCCTGCAGCCCGCGAAGCAGGCCGGTCACCCTGTCCCCCCGGCCAACCACAAATTGTAAAGCAGGCCCACTAGCCTGTCCGCTCACCGGTTTCGGTATCATGCATCCTGAGCATCTTCGGTCAGTTTCAAGAACACAGCCTCAAGGTTATACGCCTTGGCACCCGCTTTTTCTCTGAGTTCAGAGGCAGTTCCGAGGGCAATCAGGCGACCTTCGTGTATAATCCCTATACGATGACACACCTCTTCGGCAGCGGCAAGGGTATGTGTAGACATAAAAATGCTCACACCATTGCTGGCAAGGGATTTAAAGATGGTCTTCACGAGCCTTGCGCCTTTTGGATCCAATCCCACCATGGGTTCATCGACCACAATCACCTTCGGCTCGTGAATGAGAGCCGCTGACATAACCAACCGTTGCTTCATGCCGTGGGAGTAACTTTCAATCAGATCTCCGCCCCAGTGGTCCATCTCAAACAGGGCCAGGAGTTCTCTTATTCTTGCTTCTGAACGGTGCCCGTCCATACCATAGAGCGATGCTACAAACTGAAGAAACTCAATGCCAGAAAGTTTTTCGTAAAGGAATGCCCGGTCCGGAATGAAGCCGGTCACCTGTTTGGCTCCCACTGGATCTTCAGCTAAATTCTTACCATCGATAACAATGGTGCCCTCTGTGGGCTCTAAGATACCGGCAATCATCTTAATGGTTGTGGTCTTTCCGGCTCCGTTGGGCCCCAGGAAGCCAAAGATTTCACCTGCTGGAATCTCCAGGTTCACGTTATCAACAGCAGTGAGCCTGCCAAAACGCTTTGTCAGGTGTATCAGACTGATCATTTCGTTATTCGAGGGCGCATAGAGCATAGCGCATGGCGCAGAGGGCAAAGGACAAGAACGGCTATGCGCTACGCGCTTTGCGCTTTGCGGCTATCGCGCCTCAAGCACCGTCAGCTTAACCCGCCCGATGACCCGCACCATCTCTGCCTGGCGATCCAGGCCTCCTTCAATGAACTTAATGTGGGTCACATCGGCCGGCATTTGTCCCATCAATGCGTCCGCCGTTGTCCACTGTCCCAGAAAGACCTCATTCCAAGCATGATAGTAGAACCGGCCACGTGTGTAAACCAAACCAATACAGACCTTGGCAGGAATCCCGGCAGCCCGCAGAAGGGCAGCAAAAAGCACTGCATGCTCATTGCAGTCCCCAGCCTTGGCTTTGAGCGTATCCAAGGCATTGGGAATAGAAACAGTGGCACGCTTATCAACGGACTTGTAAACCCAATTTAGGATACGGCGGGCTTTTGCTTCATCTTCTTTGGCCTGGCCTACAATCTTGTCAGCCAAGGACATGATCGTTGGGTGATCACTTTGAATCCAAGAGCTGGCCTTCAGGTAAGGCGCCATTTGAGCCTTTTTGTACAATCGTGTAAGTTCAGAATCAAGGACAATTTCCAGTACAGAGCCTGTAAGGCGTTGGCGCCCTGTATCGAGGTCAAGGCCTTCAGGATTAATCCCTTCAAGCCGAATTTTCAGGTAGACCAGATTTGAGGGTTCTGCCAAAATCCTGTTGGACGGAATCGATGCTGCTTCTGCCATGTCGAGCTCGGGATCAGATTCAATCCCTGAACGGGCCTGATCCTCCGTGGTCTTGACCAGTCGAAGCCCCATGAGACCTTCTTCCTTTAAGCGTTCCCCATTGGGTCCAATCCAGGAAAAGACCTCCAGTCCCGCGAACGTGGTTTTGACCTTAAAGGCTTCCCACGTCCTGCCGTCCAAAACAACTGTTTCCCGGGCGACCACACTGACCTCCACGGGCCTCTGGGCCATGATAGACGGATCAAAAACACTGAACCGATAGCGAGTACCAACGATCAATCCTTTTTTTAAAAGATGAGGCCATATGCCAGCCGACAAGATAGGCTTCTCCTGGAGCAGAATCTTCGATTTTCTTGTTTCACCACCAAACCCTGTATTCAGAACCAGATACTGGCCCTCAACCCTACCCCGGGCCTCAAAACGAACCATGCCAGAATTCAGCTGAAACACAAAGGATCGTAAAGATGCATCCTGGTTGAGGTGCCCTATAATTTCAGTGGAGACTCTGTGAACTTCACCCATAGCGCGCAGATTCATCAGTACGCTTTCCAAAACGATGTAACCATCCGACCTTTTTATGATCCGTGACCGCACAAATCCAATCTTGTTATAATCATGATAGATCGCCATCCATGTTTCGCCTTCCTCAAGAGAGGGACGTACCTGAGATGTTGCAAGGGTTACAGGTGCTGGCTTAAAATAAAAATTTTTTACCAACACCCCCATCATGACAAGCCAAATCAATACGACGCCAAACCCAAGGACATCGAAAAGCCTTTTCTTTCCTGGCTTCATAATATTCATATAACATGCAAGTACCTACTTGAAAAGCGTGCAGCTTCACTCTCTTCAAGGTTGATTTTGTGCAGCTGTTATACTACATAGTTGATTAACAGGGACTATCTAGAAAAGAAGGGCTTCCTATGGCCATCAAGGTGAAAGGTATGATGGAATGCCCACTTGTCCAAAGATCCCCCGAGAACGTTCATAGCTAATGCGTATCACACGAATTATGGGAATCCCCTTTGATTGTACCCTGAAATCCCACTGCCACTTAGCATTGGCCATCCCGAAGACTGGTCTCATAGGGGCCCCTTCACCATGACCCGGCGCGCTAAGGCTGTCTTAGTCCTTTCTGGTACAGGATTCCTGGGCGTGGTTGTATGCCTGATCTGCCCCCCCGTGTGGGAGAGGGTCATCGGATGGTATGCCCTTGTTAGAGACCATGGACAGGTTGAGGCATTCTTGAGGGCCTGGGGACCTGTTGGTGCACCGATAGCTTTTGTGGGAATTCAAATCTTACAGGTGGTGTTTGCGCCTATCCCCGGAGAAGCCAGTGGATTTGTAGGGGGCTATCTCTTTGGAACTCTTCCCGGCTTTGTCTATTCTACCATCGGTCTTACAACAGGTTCGGCGATCAACTTTACGATAGGCCGTTTGCTTGGAAGACACTATGTAGCAAAATGGATTCCAGACAATTACCTCCGCAGGTTCGATGTCCTGGCAAAACATCAAGGGGCCGTCTTATTTTTCATATTCTTTGTCATTCCAGGATTTCCCAAGGATTACCTTTGCATTTTCCTTGGCTTGACCAGTCTTTCGGCAAAGGTTTTCATACTTATGGCTGGTATTGGTCGGATGCCGGGCACCCTCATGTTAAGCCTGCAAGGGGCCCAGGTTTTTCAGCAAGACTACACCACACTATCCTTACTGGTTGGCATCACACTTGCCTTTGCACTTCCAGCTTACTTTTGGCGTGAGCGCATCTACCAGTGGATCGACCGTTTAAACGGTGTCAATAGCCAAATCTTCAAGCGATAGAACAAACTGCTTATTTTTCTCGCAAACCCTGCCATAAGATATTGACTTTACGGCAGGATTCCAGTATATTAAATATCAAGTTGCCTGCAATTGTTGAGGAGAAGGGCTGTGAGTTACTGGAATTTTCGTGAAGAGTTAAGCCGCCAAGACAGAATGCGACGTTCGATCTATGAAACTCTCAGGGACGAACTAGATGAGTATCTTCTACAGTACGGCTTGGTGGACTCGTATCAAAACTTTGTAAACCAACACGTTCCGTATCCCTTTGTGGAAAAACGGGAATTAAAGCCAAGAGCTCGAATTCCTGATGTGGAATATGAATGGCATAACCGCTTCCTGGTGATCTTTGTGGAGGATGTCATCCCCAGCACTTACAAAAAGAACCTTCGGTTTTTTGACGACAACAAGGTGACAAAAGAGAATCTGATGCGATCCGAAACCGTTCAGTTTTCAAAGAAATATTTTAGAAATATAAAACTTTTTGAATCAACACATTTCTCTGACTTTCTGAAAGCCTTACTCCCTGTTGACTATGCCCTCCTTATTCAACGAGACCCGACTGTCAAGGCCAGAAATCGATACAGTCTTTCTCACTTTCATGTTCGAGTCGACTGGCCCATTGCTGACGCCGCTGAGGACCTTGCCCGTGAGCTGCGTTATATCTCCAAGGATCTGTATGAAAAAGGCGAGGCTTATGCTGAAGAGATCCAGAGAAAGTTTTTTGAATATTACGGATTTCCTATAACATCAGGCGGCCGACGGACAGCAGCAATGGTGGCAGCCCAATTTCTAAGAAGGGTACCCTGTATCTCCACCGTGTATATCGGGAGTAGTGAATCGAGGGCGCTTTACCGCATTTCGGAAAGAGGCGTTTCAAAATATATTCTGATGAAACTTTCCAATACCGATATCCAGCAAATTGCTGAATACCACCGGTTGCGGGAGGAAACTATCAGGAAGAACTATCTAATCGCCGAGCAAGAGGACGAAAACATCGTCATCTTCCAGGCGACCTACGGCCGCACCTCTCACGCAAGGTTCCCTGACGACGGCAAGTTAAGAGAATTGAACAGTGAATACTTCTGGATGACGGTGATCAATCAAAGCATTTTACCCAAGCCCGGGATATGGGATAAGTCTCCTCTTCCCTATAGCATTATTTACACCTAACGAGCTTCCATTACAAAGGTCTCTCAGTAAAACCTGACAGGAAGCGTCTTTCCAACGACTCTGCCGGGCCGTTCCTTTCGGGCAACTTCTAAAATCTCGAATTGGGCACATTTTCAAAGGGAAGCCCTTTAGCCTCCCAGTAGTCCAGGTACATGGCTCCTTCAAATCTCTTACAGAATGTGCGTGAAATATTCGATGGTCTTTTCCAGCCCTTGGCGCAATGGAACCACAGGCTCCCATCTTAGTTTCTCTTTGGCGAGGGTGATATCCGGACACCGTCGGATGGGGTCATCCTCTGGCAGTGGTTTGTAAACGATCTCCGACTTTGATTGGACTATTTCAAGTATAAGCTCGGCAAGCCGTCCGATGGAAAATTCCGTGGGGTTGCCAAGGTTAACAGGTCCGGAAAAGTGATCGCAGTTCATCATTCTCACCAATCCCTCCACCATGTCAGAGACATAACAAAACGAGCGGGTTTGACTGCCGTCTCCGTAAATCGTAATGGGGTCATTTTTCAGGGCTTGTATGATGAAGTTACTCACCACTCTGCCATCTGAAATGGCCATTCTGGGGCCATATGTATTGAAGATACGCACGATCTTTACATCGACCTGGTTCTGACGATAATAATCCATCATGAGTGTTTCAGCCACCCGTTTCCCCTCATCGTAACAACTCCGGAGGCCAATCGGATTCACATGACCCCAATAAGTCTCTTTCTGTGGATGTTCCGTGGGATTACCATAGACCTCGGATGTGGAGGCCTGCAGAATTCGTGCCTTTACCCGCTTGGCCAGGCCTAACATGTTGATGGTCCCCATGACATTTGTCTTAACAGTCTTAACAGGATTGTACTGATAGTGAACCGGAGATGCGGGACAGGCCAGGTTGTAAATTTGATCAACCTCTAAAAAGATTGGCTCCACAAGGTCATGACGAATGACTTCAAAGTTTTTTCGGTCCATCAAGTGTCGAATATTTCTCTTTGAACCCGTGAAGAAATTATCCAAGCATAATACATCCGCGCCCGCTTCAACCAATCTATCACACAGATGGCTACCTAAAAAACCCGCCCCCCCCGTTACTAGAACCCTTAGCTCCTTCATGGTATTTCTCCAGCCCGTGTTTGAAAATGCCCAGCGCTCTTTTTGATGTTCGTCAGCCACCAAATACCACGTGTACGATTATTTGGGCAATGACTTGACAATATCAAGCACGGGTACGTATGTCAAACCTATAGTGGCTCCGGGCCGGAGTAAGCTATACCGCTCAAGGTGCTACGGGTAGGACTTGATGAATCTCTGATCGGCCACAAAGCCAAGCTGCATTAAAAAGCATTACAGTGGATAGAAGCAAAATGAAGCTTGTTTTTGAAAGGAATTGCTCTTTTCGCAAAAAAGGGGTTGCCGTCTCGGCCAACCCCTTGATCTTTCTTGGTAGCGGGGCCAGGATTTGAACCTGGGACCTTCGGGTTATGAGCACAAAAATACTGTTTTACCTCAATTTACCTTGCCTTACTAAAACTCCTTGATTTAAAAGCATTTCCTGAATTCACTTTTTTCTTGACTTACCTATTTTTACCTTGATATATAAAAAATATGTGGGGGATAGTGTGGGGGACAAACCTTCGGGTTTAACCCGAAAAAACCCTTTTTTCACTCTTGAGAGGCCTTCGGGTTACTATCACAAAGAGGACTTTTCCCCCCACAAACCAGTAAAAATGTGGGGGACTCTAAAGGGGGCTAACATGCCAAAACATAAGCGAATTTCAACCAAATATCCGGGAGTTTATTACATTGTTGGCACCTCAATCAACGGCAAGCCCGAACGCATCTATTATATCCGATATCGAAAAGACGGCAAACCAATAGAGGAAAAGGCCGGGCGTCAATTCCAGGATGATATGACACCGGCACGGGCCGCAAAAAAGCGCGTTGAACGTATTCAAGGGGCGTCGTTGTCGAATAAAGAACGACGGGCGGCTCTTGAGGCAGAAAAAGAAGCGGCCTCTAATGTGTGGACCATCGAAAGACTGTGGAGCGAATACAAGGCCAAGAATCCGGGTCTGAAAGGGATTAAGACGGATCAAAACCGCTTTGAAAAACATATCAAGCCAAAGTTTGGCAAGAAAGAACCGAGGGAACTAACGCCATTTGATATTGACGGCTTGCGGATCAGGCTATCAAAAACCAAGAAGCCGGGAACTGTTAAGAATGCCCTAGAGCTTCTAAGGCGAATCGTCAATTTTGGAATAAACAAACAACTCTGCGATGGGCCTGTTTTCAAGATCAAGATGCCAGAGGTTCACAACGAAAAGACAGAGGACCTGACACCGGCGGAGCTTTTGAATCTCCTTGAGGCCATAAATAAGGATTCAAACATCCAGGCGGCCAACATGATGCGGATGGCCCTTTTCACTGGCATGAGACGGGGCGAGCTATTCAAGCTCAAATGGAATGATATTGACTTTCATAGAGGTTTTATTCATATCCGTGATCCGAAAGGCGGGCCAGATCAAAAGATCCCACTGAATAATGGGGCCAGGGCAGTTTTAAAAAACCATATTCGAACAGAAAGTGAATACGTTTTTCCTGGACGCGGAGGCCGTCAACGGGTCGATATTAACAAACAAGTTAACCGCATAAAAAGACGAGCTGGATTGCCAGAGGACTTCCGCCCCCTGCACGGTCTACGCCATGTTTACGCCTCAATGCTGGCCTCATCTGGCAAGGTGGATATGTACACCTTGCAAAAGTTATTGACCCACAAGAGCCCGGTCATGGTTCAGCGATATGCCCACCTGAGGGATGAGGCGCTAAAAAAGGCGTCAAATGTGGCCGGAAACATCGTGCAAGACATTGTGAACCAAAAAAAAGAGGACCAAGAGGCCAGTAATGAGTAAACGATTTCGGTTTTCAAATGAAGATATTGACCGACTGAGGGATGCCTTGAAGCCCTATGAGAAGGCGCATGTTGATACATTCATAGCCAGATTAGAGCTGCTTTGTGCGATTAAGCCAAAACTCAACACGCTGAAGGAGATGCGTGATCACCGAGAAAAATTAAAGACCATAAACAACCACTTCAAAGCTACCCTGAAAGATCTTAAAAAAATATGTAGTAAGAATTTTAACCTACTACCACAAGCGAAAATTGCAGATACCAAAGACTTTTCGAGTCTGGATGCTACTATCAAAAGTGTTGATCTCATTGTTGAGGCATACGGCCCCTTGAAGCAGCTCGCCGATATCATCAGAAGCACAGAAAGGCAATTAGAGGCCGTAAAGCCGGGTCGGGGCCACCCCCGAGCGGATACACAAGGACTCGTTAGAGAGATTAAAGAAATGTTTGAAAAGCACTTGGGAGAAGCCTCAAGTTACGAATACGGCCCTTTCTCCGACGTGGTTAGAATAACCTTGGAAATTCTTGACCTGCCATCAAAAGACCCCTCTCGTCCAATAAGACGGGCTGTTAAGAGCACCTAAGCCACTTCATTCTTACCTGACAAAAATTCCCCAAAAAAATTCTTTTCGTCTCTTTTAAGCTTTTCCTTTTTGTTTTAAAATTTTACTTACAATGATTAGTAAGTCTTTGTTTTTACTACAGAAAGGAGAGGCGTCTAATGCAAATTCAGCGTTATGTGGATGAACGGGAAGTTTCTAAGATCACGGGCCGCGCTTTGCCGACTTTACGCAATGACCGGCATAAAAACAGGGGGATACCTTACGTGAAATTGGGGCGATCTGTCCGGTATTCAATCGCCGATGTCGTCTCTTTCATGGAGAACCATAAAATACAGACACAACAGACTTAGCGGAGGTCGCATGAATCCGCTTTGCAGGAAATTGGGGACAAATGTCCCCACTCCGCGCAGGATCTGGAAAGGAGATGGGGGTATGAATCGACTTTTCAAGATAGTTCTACGACTATACAAGCGTTTACTTGAATCCCGGATTGATTTCGACCACTACGACCCGAAACTTAGTCGCAAGTTGGACGTGGTGAATAGTCTTTTGGAGGCATGAACTTTATGAAAGAGGCCATTTTGCAGCGTTTTGCGGGCAATTACGAGAGCTTCTACGCAAAATATCTCCCAAAGATTGAAAAGATCGGCGGTAACGAATTCAAAGCCGTCTGCCCGTTTCATGACGATCAAAACCCCTCTTTGAATTTCAACAATCAGACTGGGCAATACTTTTGCCACGGATGCGGTAAAAAAGGTGACGCCGTTCATTTTTTTGCAAAGCTCAATAGTATGGACACCCGGCGAGACTTCCCGAAAATCTTAAAAAGGATTGCTTCTGATTTCAACATTCCACTCGAAGAAACCAAAAGGCGACTTGTACAAACCTACGATTACACCGACGCACAGGGTCAATTACTTTTTCAGGTGTGCAGATATGAGCCAAAGGACTTCCGGCAAAGACACAAGAAGAACGGAAAGTGGGTCTGGAACCTAAAGGGTGTT
>Ga0180301_10000401_pt1 | contig 33590 bp, 41 predicted proteins | sample GuaBasSediGuay16_FD_121797 | JGI IMG/M metagenome (GOLD analysis project Ga0180301, IMG submission 121797) | Subseafloor sediment microbial communities from Guaymas Basin, Gulf of California, Mexico - Guay16, Core 4569-2, 12-15 cm | ecosystem: Environmental > Aquatic > Marine > Hydrothermal... | reverse complement strand
TCCTTAGCTTTTTGTGTGGCTTTCTCCTTGTCTTTATGTACCCATGAGCAATGCTCCCTTATGTTAGCCATTTCCAAGCAGAAGGGGTTTAAACCTGCTTCTTCAATCGCTGCTCTGAATGTTTGTTGATATAAATCGCATGCAGCAATAACAACTGCATCGAGCTTGTTTTCCTTTATATCTTCCTCTATCAACTTCAATCCATCTAAGCATAGGAAATCATGATTCCTTGCTACGATTACACAATCAAGCTTTTTTGAATGATTCACCAATTTTTCAACATCAACAGTATCGCTTACATCACCACCACAACCACAAATAAAGACACCTACTCTCATTATTAAATTTATAGATTATTAATAATTTAAAAATTGCGCTTAGACACCGATTAGACCATATTATAGATTAAATAAATTAAAAAAATTAAAAATTAATTTTAATACCTCTTGGAATTTTCTTAATAGCTTTTCTCCTTTTCAACGATGATACCTTATACAACCCATTCAGATTTACAGAGGATTCTTCAAAATCGATTGCATCCAGAATTCGCTTACCTTCCATAGATCTCACAATTATTGTAGAATATCCCTCCCTTGAGCCAACTGAACCAACAGAAATATCAGCAAACCTAGCTGTGAAATCATGGCAGAATTTGCAGTTATATCTGACAGCTACATCCAAATCTGACACATTGATAGAGTGTATTTTATCATCCATCTTAACGGTAAATTTGCCCCTACTAATCTGAATCTTTTTAGCCTCATCGATATCTATTCCTAATATTTCCTCAACCCTATTCCTTAAAGCATCATAGTTAAAACTTTCAAAACAGAACAACCCCACTATCATTAGTTTAATAACATACCCCACTATCATTAGTTTAATAACATCACCGAAAAGATTTAACTGTATTTTTCTAGCTGCCTTCACACCGCATGGGTGGCAACAATCATTATTTTCCTAAACCCCGATTTAACAGCTTCTTTGAGCTTGGACATCATTGGTACGCTAACGTACTTTGTACCCTTTGCCTCAAGAATGTCTTGATACGATTTGGCTATTGATGGCACTGCATCAAAACCATCTTTTTTCATTGCCACTATTGCACACTCATAGCCCATTTCAAGACCCTTTTGGAGAATTGATGACACCATTCCACCATCCTGACCTTCAATGTGCGACCTTCCAGCAGTAACTTCCAAATATTTTCCAATGAGATCATCCTTCTTTCCATCAAGAAACTTCATCTCAACGATTCTTTCATCAAGAGGTGTTACTGGGCAGATGTCGTAACACAATCCCTTCTTACCGCAACTTATTACGTTCTCATGCGTTAAAACACAACTTCCAACCATGCGTGGTGTCTCGTTTAGAACAATGTTCTTACAAAATGAACTACATGCACCGCAATACGTGCAAAAACCATTTTTTATAACATCCTCCTCCAACTCTAAAAACCCATACAAATCACCTTTTTAATTAATAATAATTAAAAATCTTACATTATAAACTTTTTGCTCAAAAATATTATATTGCTGGAAAAAATCTATAATTAATTTGGTATTATATTATTAGTTACAAAATTTAATAAAAATTTTAAGAAGATTAGAAATTAATAAAAAAATAAGATAACATCTTTAAGCCTATAAATCACCTAAATCTCTTTATTTTCTTTACGTAATCCCTTATAATTTCCTTTTCCTTTACACTCACATATATAACGTTTATAACACTAAGTAGGTCACCTTTTTTCACTTCTCCATCTTTTATTGGAAAGAATATTACTTCATCCGCCACTCTTGTAGATTCGACATGTTTTGGGGAGCCTGCTTTATGGATTCCAAGTACAACGCCTAATGCGTGCCTCATAAAACTACATGGAAATGCTATAGCACCTCCAGGAAACTCAACTGGCTTAATCTTTATATTTACGCTCTCATCTTTTTTAACTGTCTTATCCTCATCTGCAATAGCCATTACCCATTCTGCAACCCCCGAAACCCTATACCCGTAGGGCTCAAGTTTTTCGGTTAAAGTAGCAAATTCACCACCTATTCTATCTTTCCAGAAAACAAACCTAACCTCCTCCATGCCCATCCCCTGAAACAATAATTATCAATTCTTGAAAAACTTTTTTATTTACTAATCTTGTGCAGTAAATTCAAGCAAAAGAGATAAAAATAAGATACCAAACGAAGGTATATGTACTTGTATCCGAAAGAAATAGTGTCTGACATTTACGTCAGCCGATTAGGCGGTTTTAGCTACGAGATGGATAGGAATGAAATCGGAATTAATGCAAAGGCAATTGAAGTAAACACATCTATAATAGCCAATGAGACCTTTGCGAAACTTAAGTTTTTTAATGAGTGTAAACCTTACTTCCTAAGAGAAACGTTCAAAATTGTTGGAATCGAAGAATACATGGATTGTTATGAACTCTCAAAAAATGGTGAGGTTGTTTTGTCTGAAGAATTGGAGGACAAGTTTGGAAAAAATGAGGGCAAGGAAGTTATAATTAACACGGTTGAGAGTTTTAGGATAGACGGTGATTACACAAAGATTATCAAAGCTTTTAGAAGAATATGGAGTTCAGAAAACTTAATAAGAAGGAATTAAAGACCATTTTATCTGCCTTTAGGGCCAATGGGTTTGAATTGGATGATAAAGAAGTTGTTGTTAGAGAAGTTGCACAAAAACACAAAAAAATTAAAGAAGTACTGCTACTTTCTAGAGACCTACTGAATTTTTTAAACAATCCAGACAAAAATTTAAGGGATAAATTGGTTTTTGCAGGAATAAAAGTTGGAGAGGTTGGCAAGAGATTTAGATTCTCACTGGAGGGGAGCTACTATATTGCAAGGAAAAAGAGAAAGAGAGTTTACGTGAACGATAGGGGAGAAATGCTCTTTTTGTATGGCAGAGATATTTTTTCCGCATCCGTTGTAAAAGTTACGGATGATGTTAGGGAAAACGACGTAGTGATGGTTTGCAATAGGGATGGTGATGTCTTGGGGATTGGTAAAAGCAGGTTTAATGCTGAGATTATGCGGAGTGTTGATGAAAATAGGGTAGTCGTTGAAAATTTAGTTGATAGAGGAGAGTACCTGAGGAAGAAAAGATTGTACGATGCTTATTAAAATCGTTACATCATACCGCTACGCTTCTTTTTTGTACAATTAAACAATCTAAAACTAAAAATAAAATTAATTTAATACTAACGCATCTAATTTCTTGCTTATTTTACATCAATCCCAAAGCTGAAAGTTCTTCAGCAATCCTTTCAACAGCTTTTTGGGCATCCTCAGGATTTTTTCCACCAGTAACAACCATCTTTCCAGAGCCAAATATCAAAACAACTACTCTTGGTTTGTCAAGCCTGTAAACCAATCCAGGAAACTGCTCAGGCTCATACTCGATGTTTTCCAAACCCAAACCAATAGCTATTGCGTTTAAATTTAAATCAACCCCTAAATCAGCTGATGCTACGATGTTTTGTACCTTAACTTCAGGCTCCAAAATGACGGGGATGCCAAGCTTGTTTATAATCTTAACAACCTGCCTTACAGCCCTATTTGCATCTTCAACACTCTTCGAACCAGTACAAACAACCTTACCACTCCTAAAAACGAGAGCTGCTGCTTTTGGATTTTTAGTTCTTAAAACTAAACCAGGGAATTGCTTTGGTTTGTATTCCGCATCTTTAATCTCCTTAGCAATCTTGTTCAGGTCGATGTTCTCCCCTATTTGGGTTGAAGCAACCACGTTTTCAATTTTGATTTTATAATCCTTCACCCTATCACCTTACTAAAAGAGTTTATAAACTATATAAATACTTTTGGTTGCATGCAGAAAATTATCAATTTATTTAGGGAAATGAAGATGAAACGATTTATTTTGTTCATATTGTTAGCCAACGTTTTAGGAACCATTTACGGTTGGTATTATTATGAGAGTCAGCTATTAAACAGCCCGTATTACCTTTGGATGTTCATTGCAGACTGTCCAAACTCAACCTTATTTTTTTCTGTATCCCTTTTTCTGATGATTAATGGGAAAAAGAACAATTTTTTTAATTTCTTTGCATCAGCAAATCTGATTAAATACGGAATTTGGACTTGCTTTGTTTTGCTTTTCCATCGTACCTACTTTTTTGCGGTAAATTTTAATCTGTACTCCGCAATGTTTGTAACTCATGCTTTACTCATTGTAGAAGGGATGCTGCTTGCATACGCAACTCGATTTAGTAAATATGCATATCTAACATTGCTCTGGTTTCTCACAAACGATTATTTGGATTACTTTGCAAACACTCACCCTTACATGCCGGAGGAGGGGATTGAGGTGGTTGAAATTCTGACTTTCTCGTTAACAATAATATCGTTCATAATCGTTTACGTATTGGCAAAGCATTACGAAAAGTCTATCTTACTTTCTGATTGATGGCAGTTATGAATGCCAAAAAAGCATTGGAGATTTCAAGGAAGGTCAAAGAAAATGTAAAGAAATCCATTGAGAAAGTTGAAGATAAAGGCGTTACCGTTGGAATGGGTAAAGACGGAACGCCAACAAAAAAAATTGACAAGGTTGCTGAAGATGCAGCGTTGGAAATTTTGAGAGAGTACGACGTTAAGGTTGTGAGCGAAGAATCAGGAGTTGTTGGAGAGGGAGATGTAATCGTTGCTTTAGACCCCATAGATGGCACATTCAACGCATCAAGAGACATTCCAATCTACAGCTTGTCTTTGTGTTTCTCAAAAAGCGAATACTTCAAAGATGCTTTTTTTGGCTACGTTTATAACCTCGCCACCGATGTGGAATATTATGCCAATAACAAGGCATACAAAAATGGAGAGAGGATTGAAGCGTCAAATGAGGGTAGCATATACTGCAATGCGATAGTTTACTATCCAAAAAAGGATTATGGTTTTAAGAGGATTAGGATTTTTGGTAGTGCTGCATTAGAGCTTTGCTTTGTGGCAGATGGTAGCGTTGATTGCTTTATTGATTTGAGAGGCGACAAAGGATTTTTGAGGATATATGATGTAGCTGCTGGTGCTTACATTGCAAAGTGTGCAAATGCAGTTGTTACGGATTTGAAAGGCAATAGTTTGGATAATAAGCAGTTTACAATGGAAGAAAAGTTGCATGTAGTTGCCACCAACAAAATTCTGCATGAAAAGTTAATCAAGTTGTTCTAATTGTGACAATATTGCAAATCACGTTGGAGTTAAGCTTAAACTTAAATATCATCTTGCCTTTACTAAGTTATGCGTGCGGTTACCCAAAACAACATTGATACAAGGATTGTTGAAACTTTGAAAAAACATCCCCACGGTTTGTCAACATCTCAAATTGCTAACCTTACGGGATTAAATAGAATGACTGTATCGAGACACTTAGAAATTCTAAAAGCAAGGGGCTTTGTAGATTATAGGCCTATAGGCCCTGCAAAACTTTGGTATCTGTCTGAGAATTATTTAGAGGCAAAGTATATAATTCACGAGGCTGAAAAGCCATATATACTTAGAATGCTAAAGAGTGAGGAATCCGAACCGATAAGAAAGAGACTGGGCGATTTTATTTCTTTACACCTTTTCAGGCTTGAAAGGATGGCGTTAATCCTAATGAGTGGTGCTGACAGTATAATGTTCAGAATTGGTCAGGAAATAGCCAGAGAAGTGTCTCCAGAAATTGTAGAAAGTGGTAGCAATGAGGACATATTTAACGGATTAGCTAAAATTTTTGAGAAACTCAGAATTGGCATTCTTGAGCTTGAAAAGTGTAGAGATGATGTTGTTAACATTAGAATATACGAGTGTGTGAGTTGCTCAGGTATGCCAAACATCGGTAAGACTGTATGTTACTTTGAAGGTGGATTGATGGCTGGAACTTAAAAGACCAGCATTTGCAATAGAAACGAAGTGCTGGGGGACTGGCTACGAATACTGTGAGTTTGATGTTCGTTTAGATAAAAAATTGTAGATTATTAATTAAATTAAAAAATAATTTAGAAAATCTTATTAATTCACAAATTATTCTACTTTGTTCTTATGATAATCAAAAGTGAACAGCAAACTTAAATTCATGAATGATAATGTTAAATTGGGTGCTTAAGATGTACCAGTTTGTTCTCTACCCAGACATTGATTTGTGTCTCGGATGCAAAACGTGCGAGATTGCTTGTGCCATTGAGCATTCAAAGGGAAAAGATTTGGTTTCAGCTGTTTTGCAAAGAGTAAAACCGCACATGGATGTCGTTTATGTTGGAGTTCCGGTTCCGATGAATTGTAGGCATTGCGACAATGCCCCATGCTTGGAAGTTTGCCCAACTGGGGCTATTGATAGGGTAAGCAAGGATGGACCAGTGGTTATTGACACATCGAGGTGCATAGGATGTAGAAGTTGTGTTGTAGTTTGCCCTTATGGGGCTATAAAGTTTGAAAAAGTGGCTTACAAGTGTGATCAGTGCAACGAGAGACTTGCAAATGGATTGATGCCAGCTTGTGTTGAAGCTTGTCCAGTTAATGCTTTGAAGTTTGAAAGAGTTGAAGAGATTGCCAAAAGAGAGAAAGTTGAGGCGGCAAAGAAGTTTGTTTATGCGAGAGAGGTGGAGAGAGAGGCTAAGGAAGAGATATCAAAAACAACAGCCACTTTTAGAGATTTGATTTGGGTTATGGGGTGATTTTATGGATAATGTGGAAAAAAGTTTTGATCCTGCAGCTTTGGAGATGCTCGAAATAGTAAAGAAGGAGGGTTATGAGACTGCTTGGAAAAGGCTGGAAAAACAACAGCCCCAATGTGGTTTTGGATTGCTTGGTGTTTGTTGCAGAAATTGCACGATGGGGCCTTGCAGAATAAATCCATTCGGTGATGAGCCTCAAAGAGGTGTTTGTGGTGCAACTGCAGACGTGATCGTTGCAAGAAATGTTGACAGGATGATCGCTGGTGGAGCTTCGGCACATTCCGATCATGGAAGAAGACCTGCAATACTTCTAAAGGAAGTCGCTGAAGGGAAAAACAAAGATTATCAGATAAAGGATGTTGACAAGCTTAAGGCTGTGGCTCAAAAACTTGGTGTTGATGTGAATGCGGAGGTTAATGAAATAGCATTAAAGGTTGCTGAAATTGCTTTAAACGATTTTGGTAAGCAGGATGAAGAGCCGATAAAGTTCTTGATGGCTTATGCTCCTAAAAAAAGAATTGAGTTGTGGAAGAAGGTTGAAGAGGTTTTATCGACCAACGCAAAAATCAAGATACTGCCAAGGAACATAGATAGGGAAGTTGTGGACATAATGCACAGAACACACATTGGTGTTGATAACGAAGCTTTGTCGTTGTTGGCTCAGGGCATCAGGGCTGCTTTGGCAGATGGTTGGGGTGGTTCATTGATTGCAACAGAATTTCAGGATATACTCTTCGGAACGCCGATGGTTAAGGAAGTTGAGGCAAATCTTGGCATCATTGATCCAGATTACGTAAACATAGTTGTCCATGGACACGAACCTGTGTTATCTGAGAAAATTGTTGAGGTGGCTGAAAGCGAGGAGATGCAGGAGAAGGCAAAGCAAGCTGGTGCTAAGGGAATAAACCTCATGGGTATGTGTTGTACGGGCAATGAAATTTTAATGAGACAAGGAGTGCCGATAGCAGGAAACATTCTGCATTCAGAACTTTCTATTATCACGAGAGCAATAGATGCGATGGTTGTTGATGTGCAATGCATCTTCCCGGCTTTGGCGGAGTTGGCTGACTGCTTCCATACCGCGTTTATTTCAACCAGCGAACAGGCTAAGTTTGAGAAAGGCATACACATTCAGTTTGAAGAAGATAAAGCTATTGAGACTGCAAAGAAGATAATCGAGAAAGCCATCGAAGCTTACAGCAAGAGGGACAAATCCAAGATTTACGTTCCAAAACAGAAGAGCAAGGCTATTGTTGGTTTCAGTGTTGAACAGATACTGAAGGCTTTAGGTGGAAGTGTTAAGCCGATTGTAGATGTGATAGTTGAAGGTAAAATTAAGGGGGTTGCTGGAATCGTTGGTTGCAACAATCCAAAGGTTAAGCAAGATTACTTCCATGTAACTTTAACCAAAGAATTAATTTCAAGGGATATTCTTGTTATAGGCACGGGATGCTGGGCAATAGCTGCCGCAAAAGCTGGATTGATGACGATGGATGCTGTAAACCTAGCAGGAGATGGACTGAAAAGCGTGTGTCAGGCTTTAAACATTCCTCCCGTCTTACACATGGGCTCGTGTGTTGACTGTTCGAGAATGCTCGTTTTGGCTGGGGCAATCGCAGATTACCTAAACGTGGACATCTCTGATCTACCATTGGTTGGATCCGCTCCAGAGTGGTATACTGAGAAAGCAGTCTCAATTGGAACGTACTTCATAGCTTCCGGAATCCCCGTACATCTATGGCCTGTACCACCAGTATTGGGGAGTGAGAAAGTCACTAAGATTTTGACTGAAGACGTGAAAGAATTGCTTGGTGGCTATTTCTTTATAGAGGGTGATCCAATAAAAACGGTTGAAAAAATGGAAGAAATAATAATGGAGAAGAGGAAAAAACTTGGAATCTAATTTATTTTTCGTTTTTTGTATCAGATGATTGAATTAAAAGGTGATTAAATGAAATTCCTCATAAACTCTTTGCTTGAAATTCAGAATAAGCATGGCTATCTGCCAAAAGATGAAATGGAAAGAATTTCTGTAGAGTTCAACGTTCCAATAAGCAGGATTTATAGCATAGCAACCTTTTACAATGCCTTCTCACTAAAACCCGTTGGGAAGCATGTTATTCATGTATGTAAAGGAACTGCTTGCGTTATGGGAGGTTCGGGAGTTTTTGAAGACACCTTAAAACAACTGGGAATTCTGGATGATGAAGATTTTACGTATCAGCCAATAAGGTGCTTTGGTGCCTGTAGTTTAGCTCCAGTTGTTGTTATTGACGGCAAGGTTTACGGAAAGATGACTGTGAGCCGTTTGAAGAAAATGGTGCCTAAGCTGTTTGAGGATAAGGATAAGACATCAAAAGGGGATGAAGATGCTCGATAAGCTTAAAGAAAAAGGGATTGATGAGTTGTATGGCGATAGAATTGCTGTTGGAACCTCAACCTGCGGTGTAGCTGCAGGAGCTTTGGAAGTTTTGGAAGTTTTAGCTTTAGACGATACGAAAAACGTTGTTGAGGTTGGTTGTTTGGGTTTTTGTTCTGCAGAACCCTTAGTTTATGTGCAAGAAGACGGAAAAGCAGCTTTAGTTTACAGAAATGTAAAGAAAACTGAAAAAATTGAAGAAGCTGAGATTTTAGGATGGTTCTACCCTTGGGAGTTTTCACCACTGAAACTTGAGCATCCCGAGTTGGAAGGCTATAGAGAGTGTCCAAGGCTAATAGAGCATCCATTCTACAGAAAGCAGGTAAAGATTGTTTTAAGGAATTGTGGAATTATTGAGCCCTTAAGCATCAACCAGTATGTAGCGATGGGCGGCTATTGCGCTTTACAGAAAGTTCTTGAGAAAAAGCCTGAAGATGTTGTTGAAGAGGTGAAAAAATCGGGATTACGTGGTAGAGGTGGAGCGGGATTTCCCACAGGTTTGAAATGGGAGATAGCAAGAAAGAATGAGGGTGAGAAATACGTGATCTGCAACGCTGATGAGGGCGATCCTGGAGCGTACATGGACAGAAGTGTGCTTGAAGGAGACCCGTTCAGCGTTATAGAGGGCATGACAATTGGAGCATATGCAATAGGTGCTGAGTTGGGGTTTGTTTATGTAAGAAACGAATATCCATTGGCTGTTAAAAGGATTGAAAAGGTGATTGAAATTGCAAAGAAATACGGCTTTCTCGGCAAGAACATCATGAATACAGATTTCTCATTCGATATACACGTTGTCAGAGGGGCAGGAGCCTTTGTTTGTGGTGAGGAAACGGCTTTAATAGCATCTATAGAAGGTTACATCGGTGAGCCGAGAATTAGACCGCCGTATCCAGCAGAAAAAGGATTGTGGGGAAAGCCAACGGTAATAAACAACGTTGAGACTTGGGCAAACATCTCTCCCATAATACTTAATGGCTGGAAATTTTTTGCATCGTTAGGTACTGAAAAGAGTAAGGGGACAAAAGTATTCTCATTGGTTGGCAAAGTCAAAAACTCAGGACTTATAGAAGTCCCTATGGGAATAAGCCTTAGAGAGGTTGTTGAAGAGATAGGCATGGCTGAAAACGTAAAAGCCGTTCAAACTGGTGGTCCCACTGGTGGTTGTGTACCTAAAAATCTGATGGATGTGGCTGTTGATTACGAAGAATTAACAAAACTTGGCTCAATCATGGGTTCAGGTGGAATGGTTGTGTTAGACAATGCTACATGCATGGTGGATGTTGCGAAGTACTTCCTCGAATTTTCAAAGATTGAGTCTTGTGGAAAATGTGTGCCTTGCAGATTGGGTTTGGCAGAGATGGTAGATATAATAGAAAGAATAACAAAAGGTGAAGGGAGCTTGAACGACCTTGAAGAACTTGAAAGGTTAGCAGATGTAGTGGCAAATACATCACTTTGCGGATTTGGAAAGACTGCACCAAACCCCCTGTTGACCACATTGAGATATTTCAAAGAAGAATACGAGGAGCACATAAAAGGAGTGTGCCTGGCAGGAATTTGCAGGGCTCTTGTAAGATACAGGATTGTTGAAGACAAATGCACAGGCTGTGGTTTGTGTAAGCTGAATTGTCCCGCCGATGCGATTGAAGAAGTTGATGAAGTTTACAAAATAGACGATAAAAAATGCATCAAATGCGGTTCATGCTTTAACGTTTGCAAGTTTGAAGCAGTTGAAAGATGGTAGGTAATTGTAGGTGGTGGCAATGGCAATAAAAATTGAAGTTGATGGAAAAAATTACGAAGTTAAAAAGGGCAAGCTCCTTGATGTTTTGATTGACTTAGGTTTTGACATTCCACACCTCTGCTATCACAAAGCCATTGGAAGTTATGGTGCCTGCAGACTTTGTTTGGTGGAGGTTAAAGAGAATGGAGATGGATGGAGAATAGTAACATCATGCTCTACAGACGTCAAAGAAGGAATGAAGGTAAGAACAAAATCGCAAAGAATCTGGGAGTTAAGAAAAGGAGTTGTTGAATTGCTTGCAAACCACACGTCATCGGAAATTGTAAAAGAACTTGCATCTCTGTACAAAATAGAGGTTAAAGGAGATAAGAAATGTGTGCTGTGTGGTTTGTGCGTCAACGTTTGCAACCTCATTGGCATTTCAGCAATTTCATTTGAAAACAGAGGCGTTGAAAGGAGAGTAAACGCACCATTTGGAATTCCAACAGAATTCTGTGTTGGTTGTTTGGCATGTACAAATCTCTGCCCAACTGGGGCAATTAGGTTTGAGAATGGTAAGTTGATGGTCGGAGATAGGGTTTTGTCAGAACATAAACTACTGAGATGTGTGAGGTGTGGAAAGGAAGTTTTGACTGAGAGACACTATGAAAAACTGGGTGTTAAGGATATTCTTTGCGAAAATTGCAAGAGACTGATGCAAGCTGAAAAGTATTTCAACAGTAAACAACTTTGATGGTAAAATTTTAGATGGCTTTTACCCTCTTTTTTAAAGCTGGTGGTCTAGGTTTCATCAAAATTCTGTTACCACACCTTGTACACTGAATTAAATTTCTTTCCAAATCCACATCAACTTCTGCCCCGCAAACAAGGCAGATGTAGCTCATTTACACACCTGATCAACGATTTTCATTGCTGATGTTCTTGGGATATAACATCCACCAGCAAACTTATAACCACAACTTTTACACTCCCAAATTCCAGTTCCAATTCTTTTTACTGCTGTTTTGCCACACCTCTTACAAACATACTTCTTTTTCTGCATCTCTTCTATTTTGATGAGGCTCCTCCTTACCCTGACACCGTACCTTGCCCCAAATCTACCTGCTGATTTTACCTTTTTAGTTGCCATCGATTTGCTAACATTCCAACAGCATTTAACGTTTACGCATGTTTAAATGTAAGAGAAAGATATGATGGGAAAGATATAACCATCCAAAAATTTATTAAGCTGAAGAACGTCTTAAAAACATTAAAAATAAAAGGTGGAAATAATGAGGTTCTTTGTTATAGGATTTGGTCAAGCAGGTGGGAAGATCCTCGATTTATTCATTGAAAATGAAAGAATGAGAGGAGCAGACACAAGAATGAGATCTTTAGCCGTAAATACGGCGAGAACAGATTTAATGGGCTTGAAAAACGTGGCAATGAAAGACAGAATTTTAATAGGTCAAACGATTGTTAAAGGTCATGGAGTTGGAACGGACAACAGATTGGGAGCTAAAATTGCTCAGGAAGAAATTGAAACGATCTTAAATGCCATAGATGAGCGTGGCACTCATGAAATTGATGCTTTTCTTATAATTTCAGGATTGGGTGGTGGAACAGGAAGTGGCGGATCACCTGTTTTGGCTAAATATCTTTCGGAAATGTATTCCGAACCCGTTTACGCAATTGGGATTTTGCCAGCTCCTGAAGAGGGCAAGCTATATTCACTAAATGCGGCAAGAAGCATGATTTCGATGTTGAAGTATGTTGATAACCTAATCTTAGTTGATAACGGTGCTTGGAAGTTTGAGGGTTTGAGTTTAAAGGAGTCTTTTTCCAAGATCAATGAGGAGATCGTGAGGAGGTTGGCTGTTTTGGCAAGAGCTGGAGAGCCGGTTGAGGAAGGCCTAGTAGGAGAGATGGTTGTAGATAGCTCTGAGGTCATCAACACTTTAAGGGGTGGAGGGATTTCATCAATAGGTTATGCAACCTCAAAAGCTGAGGAAAGAAAAAAGGGAAGATTTTCGTTCTTCAAGAAAAAAGAGCAAGAGTTGGAAGAGATAGAAAACGATAAGCCGTTAAAAATCGCATCGTTGGTTAGGAGGGCTGCCCTAGGAAGATTAACAATTCCGTGCAACATAAGAAGTGCTGAAAGGGCTTTGGTGTTGATTGCTGGACCTCCCGATCATTTGGACAGGAAAGGTTTGGAGAAGGCCAAGCTTTGGCTAGAAGATCAAATAGCTGGAGTTGAGGTCAGAGCTGGAGATTATCCGACAAGAAAAACAAAGCATGTGGCTGCATTAGTTTTACTTGCAAACGTTACCGAGATACCTAGGGTTAAAGAATTGCAGAGGTTAGCTGCTGAGGCAAAAGAGGAAGTGGAGATTGCTGAAAGGAGCAGAATAGAAAAAACACTAGCTTTGTTTGATGAAGATATAGAACCCCTCATTTGAGGTGGTCAAATGAAACTGAAAATACCACTTCTTTTTGTTTTCTTACTCTTTATTGTGCATCCTTGTTTAGCTGCTGTTCACCTGAATGCAAGTGATTTTGCTGATCCACATCCCGTTGTGGAGCCAAAGAAGGATTATTATAGGGAAGGCGATGAAATTAGTTTGAACTACACGATTGCCCCAAAAACGGATGCGGATGCCACAGACGTGGATGGTAGATACTACGACTTGCACACATCTTTAAACTATCCTACTTTTACAGTTGTAATTGCATATAGAAATGGGGGTATACTTTACCCAAGCATAAAACCCTGGGAGAAAGATGTAAGTATAGAAGTTGGAGATTGGGAAGATGGACTGGATAATATTAAGGTGGAATTAAGCGGCAAAATCCCGGCCCCCCAAACGAGGTTGGAAGAAGTATCAATTCTGTGGATAAACGTTAGCGATGCGGATTATGACGTTTTACCACCGGTAAAAGTCAAAGTCATCGATTTCAATAAGTTTACAGACGATATAAATTCATTAAAATCAAGGTTGAAAGAATTGGAAGATAGATCCAAGAATTTGGATGAAATGGGGGCGGATGTTGTTGACGCAGATAAGATTTTAAAATCAGCATCTGAAGACTTGGACGATGCCGAAAGCTACTACAAAGATGCAAATTACTTGAAAGCCGATGAAAAACTCAAGGATGTTGAAGAGGAGTTAAACGATGCTGAAAAAGAGTTAAACAAAGCTGAAGCTGAATACTTGTACGACACTGCTCAGGAAAAACTTAATGAAGTTCAACTCTTAATCGTCCAATTTGAATATCTGCTTCAGCAGGCTAAGAGCGAGAATATCATTGTCACACTTTACGAGTTCAACTTAACGAAAGCAAAGAGTGATTACAACATACAACTTGATAGGGTGGAGAAAGTTAATGATTATATTGAGGAGGAGGAGTACGATAAAGCTAAGGAAAAGGCAAATGATGTGATAAACGCCACTGCAGACATAAAGACATATCTTGAAGATAACATTGCAAAAATCAAGGAACTGGTTGCCGCACAAACAACTACACCAACTCCATCCCCCTCACCCTCTCCAACCCAATTTCCGTTCGACTTTAGCTTTATAACAAAAAACGTTTACCTTATCCTAAAAGTTGTTGCAGCAATCGTTTTAATTGCAATTGCAGCATTTGGTGTTTACAAGGGAATAGGAAGATACAGACGGAGAAGAAAGTGGGACGAGCTTAAATGAAACTAGTGGTTGCTCTAACGGGTGCATCCGGTCAGATTTACGGTGTTAAAGCATTGGAAATTTTAAAGGATAAAGATGTTGAAACTCATCTGGTAATTTCAAATTCGGCAAAAATTACAATGGAAGTTGAAGGCTACGATTTTGAACGCATAAAATCTTTGGCAACCCATTTTTATGAGGAGAACGATTTGACAGCACCGATTTCGAGTGGAAGTTTTAAGCATGATGGAATGTTAATTGCACCATGCAGCATAAAAACAGCATCAAGCATAGCATACGGGATAACAGATAATTTGATTAGTAGAGCAGCAGATGTTTGTTTGAAAGAAGGTAGAAAACTCATTTTGTTGATAAGGGAAACACCGCTACACTACGGACATCTAAAAACACTAACAAGGCTTGCAAAGATTGGAGCCACAATAATGCCTCCCATTCCAACTTTCTACACCAAACCGAAAAGCATAGATGAGATAGTAAGTCACACTATTTTAAGGGCTTTGGAGATTTTTGGAGTTGATGTTGATTATCCGAGGTGGAGAGGGGCGAGATTTTAAAAACTCAGCAAATTGTCCAGATTTAGCAAAGTTCCGTCTAATAGAATTGCCTTTGCTGTTTTGTAATCCCACTTTTTAAACATAACACCTGCTGGCTTCTCAATGTTCACGGCTGTTGATGCGCAGAGATCATTAAATGCTGGCATTACGAGCAAATCTTTTTTATCACCACCTATCTCCACCTTACCCTCTAACCAGACCCTCTTCTTTATCCCTCCGACACTATCTATTAATAATATTGAAGGGTGTGCGTGGGCAAAAATCAGTTTTTTAGCCTGTAACACATCATCGCTTGGATTTGCGTGTCCATGAAAAAGCCCGTATTTTCCAACTCTTATCCCTCTTGAACTTTCCAAGTTGACGTTAACATCGAAGTTAATGTCGTGATTGCCCTTAACAACGATTAAATGCACCCCTACGGATTTGACAGATTCAATAAACTCTCTAACCTTTCCTTTTTTACCCAAATGCTTTAAATCACCAAGAACGATGAGTTCATCGCCCAACTCAGCAATTTCTAAAGCTTTCTCTATTACAAACTTATCAAAGAAATTGAACAATCCCAAATGCAAATCGGCTATTACAACCTTGTTTTTTAGTATCAATGCTGGTGTATTGGGAATTATCTTTATTCTCATTCCTGCAGTTCAAATTTAAATTGATTGACTCCACTTCTTTCCTTCTGTTCTCCTTCTCCCAACACTTCTTTTTCCACCTTATCAACGTAATCCACAATATCTATCCCAACTTCCTTAGCCATTATCAATGCTACAACCTCTGCTGCCAAGAGATTGCTAAACTTTTCTTGCCTTTCGTTTATCATCGCAACCACTTCGCTATGGCTTTTTCCAATTTTTTCAGCAATTTTCTCTATTAGCTCATCGAACAGTGACGAGGAAAACAGCTTTTTTACATCGGGTTTGAAGTTAGGTTGAACTTCAATGGAATCCAGATCAAACAGTGGCCTAATTTTATCTTCACCACCTACAACCTTGTTCTTTGCAGCGTACTCCACAACCTTTTTGCTCGTGTCGTGGGAAAAGAACTTGAGATCAAAGGATAGAGTATGGATTAACTCGGATTTTGACATCTCCTTTTTGCCTTTACTTTTGTACGCAGCGGCTATAACCTTCTTTATCATTTATCCCAACCTCGCCCAGATGTTGCACGCCCCCTCAACACTGACCATGCACGGGCCCACTGGATTTTTTGGGTTACAGGCTTTCATAAACAAAGGGCAGTCTGACGGTTCGATCAAACCTTTCAAAACATCTCCACACCTGCAAGCCCTCTTTTTAGAATCTTCTTTAACCTCAAAATCTGTAAAAACATCTTCAAACGCCTTTAAAGCATCAAAATCCTCATATTTTTTCCTTATCTTTCCACCAGAATTTTTTACCACGCCCAATCCCCTCCACTCCCAACTTTGCCTCCTAAAAACCTCGTTCATAGCTTCTTGAGCTTTTAAATTGCCTTCATACTTTACAGCCCTCTTATACTCATTAAACACTTTGTTTTCCCCATTCTTTATTGCCTTAACAAGCTGATAAATTGCAAGCATGACATCTTCGGGCTCAAACCCCGCAATTACCTGCGGTATCTTATTCAACTTTTCATAAGCCCTAACACCAACAATTGTTGATACGTGTCCGGGATTTATAAATCCATCAATTTTTATGTTTGCTGATAACAAATGTTCGACTGCAGGAACAAAAAACCTGTGAGATGAAAACACATAAAAATTCTCTATACCATCCAAGATTGCCAAGGCTGTTGAGGGCATTGTTGTCTCAAAACCGATTCCAAAGTGTACAACAGGTTTATCGCTGATTTTAGCGATTTCTAGCGCATCAAATATGCTGTAAACAATTTTTATGTCGTATCCTTTTGATTTAAAATAAAAGAGGGATTTTCCTTCGAAAGGCACTCTAGCCATATCACCAAAGGTTGTAAAGATTATGTTTGAGCTTTTAATGAGGTGGAAAACCAATTGCAAATCGTAATCAGGAATAATGCAAACTGGACAGCCAGGACCACTCAACAACTTCAAATTTTTTGGTAATAAGCTCCTCAAATTGTACCTAGTTATAGTGTCCTCATGTGTGCCGCAGAGGTGCATAATTTTAATTTCGTCAAAGCCGTCCATCTCTTCCTTTATTTCCTCAGCCAGTGTAGAAATTACCTTAGCCCTCATAATTGCAAATTGCTTATCACGTCACTCCATACTTTATCGTACTCCTCAACTTCCCTACTATCAACCTTCTGAATCGCAAAACCCACGTGTACCAACACGTATTCTCCTATCTTTAAATCATCTATCAAGTCTATTCTAATCCTCTTCTTCGTACCCCTGAAATCTACCGTAGCGAAGGGATACTCGATACTTTCAACCTTCCCTATTACAGCGAGACACATAGAGTCCCTCCAAATATTTTAACCATTCATCAAATCCCAAATTTTCTTTTAAGTCCATCTTGATTATCTTGGCTTTCGGATTTAAATTTTTAGCATCTCTAATCATTTTATCCACATCAGCCTCAACAAATTCAGCCAATTTAACCTTGTTGATTACTATGACATCAGCAAGCCTGAAAATTTCCGGATGCTTGGCAATTACATCATCACCCTCCGTAACGCTAACCATAACAACCCTAACATCTTCGCCCAAATCAAAGTCAACTGGGCAAATCAAATTCCCAACGTTCTCTATAAACAAAATGTCAACTTCATCAAAATCTTCAATTTTGTGGTGGATGAGGTGGGCATCCAAATGACACTCTTTTCCGGTGTTTATAGCTTTAGCTTTCACTTTGTGTTTGGAAACTCTCTCGAAATCAGCCTTGCACACCACATCGCCGAGTATTGCCCCTATTTTGTAGTAGTTTAAGCTGTCAATTGTCTTCTCAATTAATAGTGTCTTTCCAGAGCCTATAGCACCCATTATGTTGATTGCTAGGATGTTGTTTCTCCTGAAAAACTCCCTGTTCTCTTTCGCATACCTCTTGTTCAAAGATAACACATCTATTTCTGCATCAACTTCGATCTTATGCATTATACCACCATTTCAACCTTTCTTATAATCATTTCCTTTCCACCATCAACCCCCACAAAACCCCCACACTCACAAACTCCAACAACCTCGTTATATTCCCTTCCACAAACACTGCATTTAATTTTTGGTGGAACAAATTCAATATTTAATTCTGCACCTTCAGCAATCGTTCCATTAGATACTGCCTCAAAACAGAATTCAAGCTGTTCGGGATTAATTAGCAGTAAATCACCGATTTCAATCTTTATCTTCGTTACTTGTTTAGCATTTTTTTCCTCAGCAATGCTCAATACATTTTCCAACAGGGCTGTAGCAAAGCTCATTTCATGCACATTGTTTATAAATCGGATTTGCTTAAAATGTTAACTAAACAAAACACTAAAAATTTTAAAAACGAGGAGGAGAGGCAACTTCATGCTGCTAAAGATCACTTTTCTTGGTACATCAGGAACAATTCCTAGCGTTAATAGGAATCCGTCTGCCATTCTAATTCAGTTTGGAGGAGAGAGAATTCTCTTTGATTGTGGTGAAGGGACCCAAAGGCAAATGATGATTTCTAGGGTTGGATTTAGAAACCTAAACAACATATTCATCACTCACTTACACACTGACCACTTTATAGGATGTTTTGGATTGATCGAGACAATGTCGTTGAATGAAAGGAAAAACAAGCTAACGTTCTACTCACCAAATGCAAAGTTTCTCGAAAGTTTGTTTAAAGTGTTTGGCTATCATTATCTTGATTTTCCAATAGAGGTTGTTGAGCTAAGAAATGGTGATGTTGTTGAATTCAAAAATTTCAAGGTTATTGCTTTTAAGACGGATCACATAATCCCAAGCTTGGGTTATGCTTTGGTTGAGAATGAGAGAAGGGGCAAATTCAATAGGAAAAGGGCTGAAGAACTTGGAATTCCTCCCGGTCCATTGTATGCAAAGCTTGTTAGGGGAGAAAGTGTGGAAGTTGGCGGCAAAATTATAACCCCTGATATGGTGATCGGTAAACCCAGAAGGGGGAGGAAGATCGTTTACACCGGGGACACAAGACCTTGCAGCAGAACGGTGGAAATGGCAAGGGATGCGGATGTTTTAATACATGATGCATCTTTTACGACAGATTTAATAGAATGGGCTATGGAGAGCAAACATTCAACTGCCAGAGAGGCAGCAGAATTGGCAAAAAAGGCAAACGCAAAAATGCTAATACTTACACACATCAGCGCGAGGTATTCAAAGGATACGTCGCCTTTGTTGAATGAAGCTAAAGAGATTTTTGAAAATACAGTAGTTGCAGAGGATTTTATGAGTTTTGAAGTCGGGTATAGCGATTAGTGTTAGTAAAAATGAAAATCAAACAGAGCAAACAAATTTTTAAACCCCTACATCATCCAACGAACATGGGAAAAGCTTGGAAGTTTGGTGATGATGTTGATACCGATGTGATTATCCAAGGGAAATACTTGGTCATAAACGAGCCTGAAGAACTTGCCAAGCACGTTTTTGAGAATGTAAAGCCTGAATTTGCTAAGGAAGTTAAAAAAAGTGACTTTGTTGTTGCTGGCGAGAACTTTGGCTGTGGAAGTAGTAGGGAGCATGCTCCAATAGCTTTGAAGGCAACGGGAATTGAGGCGGTAATAGCAAAATCCTATGCGAGGATTTTTTTCAGGAATGCCGTAAACATAGGCTTAAAGGTGTTGGAGTGTAGAGATGCGGATAAGATTGATGAGGGAGACGAGTTGGAAGTAGATTATTCAAATGGCAAGATTATTAACAAAACAAAGAATGAAGAGTATCCAATAAATCCGCTTCCAGAGTTTTTAAAACAAATTATGGAAAAGAGTGGCTTGGTTGAATTCTGCAAGGAGTTGTATGCAAAGTCTTCCTAGGGTTCCCAAGAACGCGAAGCAAAAGCTCCAATCACCTCAAACTTCTGAAAGAAATAGTTTTTAGGATTCGGAGCAGTTCGGTTAATTTTACTTTTCAGGAAAATGTTAAGATTACGTACCTAACAAACCAAGACCTCTGCTAAGAAAAGAGAGTGAGTAATCAATCTTTAATTCTTCAATATTTTCATTCACAATTAAATTCAAATCAACTTTATACTGATGCGCTGCCAGCTTGATATGTTCAATCTCTTTGACATTAAAACCCATCAAAGACGCAGCAACAGCATCGGCAGCTATAACATTATTACTTGCCACCATTACTCCATGCTTTATTGGCTTTGTCCTCATTTCCGATGAAGTCCCTCCAATAACACCATCTATTAGTGTCAAGGCTGGATTGAACAGTTTTAGCAAATCAACAAGCTTTTGATGGATTTTGAAGTGCATGTACATGGCTGGCTTCTTCAAAAAACCCATGTTGTTTTTGATGCCCAAAGTTACTTTTGTTAAACCATGAACCTTCATCTTTGGCAGGCTAACAAAAGGCTTATTCAAGGATTTAAAAGCTGTTTTTGCAATTGGCACATTTTTTAAGGATTTACCATTAACTTCAACCTTTATAAACTCTTCTTTGTTTAGGTTTACACATTCAGCAATCTCTTTAAGCTTAAAGGCTGAAAAACACTCATCTGCCGCATTTTTTCTGAACCCGCCTTCAGCTATTATCGGCTTAATTCCCCAATCTTTTAAAACCTTAACAACCGCCTTGATTATACTCGGATGCGTTATACAGCCATTCATCGGATCATCAAATTTCAGAAAATTGGGTTTAACAATAATTTCATCTTCAAGTTTGACATCAAACTGATCAAAAACCTCTTCGATGAATTTATCGACTTTGCCATAGTCTTCAATCTTACCAACGATTACCTTAAATTTCATGCTTGTATTTTTATCACAGACCATTAATATACTTGATTGAAGCTTAAGATTGATTGACGGAATAGAACGAATAAGTAAAAATTAAGATAAAAATAAAATTAACCACGGACTCGGCAATCTAATCAACTCTCCTTCGAAAGTGAGTCTGATGAGACACTAACGTAGAGATTCATGTACTTCAGCTTTCTTACTCAAGTTCCTACAACAGTTGGTGAAGGTGTTGAGTATTCGCTTGATGATTACTGACTGAAGATAAAATGACGTCTAAGCAGACGAAACTATCTTTATAACGTCATTGTGCTTTAACTCACTATCTTCAGCAATTCTCATCTTCTTTTTTGCATCAACCGCATAAATGAAGTGTTTTCCGATGTCCGTGTGGATTAAGTATGCTAATTGTCTTGCTGTTGTTCCTTTTTTAACGAGCAAAGCGTCTGGCAAAACGTCCCCTTTCGTATCCGTGTATTTGCCCTCATCTTCAACTGGGTAAACGACAATGTAGTCAAGCAAATCAAAAACAACAGAGTTTATAATCTTCTGCACCCCTGTATCACCATATTTTTGCATGTAGCTTTTAATAGCTTCCAACGCCTTCTTTTGTTTTTCATTCAACTCCTTTAACACTTCAAAATCTGAATCTCCGGGCAAATACTTAATGTAATCGTTTTTGGCTGCCAATCTCAAAACCAATTCGTATGCTGCTGAAGATGGAATAACGATTTCATCCATGTCCATTAAACTTTTAATCAACTCGTTTGGCGCCTTATCAGCCTTGTTTGCCGCTATAACCATCTTCATTCTCCTTTTTCTCAACTCCTTTGCAAACAATTCCAAATCTTCATAATTAAACTCTGAAACTTGTTTATTAACTACCCTTAAACTCTCCTTAACCTGCCACTCTTTAAACCCCAAGCCAGCAAGTTGCTCCTCTATAAACTTTGCTGGGTCTCTCCTCTCCATCTGAATCCTCCTAACTATCTTGTCCCAATTTTTTTTCAGAATGTTGAAAAGCCACATGTCCAATTCATGATACAAAAACTTCACATCTTCCCTTGGGTCTCTCTCACTAATTCCAACTTCATTCCCTTCAGCATCCGTTGAGCCTGATGCATCAACAACATGGATTATCGCCTCACTCTGCCTGAGGTTGTCTAAAAATTCATTGCCTAAGCCCCTTCCCCTGTGTGCTTCTGGCACCAAACCAGCAACATCGATTAGTTTTACAGGAATAAACCTCCATCCATCAATGCATTGCTTACATTCAACACCCAACTCTTTACAAACACATTCAGCCCTAACGTAACCCACACCAACGTTTGGCTCAATTGTTGTGAATGGGTAGTTTGCTATCTCAACATCAACAAGTGTGGCGGCTTTGAAAAAAGTAGATTTGCCAGCATTTGGCTTTCCAGCCAATCCAATCTCAATCAACTAAACCCCTCCTTGTGTAATCTCCACGCTTTCTTGTTTTGAACAAAAATTTTAGTTTGTCAATGTTTGTCTTTAAAAAAGATGCGTATTCTGGTGTAATCTCCTCTCTCCTCTCAAAGTATTCAATAATCTCCAAAGCCTCCCTCTCATCCTCACAAATTTCAAGATGGTCTAAAATGGTTGGAATTTTATCACCTTCAAGCTCATTAAACAAGTTAGGAAACATCCTTCTGAACTTCTCTTTCCTCCACTCCAACATCTTCGACCACTTGGTCATTTATTTTTGTGTTTTTGGTGTTTTTATCCTCAATTTCTTTAACTTTAACTTCACCTTTATCTTTTTCCTCAATCGACTCTTTTTCTTTTATTTCTACACTTTCTAAACTCTCACCATCTTCTACCTTCTCTAAAATGCCCTCCTCAGCTTTTTCGTCTTTGGTTTTTTCTACTTGCATTTCCAACCCTTCTGTTGGCAACTCAACGGTTGGCTTAATCCAAACCCCCTGCCTACCGATGATACTACCCTCAACACAGCACTTCTCTTCCATGTATACCTTTTCAGCTTTTATGTATCCCACAACCTCGCTTCCATTCACAATGTAAACAGTTCTACCCTCAACGGCGCCATGCACTTTGCAACCATCAAGTACTATGTCTTTACCCCTAACACTCCCAAAAATCTCACTGCTCTCAATGAGAACGTTTTTAGCCCTCAAATTCCCCAAAACCCTGCTTCCAACGATCTCCATGTCTTTGCGAGTCTCTATTTTCTCAATCGTTACAATGGAGTTTTCAGGAGCTATAAAAGGAGTTTCAAATTTTTCTTCTTCAAACAACTTTTCTATGTCTTCTAATCTCCCCAACCTCAAAAGCTCCAAGATGTAGAGGAATATGAACATTATAATTGGTAAGGGATCTTGAATTGTGATTAAACCCTTTGCCTCAAATCCATCTTTAATCCTAACGTTTCTACCAATCTCTAAATCACCATACACTGTTAGCTTCCCACCAATAGTTGTGAATTCTCCGATGTAGGCATCGTTGTTAGAGGTGATGTTGCCCCTTACATTACACCACTCCCCAACCCTAACTTCCTCGCCAATCAAATCTCCATCAATACTCGTCTTATCTCCAACAACGATCTTTTTTGCAATTACTCCATAACTCAAATTTGAATTTGCCCCTATTATTGCATCACCCTCAACCACAATGTTCTTTTCCTCGAACTTCGTATTCTCTGGAATCACGAACTTTTCTAGCATTATGGATTTGCTAACTCCATCCTTTATTACTTTTACCTATTGATGACATGAAGAGATAGAACAACAACACTAATAAATTTGGATTGAAACTATCCACAATGCAACTAAAACAGATTGGTGACAACGTATATTACATACCCAACCCTGTGAACATTGGAGTGATTGTGGAAGATGGTAATGCATTGATAGTAGACTCAGGGTTGGATAAAGAGGCAGGAAGGAAAATTTTTAAGCTGTTAAATGATCATGGGCTGACACTAAAAGCCATTGTTAACACCCATTCTCATGCTGACCACTTTGGTGGAAACAATTACTTAACCAACAAAACAAATGCTAAGGTTTATGCACCAGAAGTAGAAGTTGGAGTTATACAGTATCCCTACCTCGAACCATTTTATTTGTTCTCAGCACATCCCCCAAAGGATTTGATGGGCAAATTTCTGATGGCTAAACCGTCAAAAGTTGATTGTGTGATAAAAAACCAAGATACAATCGAATTTTGTGGACTAAAATTAAAAGTAATTCCTTTGCTTGGCCATTCACCAAACCAAATTGGAATTGAAGTTGAAAACACTTTATTTTGTGCTGATACGGTATTTTCCGAAAGTATAATCAATAAGTATAAAATTCCACTGTTTGTTGACATAGAAAATCAGAAAAAAACACTAAAGCTTCTTGAAAAAAGTAAGTATGACCTTTACATTCCATCTCACGCTGATGCAACTGATGACATAACAGATTTGATCAATGCAAACTTGAAAGTTATAGAAAAAGTTGAAAATTTTGTGTTATCAATTAACAAGCCAAAGACAACGGAGCAAATCTTTAAAGAGGTTTGCAGGTATTTTGGCATCAAAATATCAAATTTAGTGGAATATTACTTGATGGCTTCAACAATTAGAGCATATCTGAGTTATTTGTACAACGAGAAACAAGTTAGGGTTAAAGTTGAGGATGCCGTTTATTGGTATTAGTTAAGTTAGCAAATCTCTAAGGGAAACCGTTATATTCATGTAGGAATAAACAATAATAAGCGGTCGTAGTCTAGTGGCAGGACAACGGCCTCCCGAGCCGTTAGCCCGGGTTCAAATCCCGGCGGCCGCATATTTGATTTATTAAATCTTGGCTATTATGGGATAGTCCTTAAAAACTTCTTTGTATTTCTTCGCCATCTTGTGGTATTCCTTCCAGCTTCTTTCTATCAACTCTATCTCTTTATTGCTCAACTCTCTAACAACCTTTGCTGGAACGCCAATTATGAGTGAATTTGGAGGATATTCTTTCGATGTTACCAAAGAATTCGCTCCTACAACACTGTATTCGCCGATTACTGCTCCGTCAAGCACAGATGAATTCAATCCAACAACAACGTTATCTCCGATTTCGCATCCATGTAAGACAACGGAATGTCCGATTGTGCAACATTTGCCAATCTTGATTGGGGTGTGTACGTCCACATGCAACACAGCATTATCTTGAATGCTCGTGTATTCCCCAACTTTTATCGAATTTAAATCGCCCCTCAAAACCGCATTGAACCAAACACTCGAATTGTCTTTTAATTCAACATCACCAACAATGACAGCATTTGGCGCAATAAACACGCTTTCACCTATTTTGGGCTCCATGACACCAAGTTCAATTGTAGATTTTATGGTTTGTGTTTTTTGTTTTAGGTAACATACACAAAACATTAGTTTTATATTTATTTGAGTGGAGTAAAACCCATGAAGCTTGAGGTTGTTAAAATCGAGAATCCTGATTTGAAATACCAGATAATCGTTGGACAGGGGAACTTTGCAGTGTTTACATGCGATGACTTGTTCAAAGCTTTGTTGACGGCAGTGCCCAACATAAAGTGTGCGGTAGCGATGAATGAGGCTGCACCAAAGCTTGTAAGAGTTACTGGCAACGATGAGGGACTAAAGAAGTTGGCTGCGAAGAATGCTTTAGCTATTGGGGCAAGTCATGCATTTATAATTGTAACGTCAAATGCTTTTCCATTGAATGTTCTCAATACAATTAAACTGCATCCAGCGGTATGTAACATCTTTGTTGCCTCAGCAAATCCAATAGAAATCATTGTTGCCGAGACTGAGCTTGGCAAAGCTGTTTTAGGGGCAGTTGACGGGACAGCAGTAAACAAAGTTGAGAGCGATAAAGAAAAAGAAGAAAGGAGGGAACTTGTAGAAAAACTGGGATACAAATTAGATTAAAATTATTTAAGCTGCCTTTGCCAGCACTATTTCAATCGTTGAAACGTTAATGTTCCCCCTTTCTGAATTTAGCTCCTCTGTGTCTATTTTTATATCTTTAACACCAACGTTCGGCAGAAATCTGTTCCTCACTATCTCAGCCACATCCACAGCTCTGCTAATGGCTCTCCCTCTTGCCTTTACTACGACCTCATCAGCCCCCTCGTTAAACTGCGTAAGGGTTGCCAATACATAATTCATTACCGGTTTGTTTCCGACGTACACCACGTGCTCTGTCATTTTTATCACCCAAAAGGCAAAGTTTTGTTCGTTATTTAAACTTTATTAATGGCTATCGCAAAACACCAATCCAATCACTCTTTCCAATCTCTCTAAAATATCGTTTCAAAGCATTTTTTAAATTTTCAATTTCCCCAAATTTTGCTGAAACCGGATATACCCTTTCCAATTTAACTCCTAATTTTTCTGCTATCTTTTTTATGCAATCTGAATCCTCAACCTTGTCCATCTTATTTGCTGCCACGAATACTTCAATGTCAAACTCCCTCAGAAATTCGTACATCTCAACATCAACAGGTATCGCATTTCTCTTTTCCCATCTCTCGACAATTTCAAAAAACGATGAGGCATCCAAAACCTGTATTGCAGCAATAATTCTATCGTTTGTTTCTATATATCGCACAAAAAAGTCCTTAATTTTCTCATTTAGCTTTCTATCAGCCCTAATGTATCCGAATCCAGGTAAATCTGTAATTATCAAGTCTTTAAATCGAATTACGTTGGGTTTTAATGTTGTTCCAGGTTTTCTACCTCTCCGAACTCTCTTTCCAAAAAGCTGATAGAATAGGGTTGACTTTCCAACGTTTGATCTGCCTACTAAAACTATCTCCTTAACTTTCTTGTTTTTTCCGCTAAGGCCAGAGTCCGTAAAAAGCATTCAAAATTATAATCAGCACACCCGCAATCAAACCAAAAGCTACTACACTCTTTGGACTTATCCTGATCTGTGTTCTTTCCTCCTCAAAGTACCTCATTATACCTGCCGATGACATCAGAGGGGGGGCGGAGGATTTCTTTGATTTCCTAACCTTTGCCATGGTAAACATTATAGTCAAGTTGTATTTAACCTTAACTATGTTCAGAGGAATTTTGATTACCAAGGATGGTGATGAGCTGTTTGGAGAGTTAACAATAGATGATATGGCTCATTTTGAGGAAAAAAAGATTGATGACGTTGAGTACATAATTACACCGACCTTCTTTAACTCTCACGTTCATTTGGGAGATTCAGTGGCGAAGGATCCAGAATTCATGGAGTTAGAAAAACTAGTAGGTCCTTACGGTTTCAAATTCAAGGTGTTGGGTAAAGCGAGTAAAAAAGAGTTGGTTTCCTCTATTAAAAACTCGATTGATGTGGCTTTGAATAGTGGTACATCAGCTTTGGCTGAGTTTAGGGAGGGAGGGGTTGATGGTGTTAAATTACTAAAGGAAGCAGATGAGAAAAACGTTTGCGTAACTTTCGCTCGCCCCTCAAGTGTTGATGAGGCAGAATTGACCGTAGAATACAACATCGATGGATTTGGAATGAGCAGTGTTAGAGATCACGATTTGACTTTTTTGGAGGAGTTGAGGGATTTTGCAAGGAAAAATAGACTTATGTTTGCAATACATGCTGGAGAGAGAGATGATGGAGACGTTGAGGGTGCACTGGCATTGGAGCCAGACTTACTCATCCACATGAACAATGCGAGTATAAAAAACTTGAAAAATGCAATGGATGAGAGAATACCAATAGTTACTTGTTTGAGGTCAAACGCATTTTTTAATTTAATGAATCAAAAGAACTATCAGATTCTTTTGGATTATGAGAGATGGTTGATTGGAACTGACAATGTGATGATTTCATCACCAAACATGTTATCTGAAATGAACTTCGCCTCTTACATACTCAAAAGAGAGAAAAAAATTTTTCAAGCAGCTACAGCGGGATTTGACGTTTTTAGGTATAACCACGGCATAACAATATTCCATACCAATGGGAATTTGTACAGAGCAAACAGTCTTAGGAGTGTTGTGAGAAGGGCAAATACCAACGACATTCTGAAGATAATAAACAAAGAGTTGATAATTGAGTAAATTGGGTAAAATTATTCAAAAAGCATATATAGTATTGAGTGTTAATTTAAAACGGTGGTTGTATGGAACCAAGAGATATTGGTCTGGCTATTTTGATGGTTTTCTCAGCCGTAATGCTTACTTACAAGTGGCTATCATTGTATGACAACGTTGATGTAGCAGTAATATTCTTTGCATTCCTGCTAACTCTGTCGTTGGGTGGTTTGTTGATAAGCATAGAGCTTAGGATGCAAAAAATAATGGAGGAGTTCGAGAACACAAAGAGAGTTATAGCTGTAAACTCTGACAATCTGGAGGAGAGGATTGAGAACAAGATTGCTGCATACGTTGATGCTTTGGATGAAAGGTTAGACAGAATAGAGCGAAGGATGTATAGATAAGATGTATAGGTTATTGGGTGGTTAAGCAACATATGGGTTGACAATATATGGTTAACAATAATTAAAAATTTATTGAATTTGCACCTCAAAATCTCTTATTGTGAGTGACACGTTTATTTGAGTGAGGATTTGTAAGGTATTGGTGTTCTGATTAAATGAAAAGACCGTCGGATTATTTGTTTCTAATTTTACCATCACATCTTCCCATTTTCCATTAAATACGCCATCTTCGACAAGTATCCTTCCTGTACAATTTTTATACAGTCCAGAATTCGGGTTTAAGTTGGATTTAAATCTTAAGAAAACTATGCCATTTCCAGAGACTTCTTGAGGTTCTGATGTTAAATTATCTGCTATTAAATAGAGAATACCTTCTCTAAACCCATTCGATTTGTCTATATCCGGCTCCAATCGCGTTATGTTTTTGCCATATTGAAATATTCTGATTCCACCTTCTGAAAAAACGAAAGTTTGGTCAGGTATCAGAGTATTATGGGTTGATAGACTTACTTTAAACAACTTAAGTGTTAGTAGCAAAGGTGTACCATCACACACCATATTGATGTTAATCCAGCCACTTTGGTTGACGCTTAGCGTCGAACTCGTTGTAGTTTGGCTGAAAAACGTATCACCGCCACCCAGTTTAATAGACATGGCACTACTTCTGTTTTCATTGAGTGTCGAATAAACTGTAACTGTGCTTAGGAATTTGTCTATCAATTCTTTGTTATGTTGTATTTCTGCTCTTTTTTTAACAATTGGAAACCAATTAGATGCTAATACAGAAATGGACGTAACCAATATTGCCAAAATCAACATTATAGCTATTATCGGTGAAACTGCTTTGTCATCCATTCTATTAGTTTTGCCAATCGTGCCCATCACATCACCCGAAATACAACTTACACAAAACGAGTTTCTCATGAGCTATTGTTACCATTACACTATCTCCAACCACACTCTTGTAGATGATGAGCGTCTCTCCAAACTCCCAATAGTTGTTCCCATTACCCATCAACCTTCCAACCAAAACATCTTGAAAGTATAGGCTGCTGTTGTTAAAAGTGCATGACATAACGCTTCCATTGTCTATTACTATCCTTAACTTACTCAGCGGTATTGGGTCGCCACCTTCGTGTGTTATGATGAAGTTGCCGTTATCTTTACCAACAAAAGTTGCATATGGTATATCTTCAAAGCTTGGCATCAAATTGCTAACATTTGCCGATAGAACGGCAGCAAGTATGACAACTATTGCAAGTAAAAGCATCTCCCCAATGATTTCAGATACAGCTTTATCACTCATAATCCACCACCCAGTATAACCTCAAAAAGAATAAATGAAGAGAGCATAAACACGCAGACGTGTTTTAATCCATTGAGTATATGTCCCTTCTCCATTTGTCCAGACAGTATTCCTGAAAATAAAGCCAAAATTAGTGATATTCTGTACATCAATGAAAGACTACCACTTAGGTTAATTGGGACGTTTAGTTTTGCCAGACCAGCCAGAAATGAAGACTGCATACTGTATGCAGTATATAAAAACGTGAAAAAAGATACGTAAATTATGACAAGGTATGCGAATCCAGTGGTAAATCTGTCGCTCTTCATCTTTAATTCGTATTCAAAATCCTCTATTGATATTAACAGGATGTCTCTAACGTTCTCAGTCACATTACTTGCCTTGACGATTAACGATATTACCCTCCGAACACTTGAAATTCCAACACGATTTATGAATTCCACCAAAGCGTCGATAATCGTCGCTCCCCAGCCAATGTCTGCATCAACCATCTTAAGCTCCCTACTCAAAACACCGATTTTTGAGTCTTTGATTATGTTTATAACACTCTGAAGCGTTAACCCTATGTCTTTCAGATTTAACATCTGCCTCAGCAACTCAGGTATCTCCTTCTCAACGTTTCTGACAAATCTTGCTCTGTATTCAAAGGCTATTAACAACGGAATACAGAATGAAATGGTTGCTAAGGACACAAAACTTTCAACAAATCTGAACAGAGTTTTATTGAAGTAGAAAAAGAGAGATAAGACCAATGTAACCATTACGCTGAAATAGATACCGTTGTAGTAGTCCATTTTAACAGCTTTAAATGGTAAATATAGCAAATCTTTAAAACTTCTCTTTTCAACTTTTTTTGGAATTTCAGCAGATTTTTCCGAAATTATAGATGGAGGATAGTATATCTTCTTCCTCTCTACCCTTGTTAAGCTCAAGTCCTCTTTTATGTTCATCAAGTCTATTACGTATATTAAAAGCATGGAGCCGACTGGTATGAAGAAGTAGAGATAGACAAAAAGTTCATAACCGATAGATTTTCCAAGTAAACTCATGGTAGAAATCATAACAATTAAAAATATTGGCATGGCAACAAAGACAACAACAAAAACCTCAGAAAGTATTTCCAATGTTTTTAGATGAATTTCAAGCTGTTTCTTCGCTTTCTCCCTGTAATGGTATGATTTTGTTGCGAAGTAATTCTGCAAGTCTCCACCACTCTCAAAAACAACGATTAAGCCTTCTAAAAGCTCTTTCAAATTTTCTGAAGGTGTTGTGTTCATCAGGTTTACCATGGCATTTATTAAATTCTCCCCAAACAACTCCACATCCCTAACGATAAATCCAAATTCCTCAGATACTTCTCCATAAAGGTCTTTTTCCTGAAATATGCTCTTAAAAACTTCGTATAGGGGCATTGAATTGCACAAAGATTGCATGTAGGTGATTGCATGTGGCAATTTTAAATCGATCTTAGTTTTTCTCGTCCTCATTTTAATCATTGGGTAGAGGATGGATGTCAAATAAAAGATTAAGAAGAAAGATAGAGAAAAGAATACTTCACCGTACTTCATTTTTGGTAAAAATAGGGAATATACGATTAGTCCAACAACACTGCCAGACAGTGCAACCAAAATTGAATAAACTGAGAACAAATCTGGAGGGGTTGTGAGCAACGCTCCCCTTAAAATCCTCTTAAATTTCTCCCTATTGATTGGTAATAGATAAAGTTCAACCCCTACCATAAAAATCACGCCTGTACTCGTTCAATTTATCCATCAACTCACTCATCGTGTACGGTCTATGTTCTGTTAGATTTTTGAGAAAAACGGCTCTTTTCTGGATTTCACCAATAGTTTCATCGTAATTCATACCGTATATCTTACCAATATCTTCTACAACCCTCGACTTTCCAAATTCTCCAATTTTTGTAAAGTTATCGTCACTTCTAATCCACTCTACAATTGGTGAATGTGTAATTCTACCTTTTTTATCTAATGAGATTTCGTGTAACGCTGTCATCCTTCTAGCAACATTACCCCCCATGTACTCCAAGCTCAACGTCATAACCAAGTCCAACGACTCAAACATGGCAGTAGGCACGTTTATTGGGTCGTAAATCAACCTGTTTATCGCTGATTCAATATCGCCAGCATGTAGTGTTGAGTAAGTCGTATGTCCAGTGTTCATTGCCTGAAACAGCGTGATTGCTTCTTTGCCTCTAATCTCCCCAACTAAGATGTATTCGGGTCTTTGCCTTAATGCTGCCTTTAACAAATCAAATAAATCGACTCTACCTTTTTCGGATTCCTTGGTCATCAATGGAAGCCAATTTTTGTGGGGAAGTTGTACTTCTCGCGTGTCCTCCAATGATACTATCTTTGAGTTGTATGGAATGAAGAATGAAATAGCGTTCATCATTGTCGTTTTACCGCTAGCAGTACCACCAACTATCAGCATGTTTTTTCTGTTCTCAACTGCCAACCAAACAAACGCCATTATTTCAGCGTTAATGGTATTCCATGAAATCAAATCCACGGGTGTAATCGGTTCTTCACTAAACTTTCTGATTGTGAATGAAGAGCCTTTTGTGCTTACAACGTTCCTATAGGTGATTTGAATTCTTGCACCAGATGGTAACGTTGCATCAACTAATGGTTTTTCTAACGAAACTTGGGAGTTGGCTTTTTGAGACAATTTTAGCACAAAATGGTCGAGTTCTTCAGCCTCGTAAATTATGTTTGTGGGAATGCTACCATGTGCTTTATGAAAAACGTAAACTGGTAGGTTGTAGCCGTTACACGATACATCTTCAATATACGGGTCTTTAAGGAGCGAATTTATCTTCTCATACCCTATGAAGTTTCTGGAAAGGTAATACCAGAGTTTTCCGATCGATTCTACGCTTAAATCGTAGTTGTGTTTTCTAAGGAGTGAAACGAGTTCTTTGAATAACAATTCTTCTTTGTTTTCCAATTCTTTAGCTTCTTTTAGTATTATCTTGTCTCTTATCTCCCTATGTATTTTTTCGAGGATGTAGTACTCTTCCTGAGTGATCTTGGGTTCTACTAAATTGTACGTTATCTCCTTATCCTTGCAAATTATCGCCATTGAAAATGGTTTATCCAGCCAGTATTTCTCTACAACTTGGGAGTTGTGGAATTCGAAGTATTTGGAGTAGTCTATTTCTCTTATTTTGTTGTACAATGTTGTATAATCTTGTTTTCCCCTCCTAAACCACAGTTTCTTTTTAGTTTTCGGTTTAATTGGAACTCTGTTTATTAGGATTTGCTGATCCTGTATTATGTTAAAGACTACGTTAACGAATGCATTTAAGATTAACAGAGCTATTGAAGATGCATATACTACCGTTATGTATGAAATCGTTGGATAATACCAATTTTTAGGATAATTTAGGATAAAAAGAAGTGTTGAGAGAACTAAGCCAGCAACACATGCAAAAAGAACGTACATGCCCAATCTTCTCAGATTAATTATCGTATTTGTACCCACTAATGATATCCCCAGTCCTGATGCGGAGATTAACACAGATGTGAAGACAACATCTGGTGATGAAAAACGATTAAGTTTGTAAATTAATGCAAAAACTATTCCTATTATCAAGAACAAAATCCCGAAGACTACCAATAATACGGATAAATTATACCTGTTTAAGACAAATTTAGGGCTTACTCCCTCTACACGTCTTTTCTCCTTCCATTTTTGAATTTTCTCAGATATGTTGTCTTTTTCTGGATAGATTTTAGCGACATCTTTGTTAGTCCAGTTTTTTTTAGATAGCATCAAAAAATGTTGAAAGTCTAAATTTAAAAACCTTTGTTTCTTGACGTTCAACGAAGCTGATAAAATTTGATATAATAAGTTATTTTTATACTC
>Ga0180301_10000399_pt1 | contig 33685 bp, 20 predicted proteins | sample GuaBasSediGuay16_FD_121797 | JGI IMG/M metagenome (GOLD analysis project Ga0180301, IMG submission 121797) | Subseafloor sediment microbial communities from Guaymas Basin, Gulf of California, Mexico - Guay16, Core 4569-2, 12-15 cm | ecosystem: Environmental > Aquatic > Marine > Hydrothermal... | reverse complement strand
TCTGGAAACCGTCGCTGCCGTTGCCGCAATAGCAATCCCAATCGACAGTGAAATCGACGATATGCCCGTCTGGCGTAAGAGGGTCTATCTGGAACTCGAAATGGTTCGGGTTCGATTGCTCGGAGCCGCCGATGGCGATATTCGGCCAGTCGGCGTTAGCGTCGGTTATGCTGATATAAGCGTCCGATTCATCGAGCGTTCCGGTAACATTATCCGCGCCCGCTCCGCCTATATGACGCAAAGTTACCGGCAGGACTATCGTCTCTCCGGCCTCTGGGTAACCGTCGCCGTCCCCGCCGACAGCGTCGTCGATAACATGGCTTTGATATTCGAGCTGCGGGTCGGGACAGCCGAGCAGGACGACGAAATTATCCGAACCGGTATAGGTCCCGCCCTCGCAGTCCCAGTTGACCGTGAACGTTACATTATGGTCGCAGGTCGCCTCGTCGTCGGCAATATCGAACCGCACGTGATTCGAGTTCGATTGTCTGAATTCCCCAGCAGGGATATCCGGCCAATCGAGGTTCGCATCGGTGAAATTCACATACGGGTCGGATTCGGTAACGTTGCCGATTACATTTACTGCGGTCGCGCTACCAGCTGCGTTCTCGAGACTTATCGGCATAATAATCGACTCCCCCGCTTCGGGGTAACCGTCACCGTCGCCCAGGCCGTCGTCGATAACGTGAGAGTGATAATATAAATCCGGTTCGTTCGGCGTAACCGTAATGCTATGGGTAACGGTATCGCAGAAATTATTGGCGTCGCAAACGATTAATTCGACAATAAAGCTCCCACTCGATGGATACGAATAGCTCGGGTTTTGTGCAGAGGAGGACCCGATACCGTCGCCGAAATCCCAGCTCCAGCTAACCAGAGAAAGGCAATGGCTGGTGAGGTCGGTGAAATCGACCGTCTCTCCCGTTCCCGGCGAAGGCGGACTATAGGAAAAATCGGCGGCGAGATAATAGTTATGTATAAGTGCATCGGTCCCGAATCTCGATTCGCCGTAATTCGACTCTGTATAAGCCGGATAGCAAAAACCGTTATCTCCCCACGATGTTCCCCAACTATTTTTCATCCGCCAATAGCCGCCATAGTCGTCGTTATAACCGACAAGAATAATCGCGTGCCAACCCTCCCAACCGGTCGAACCGCAGGTATTCTCATACAAACCGCCCGAGTAAGATGAGAAATCCGAGCAGACTCTCATGCACACGGAAAGTGGGGCATCCTGGACACCGTTTTTAACGGTTGTAACATCGACGTTGTCCCCTTCGTTTATCCAACTCCAACTGCATATTTTTTTAACGCGGCTTGCCCAATCCGCGCAACGGTCGCTACAGGGTGGTTCATATCCAGACGCACCGGAGACGTAAGAGAAACAGGCCTCGTCGGGAACGCCGGTATCCCGTAAAAAATCGCTTGCAAGATTGGTATAACCGCCGTCGCAACCGTCGTTGCAATAACTGCTGTATGGCGGCGGCCAGCACGTATGGTCGCAGGAAACCGTATGTTGCTCGGCGAGGTCCAGAGTATTTCTGAGGCTAGGTCGAGCCAGTCCGATTACGAACTCCGATTCGGCGGTTCCTACGACTGAAAAAGCCCAGCAGGAACCACAGTAACCCTGGTTCTTTATTGGCGTAACCCAATTATAGCCGTCTTTATCGCGCCAATCGAGGTCTGTTGGTATCATCGGACGTTCTCGAGGGGTGTCCTCACGCGAACGGATAGTCGTATCCGGTCGCGGCTTTGTGCCGAGAAGCCTTAGCCAATCCCCATCAGGCAACATAAAAATAGGGTTCAGGTCCGCAGTCCACCTAAGGCCGCGGGTCTCGATTTTGTCGCGGATATTTCTTAATTTAGTGAACCGTCCGAAAACAAAATCGCTCAATCCGGCAAACGGTGCAGTTTCGCCTGCTTTCTTGAATCTTATCTCGGTTTGTCCGATTCCGACTCTGAAAACCGCGCCCTGGATAACTCTCGATGTGTCCCCGAAGGTAACGGTCTCGAGAAAAACGAATATTTCAAACTCGCTGCTGCCGTCGATAGCTTCGAGAATATCCACGGTCGGGACGGTTACTTTACCCGCCGGGAAAACCTCCGGGGGTATCTTCGCGAGGTAGTCGTCGCCGATATAAATACACCCTATCGGTAACTGCCCCTCTAACGGGTCGAACTCCGCTATTACCGAATCCCCGTGCGTCGAAAGCGTTACGGCTCCGAACAACATAGATACTGTTATCGCAAATAATCCTAATAAGACTTTTAATTTCATTTGGCCGTCCATAAGCTCGATTGCCCTTCTGTTTTTCCATCGATTTTAAAGGATTTCTTATTTTTAAATTATATATTAAAATCTCTGTATTTCAATATATAATCTTAAAATTACCTTATTTTTATTTTCCTTGGAAGTGCACGGCTAAAATGCAATTTCCTTCTTGTATTTTGATATCTCCTGATTTTACTAAATGACTACCCGGAATAAAATTCCTTTTCTAATATCGTAAATCATAAAAATACCTTGACAATGCCAAATAGCGTAGATATTTTAAGATAAATTCCTAACTACAAAAACAATCATCCAACCAAGAAGGAGGGTTACGGATGAAACTCACGTTTATTTCCGTTTTGGGTATTCTCGCCCTGGTCCTTGTCGCATTCGCGCAAACCGAAGTTACACTTCTGCCTACGGAGGGTTTCGAGGGCGCCTGGATTCCCGCCGGCTGGTCACAAAACCCGCCTTATGTCGGCGCTGAAGACTGGCACAGCCAGTTCCTCACCGGTTTCACTATCGGCGCGCTCAGCGCCTATGTCGATTACGAAGTCGATAACGACGACTCGCTGTTCACTCCGGTCTTCGACGCCTCGGGTGGATACGACTCGGTTATCGTCGATATGTGGGAGGACTATGAGTTGTTCGGCTCGTCCACAGGTGAAGCCTATATCCTCGTTAGCACCGACGGCGGTGCTACGTGGGCAACCGCGATTTCTTACGGTCGAACCGAACTGGATGTTGTCCACTCGAGGTATCATATCGAATCCTTTACTTCTAGCAGTGCAACCTGTAAGGTCTGTTTCTGGTATGACAATAACTGGGATTACCACTGGGCGTTAGACGACGTTACTATTTACGGCTATACGCCGCCAAGCGAACCCGCGCCGCCGAGTTTCTCATATACCTGCGCAGACTCCGTATATCCTTCCGGAACAACCGATGTTACGGTTGGCGTCTATATTAACGATTTTACCGGAATCGACCCGTTATCGGCGGAGATATGCTACAGCATAAACGGCGACCCGTGGGTCTGCGATAATCTCGTCTATGACAGCGGCTTACCCGACGGCACAGGCGATTATCATTACGATTTCACCGACCTCGAGGGTTGGAGCGTAATAGACTATCTATTCAGGGCAACCGATACCTTTATTCCGGCGAACACTGGTTCGAGCGGGACCTGCTCGTTCGAGGTGCTGGGTGGTTACTATATCTACGAGGACGGCACCGGCTACCCGATGAGCCCCGACCCGACGTGGATAGACGCTACTAGCGGAATCGAAATGACCACAATCGAGGCCGACGATGCGGTTACCGGCTATTTTGGGTTCCCGTTCCCGTTCGTCCTATACGGCGTCGGGAGAGATACCACCTGGCTCAGCTCGAACGGGTGGATTTTATTCGACCCGACCGCCCCCGCGAGTTCTTACTTATCCCCCGAATTTATACCGACTCCCGGCGGTCAGCTCGATAATTTCATCGCCTGGGTCTGGGACGACCTGGTGGGTTCCGACGGCTGGGCGTATTTATATCTAGAACCAATGGGAGACTATGTTCTTTTCTCGTTCGAAAACTGGCGCCAATACGGCGGCAGCGCATACTTCGATTGCCAGGTTCAAATCTGGAACCCGACAGTTATACCTACACCGGGCGGTAACTGCGCTATCGACGTCCGCTTCAACGGTCTTCCCGAAGACCCTCTGGATATCGAGATGGGTGTGGAGAATTTCGACGGAAGCGAGGGTATCGCATACCTGCACGAAGGTGGCACCTACGGCGACCCATCCTATCTCGGCCTAACCTCGACTACCCGGACTATCCGTTACTGCACCGTTCCACCGCCTTCGGGCACTGTTTACGGGCACGTAACGCTTTCCGGGCGCACCGACCACTCGGGCGCGGAGGTCGGCCTCGTAGGATTCCCGTATAACGATATCTCCGCTATCGACGGCTATTACCGCATATCGGGCATTCCCGCAGGAACCTTCGATGTTTATTGCACTCATCCTGCGTTCTATGCCGAAACGGTATTCGCGGTCGTCGTTGTCGAGGACGACTCGGTAGAAATCGATTTCACACTCGACGAACGCCCGGTAGCCTTTATTACCGGAACCGCGGACCTAACGGACGTCCCCGGTCCCGATGCCGGCATAGCTGTTACTGAACTCGTCTCCGGCGTCAACGACGTAACCGACGCCACTGGAGCGTTCTTCCTCGACGGCGTCGACGCGGGCGATATTCAGGTCGTAGGCACATATCCGGGCTATATTACGGCTTATACTCCTGTGTTTTCTGTTGCGGTCGGCGAAACGGTCGATATCGATACTATATTCGGCCCGCTGCTTCTCGACCCTCTGGTTCCGGAGTGGGATAGTGTCGATACCGACGACGGAGGCGCTCTACCTACACCTCTGACAGGTTGCTGGGAATGGGGCACCCCAACTTATGGCCCGCCGAGCGCACACACAGCACCGAATTGCTGGGGCACAGTTCTCGACGGCGATTACGACATTAGCGCAAATTGTAAACTCGATATAGCCTTACCATATCCTTGCACAAGGTTTGCATGGTATCAGTGGTTGATTACCGAGTATATCTACGACGGCGCAAACGTGAAAGTCTCGAGGGATGGAGGTCTAACATGGGAATTGGCTACACCGCTGGACACAGCCTATAACGCTGTCGCCGATGGCGCTAATGCGGGTATTCCGGGTGAAGATTGCTGGTCTTCCGGTTTGAGATTCGACGAATGGTTTATGCAAAGGATAGACCTCACCCCCGACGTATCGCATATCAGGTTCCACTTTGGTTCCGATGGCAGCATTACCGATGCCGGGTGGTATGTGGACGACTTTATGTATTACCCGGCACCTACGGGGGCTATAGAGGGCTATGTCTACGACTGCAATACTTACGATGTCATCGAGAATGCGGAGGTCCGAACCGGAGGTTATGTCGCTTATACCGATTCTACCGGGTATTTCTTCATTCCGCAAGTAGGGTATGGCGATAATACTGTTATGGCCGTTAAATTAGGATATTTCCCCGGATACGAGGATGTAGTAGTATTTATCGACGATACCGCGATGGTTCTTGTTCCGATTTGCCCGATAGACGTCGATGAAATTTACGGGCACTTGACATACAACGAGGACGATTCCGTCTATTTCGAGATATGCAATCCGACCGACGATACAATATGGTTTAACTTTACAGGTGTCCCGGTTGGCGGTGGTTCCAGGGCGCGCCCGATGTTCGTCGAAGAAGAAACCTTCGTAGATAAAGGCTCCGTTACACCCGTAGACCCTAATGCGTATCGTGCTGGAATTCCGAGCGGTGTGCCCGGCCCATCTGCGAGACCATCTGCTTTCGGCGATGTCGTCGATAGTTTCGATGTTAACGCAGTTTGCGATATGCCCTGGGGTCTGGGGTTATACGATAGACTCGAAATAACTAACTTCTGGGTAAGTAATGTCGAAGGCATTTCGTTAATGTGCAATAACCAGCAATTCGATGTTCTTACCGGTCTTTATACCGGTCTTACCGTCGATGTTACCGGCGTAGGAAGTTCTTCGTGGATGGGCGATATGGCATGGGACGCCAATCATCGCTTAATGTGGCAGATCGCTGTTGGAGGCAGTAACTTCCTATACGCTTTCGACGTTGTTACGGGAGATATTGTAGATTCGATTGGTGACTTTACCTTACCCTGGACCGCGGCTTCACAACGCGGCGTCGGCTACGATTTCTCCCGCGATGTATTCTATGTCGGCGGTTGGAACGATAACCTTATCTACGAAATAAAGGGTAAAGACTGGGACGTTCCGGGCGAAGTGATGAATACATATTCTGCCCCGAATTGCGCCGGTATCGGCTTTGACCCCAGTCGAAGAACTATATGGTTCGCCGCAAATGAACCTGCGGATAAGATTTACGAAATTGAACCAGCAACCGGCACGGTAATCAACGAAATCGAAGCGCCCGGTGCTGGTTGGCTTGGCGGTTATGCGTTAGCGGGACTCGAGGTCGACCACAATTGTCGTATCTGGGTTACCAATATGAACACACTTAAGGTTTATTCTATAGAATCACCAAATTGCCCATTACCCGGCGGTATTTACGTCGACCCGACGACTGGCTTTATCGCTCCCGGGGAATGCGTAACGTTCGCGATAATCAATCACGAATATTCCACTCCTGTAGGCGATTACTGCTTCGACCTATATTTCTACCCCGGCGATAACATTCCGCCATATACGATTCCGACCTGTGTTCAGGTTCAACCGAGAGCCTATGCCGGCTGGGAGATTATAAGTGTTCCGTTGAACGCGACCCCGAACGACCCGTATATCCAACTCGTAGACGATATTGTCCCGTTCAACGTTACGCCGTCGGCATCGAATATCTATGGATATAATCAGGATACAGGACTCAACGAACTACCGACCGGATTCGTCCGCGGTAAAGGGTATTTCCTGAAAACCTGGCTCGACCGCACCTACTGGGATGTCTACGGCACCCCGTTTGCGGACGGCGACTTCGCCTATCCCGTATATTATCCTGTAGGCAGCCCGAACTGGGGCTGGTGGGTAGTCGGTAACCCGTTCGATATGAGGGTTAGTTGGGATGCTGTCTATGCCGCGACCGACTTCACATACCTCGACCGCTATTACTGGACCTGGAGCGAAAAAGATGGTTTCGCGTTCTACGACCCGTTGGGTGGAGGCGGCGGTGCCGACGAGTATATCGACGCCTGGCGCGGATACTATATCTACGCACGCGACGGTAACCCCGCCGTCTATACCGATATTATATATCCTATGGACGGCGCTCTCGAAACATTCGCGGCGAAAGCGAAACCGGCACCCAAGGTTAAAACGCTCAATCCGGCCGAGTTTATGCTCAGAGTCTCTGCCAAGGGTGTCCAGGGCAGCGACGTCAGAACCGATATCTATAATTATATCGGAGTGAACGAGACCGCTCTCGACGGATTCGACGATTGGGATGTCCGCGAGCCGAATATAAACCTGCCGGTTAACACCATAGACGCGTATTTCGAAACCGGTGGCTTAAGGTTGATGCGCGATACGAAAGCTAACTTCTCCAGCGATAGTAAGGTGTGGACGTTTAAGGTTCGCGATATTCCCGCCGGTATGGAAGTTACGCTGGAGTGGCCGAAAGACAGAACCCCGACCGGGGACGACGCTTCTTGCGGAGTGGATAACCTCGACGAAAGATGGGGTTTAACTCTGGTCGACCAGGCCACAGGCACTACGATAGATATGCGCGAAGACACTTCATATACGTTTACTTTCGGGAGCGGAATCCGCGTATTCAGCGTCATACTTACCGACGAGGGTGTTCTGGGTATTAAGCCGAGGCGGCCGGAGGAGTTCGCGCTTTCTATGAACAAGCCGAACCCGTTCAACGCAACGACCGAATTCACTATCGCTCTGCCGGAAGAGACCGATGTTAAGGTCGAGGTGTTCAACATACTCGGCAGAAAAGTTACCACGCTGGTCGACGAGTCGCTGGATGCCGGTTGGCATCGTATTATATGGGATGCTCGCGACGGCGGCGGTCACGAACTCCCGAGCGGTATCTACCTGTATAAAGTCGTTGCCGGCGATTTCAACGAAACCCGGAAAATGACGCTGGTTAAGTAGCATAGAATACTCTATCCGGTTTCAACTAAAATAAAAGGGCTGGGGTTATCGCCCCGGCCCTTTTTTAGAATCGGCTTTAAGAACACAAAACCGAAAGGTAAAATGGTTACGAAAGAACAAATAATCGAGGCCATAAAACAAGTCTACGACCCGGAAATACCCGTCAATGTTGTGGACTTGGGTTTCATCTACGATATTCGGATAGAAGGGGGAAAGGTCGAGGTCGATATGACCCTGACCGTCCCGGGATGTCCTATGCACCGTATGATAACTCATCAGGTCGAGGAAGCCGCGAAAGGTGTCGAGGGTGTCGACGAAGTCGTTGTTAATTTGACCTTCGAACCGCGATGGACTGTCGATAATATCTCGGAAGAAGGAAAGGAAAAGCTACGGTCGTTGGGTTATAAAATATAGAATATATACTACTTAAGGTAAGGGCGGGAATACTCGTCCTAATCTTTCATTGTATTTGAATTTAAAAGTGGCCGAATAAATAAGGCTTCTTTTTTTATTATTGAAAAACAGCGCTGTAAGGCACCGGCTACCGGGGAAAATCGACACGCACCGGCAATAATGTTAATGGCTCTCCTGAAGAATATATTTCCGAAGCTTCTAATACGGGGTATAACGTTTCTCTGATAGGTTCGGGGATAAGTTGTGTAACGCCGGGCGCGGTAAGCTCGAAAGCAAACTCGAAAAAGCTTTTTTCGCGTGGATACGTGACGATACCGACATCTTCCGGGTCCAGTTCGGCCATTTTTGCCGCGATGTCTATCGTTTCGGACAGACCGGCAGTTCTATCTGCGAGTCCTATTTTCACGGCGTCGCTACCGACCCATATTCGCCCCTCGGCGAGTGTTAAAAGGGAGTCTAATTCGAGGTGTCTTCCTTCGGCGGCCTTAGATGTGAAATCGTCATAGATTCTTTCGATAAGTCGTGTGAAAGCTTCGTATCCTTCCGTGTCCATAGATTTATACATCGCGAACTCGTCCGCAAGTGGCCCACGGTTGATAGAATCGACAGAGATACCAATTTTCTCGAACAATCCGCTCATATAAGGTTTCAGGAAAACGACCCCGATAGAGCCGGTTATCGTCGTCGGGTCGCAGAATATCGAGTCCGCACCGAAACTTATATAGTATCCGCCGCTGGCGGCCGTTCCGCCCATACTAACTAAAACGGGTTTCTTCTTGCGGGCATCGACTACCGATTTCCAGATAATATCGCTGGCGAGAGCGCTTCCTCCGGGAGAATCTACTCTTAGGACGATAGCGGCGATATCGTCGTCCTCGACCGCATCGTCTATAACCTTACTGAACGTCTTGCTGCCGATAGACTCCTGTCCGCCGAACGGGTTCGGCTCAGATTCTCCGGTGTGAATACTGCCAATACCGTATATCACAGCGATTTTTTTCGAGCCTCTCGTAATGTTTCGGCTCTCGGCATATTCTTTTACGCCGACCAGTCTATCTTTGTTATCATCGACCAAACCGAGGATTCGTTTGCGGTAGTCCTGCGGGTATTCGAGACCGTCGACCAAACGATAATCTAACGCCTCGTCTGCGTTAAAGACCCCGTATTCGATAAAATTATTTATCTGTTCTTCAGAGAAACCACGTCTTTCGGCCACGTCGTTTAACCATTCGCTATACAATCCGTCGAGTAACGCGCTCAGACTTTCTCTTAGCGGCTCGGTCAGACTCTTTTCAGTAAACATTTCCGCTGCACCTTTGTATTTCCCTATCTGGATAACGTCGAAACCGATTCCGAGTTTCTCGGCGCTTCCCGCGAAGAACATCGGAGATACGCTCATCCCGAGGAACATCAAATCCCCCGAAGGTGTCAGGAATATCGAATCCGCGGCGGCGGCGGTAAGGTATGTTCCCATTCCGGCGCTCGTTACGTAAGCGTAAACAGGTTTTCCCGAAGCCTTGAATTTATCGAGAGCTTCGAGGAATTCTTGCATCTGTGCGAAATTAAAGCTCATTCCGCAAGGTTTTAGCGAAATAGCTATTATGTCCTCGTCGTCCTTCGCTTTTTCAATCGCACGTATCAGCGACAGAAAACTCGCTTTTCTCTTAAATCTAAAACCGCTGAAATCGTAACCTCCTCGTTCGGGGAACGGTTTGGATAGGTCGACTACAAGAACAGAGGCTTTTTTAATCCTGACTTTACCACCGCCCATAAAATCGGCCTGTATTTTCGTCAATACGGCGATAAGGATGAAAGCCAGAACCAGTAATATAGCCAGAACAATAAGAACCTTTTTCATTTTGCCTCCTTGTAGAGTTTATATAATCGAATAGAAGATAACTATCGAAAGCTGTCTTTGCAAGAGGTTTAGTCTCCTTAATTCGAACTAAGGATAATCTTTTAAACATACGAATCTTATTTTTCCGGTAGGTCTGAGAAATATATCTTTTTGAACATAAAAAAGACCATTTCCTCCCCGAAGGCTGTCACGCTCCGTGCTACGCCCTCATAATGATTGTTGGAAATATTAGTATCGGGCGCACGGACTCCCTACCCACAAAGACTCCACCCTCGCGCCAGCCTTCCCCCACCACGATAGTATAGTATTGTTCGTAGGATATTGGGCTTGTGGTCCATAAATCGACTCGTGGGTTATTCGTCGTTATTCGAGATTATCATATATCTCGGTTTTTCGGGAAATTCCTTTTCATTATTATTGTTAACTGGCTAATTACCGCGTATTATACTCTATCTTAAAATGTTCGATTTGAAACGGACATCCAACCGCTGGCATTATAATTGCTTTACAAGTCGGATTTTATATCGTCGAACGCGAGGAAAGACCGGAACACTGAGATTATTAAAATCTATCGATAAAGAATTATAAGGGGAAATTTTGGGAAAAAAGATGGAAATTATAGAGGGAATCGGGGTTTCTCCCGGGATAGCTATTGCGCCCGCGCACAAAATCGAGCGGGGAGAAATCACTATCGAGCCAGAGAATATAGCTTCCGAAGAAGTGCAGGAAGAAATCCGGCGCTTCCGCGAAGCTCTCCAGAAATCCAAAGACCAGCTTGTTCGTGTCCAGGCGGCTATAGCGAAAACTATGGGGGATGAATCGGCGGCGATTATCGAAGCTCAGATTATGCTTATGTCCGATGTATCGGTGGTCGATGAAACTATAGCCGGTATAAAGAACAAGCGTCTTTCCGCGGAATCCGCTTTAGATATTGTCCTGCGTAAAGCAATCGACGCTCTGGAGTCCGCGGACGACGCGACGATGGCCGAGCGCGCCCACGACCTCATAGACGTTCGCAGACGAATCCTCTCGAACCTGATGGGGATGGCGCACCACGTAATCCAGGATGTTCCCGAAAACCGTATTCTTATAATCCAGCACCTTGCACCTTCCGAAACCGCGCAACTTTTCCATGGTAAATACGTCGGCCTGGCCCTGGAGATGGGTGGGGCCACCGGACACGTCGCTATTATGACAAGGACGATGGAATTGCCGTGCGTCCTCGGTATAAGTAATGTCACCGGTCTTATAGAATCGGGTGATACGGTAATCGTCGATGGCCACGATGGCACTGTCATCGTCAATCCAACCAAAACAGTCCTTAAAAAATACAAAGACCGTAAAAAAGCACAGGAGAAACATAAAGCCTGGCTTATTAGATTCAAAGATAAACTGGCTGTTACTACCGACGGTCACAAACTGAGCGTCGGCGCAAATTTAGAACTCCCGGGAGAGATAGAAACCGTGGTCAAATACGGTTCGGACGGCGTAGGTCTATTCAGAACCGAATTGCTATACACGCGCAGCACCAAACTCCCCGGCGAGGATGAACAAACCGCCGTCTATAAAGAACTTGCGGATACGATACATCCCAATTCCCTCGTAATCCGCACCTTCGATATAGGCGGCGACAAATTCGCGGAAATCCTGGGAACACCGTTCGAGCCGAATCCCTTCCTCGGCTGGCGCGCTATCAGAATAGGCCTTTCCCGCCCAAGGGTGTTAAAAACGCAACTCAGAGCGATTCTTAGAGCCGCATATAAGAGAAATATAAAAATAATGTTCCCTATGATATCGAACCGGGATGAGGTCGCACAGGCTATTGCGCTATTAGAGGAATCACGGGACGAACTTGAGAAAGAGGGCATTCGATGCGCTAAAAAGATTGACGTCGGTATTATGGTCGAGGTTCCAAGTGCAGCGATTCTCTCCCGCGAAATTGCCCCTCTCGTCGATTTTTTCTCGATAGGCACGAACGACCTTATCCAATACACCCTTGCAGTCGACCGCGGTAATCAACGCATTAAGGACCTCTACCAAAGTTACAATCCGGCTGTATTGAAATTAGTAAAATATACAATCGACGCCGCACATTTTGGGGGAATCTGGTGTGGCTTGTGCGGAGAGATGGCCGCCGACCCGCGTGCTACCGCTATGCTTATCGGAATGGGTCTCGATGAGTTCTCGGTAAATCCGCCCGCAGTCCCTATGATTAAAGGTATTATCCGGTCTATAAGCGCTAAAGACGCCCGCCGTATAGCCGAAGAAACGCTTCGTTTTTCCACTCAAGACGAGGTTATCGAGTTTCTCGAAGAAAAAAACAGGGAGCTTCTGCCCCCCGAATTCCTCGAAATTTAACAGCATTTAATTGCGATTTATTCCAGTTCTCGTATTCTAAAAAGGGACATCGTCCTCGGTGCCGGTATCCGGACCCGGTTCACCTTCTTCGCTATTTACCTCGCCGGTATCCTTCCCAGAATCCCCTTTCCTATCGTCCCTATCGGAGCGCCTGTCCAGAAGCTGGACATTACTCGCGACAACCTCGACGCTATATCGTTTGTTCCCGTCCTTATCGTCCCAGCTTCGTTTCTGTATTCGTCCTTCGATAAAAACCAGACTCCCTTTCCCTGCATACTCCGAGATAAATTCGGCTGTCTTTCCCCAACAAACAATATCGTGCCAGGTCGTTTCCTCATCCAGTTTTCCTTCTCTATTACGCCACTTTCTGTTAGTAGCGATAGAAAAATTAGTTACCGCATTGCCGCTCGGCGTGTAGCGCATCTCCGGGTCCTGGCCTATCCTGCCGACCAAAATCACTCTGTTGAACATAATTCCTCCGTAATTCGCTTTTCTCGACTATTATTATCCTTTTGCACTCGTCCTGTTTTCGTTTAGCAAAGCCATTCGGACAATTCTGTCCACTAACTCGGGGAACTCTATACCTAAAGCCTTTGCGGCCATCGGGACCAGCGAAAGCGAGGTCATCCCCGGCAACGAATTTATTTCCAGACAATACGGTTCGAAACCATTTAACCTGAAATCTACACGGGCATAATGTCGTAAACCCAACAAATTATATGCTCGCATGGCTATATCTATAATCTTCACGGAAACGTCGTCTTCGAGTTCCGCCGGGACTATATACCGGCTCGCGCCTTTAGTATATTTATGCTCGTAATCGTAAAACCCACCTTCGGGAACTATCTCCACTACCGGCAACCGGACACCGTCGAGAATAGCACAGGTTACCTCGCGACCGGGAATATATTCCTCGAAAAATATCCTTCGACCGCACTTCCTTGCCGCATCTATACCGCTAGCGAGCTCGTTTTCTGTTTTCGCTATCGTAATACCCACCGTAGAACCCTCACTCGCCGGCTTAACGACAATCGGCAGGTCCAAATCCGCATTATCGAGGATATGTTCGGCTGTTGGCGGTTCTCTATTTTCCCACTGAAACCATTTCGGCGTAGGAATACCGCTATACTCGAATAGCCTCTTCGATTGGATTTTATCCATCGCCAGCGCACTCGCCAGAGGACCGCTACCGGTATATCTTATGCCTGCGACGTCCAGAACCGCCTGAATCCTACCGTTTTCTCCAGCCCCGCCGTGATAACAGATAAATACGACTTCGTATCCCTTTAGTTCGTTGCAACGATAAACTACGGCACTCTCCGGCCAATCGAGAATGTCGGCTTCCCAGCCCGCTTCGTTCAAGGCTTTTGCAATAGCTTTTCCCGAAGAAAGCGAAATTTCGCGTTCGCTCGATGTTCCTCCACAAATCGCTGCAATGCGTCGAGAACCTCTATTCGGGGAGAGCGTTGTCACCGGTGTGTGTAAAATGTTGTTTGAGGCGGTCGATTATCACCTTTAACGCGTTGAATCCGGCAGTAAAGGCCATCACCGCGCGACCCGCTCTTGTCGCCATATAACTCTTCGATTCGGTCATAAGATGAGTAAACATTCGCAAATAGTGTATCGGCCCCTCGAGTTCATCCATCGTAGCGTTCACACGTTTAACCGTAGCCTCGGCGTCCTCGAGGACTTTATCCGCGTGGTCCATTATCTGCGGAAGACGCGCATTAAGAGCCTTTATAGTTAGTTCGCTTTCTTTGGCTACTCGCGTGAGCTGGCTAAGGAAACATATAGCGAATACTGCAACCACACCGGCTATAGCAACAAAGACCCATATAGCAATAGTAATAGCCATCTATCAGGCCTTCTGTTTCTTAAATTGGTCCACACCCTTCTGGACGGCACCTTTGACAGATTCCGCACTGTCCCTTATAGACGCTACCTCATCTTGAACGAGTTTGCGGATATAATCGGCACCCTCTTTTCCTTCCTCCATTATAAGGTTGGCCCTGCGCGCTATCTGTTCCCGCGTCTCGACGCCGCTGGCAGGCGCAAATAGCAAAGCCACACCGGCACCGATTATCCCGCCGAGGAAAAAACCCGCGAGAAAGCTCTCGATTCCGTGTTCTTTCATCTTTCCACTCCTTTTGAATTTAATTTGATTTGATTGCTGTCTATTTTAATTTAATTCGTAATTTCACAATTGTCAAAGCATTTCTTTCTATATATCTACCGAAAAGATTGGGTTATTTACCGAGAGCCTCGTCGAAAAGTTCCGCCAACCGTTTAATACCTATCTCGATTTCCTCTTCATTCGGTTTGCTGTAATTCATCCTCATCGTATTATACCCGCCGCCTGCGGGATAAAAAGCGTTTCCGGGTATATAGGCGACCTGTTTCTCCACGGCTTTCGGCAGAAGCTCGGTCGTGTTGATACTCTCCGGCAGCGTTACCCACAGGAAAAGCCCTCCGTTCGGTTCCGTGAATGAAACCCCCTCGGGGAAATATTTGTGCATCATCTCGACCATAACATTCCGCCGCTTCGAATACGCTTTGCGTATCTTCTCGAGGTGCTCGTCGAAATCACCTGTTTTTAGGTATTCATAGATAATGTGCTGTCCCAGCGTATTTGTATGCAGGTCGGCGCCCTGTTTCATTCTAACACACCTGTCATAACAATCTCCTCTGGGGGCTATAAGCCAGGCGATTCTGAAGCCCGGCGCCAATAACTTGCTGAATGTTCCAAGATAGACAACCATTTCTGGCGACATAGATTTCATATGCTCCGGAACCTCGCCGTCGAAACTGAGTTCGCTATACGGGTCGTCCTCGACAACCGGTATTCCATATTTCTCGGCCAGGTCGATAATCAACTTCCGCCGGTCGGTCGGTATTGTCCGACCATCCGGGTTCTGAAAAGTGGGAACAAGATATATCACTCTGACCTCGCCGGTTAGGAGTGTATCCTCGAGGCCGTCGACCGTCATCCCGTCCTTGTCGGAATCAAAAGTTACATAACGAGGGCGGTATGTGTCGAAAGCCTGAATAGCCCCAAGATAGGTCGGACGCGACGTTACAACCAGAGAACCCTCGTCGAGAAATACTCTTCCTACAACATCCAGGCCTTGCTGGCTCCCGCTGGTTATCAGAATCTCCTCGGCGGTGCACGGAACACCGAGCTTGTTCATTCTCTCCGCGACAACCTCTCTCAACGGCGGGTAACCTTCCGTTCTCCCGTATTGTAGAGCCTCTCCGGGACTATCCGTCAGGATTTTATTAGTAACTTCCTTAATGGTGGCAGACGGAAACAGTTCGGGCGCCGGTAGCCCTCCAGCAAAGCTAATCACCCCCGGCTTTTTTGTTATTTTCAAAATTTCGCGTATTACGTTCGATTTCATCGCGATTGCCCTCTCGCTATATTCCCAACGTGAATTTGGCATAACAGCTCCTTTCAAATTTCGATATTTTTTGGTCAGTTTTGTTTTGTATCAGCAGTCTATTAAATTTCCTATTACAAATACTCTCTAATGCGGAAAATTTATTATCCAAAAGGGCAGTAAAGGTCAACTAATCAACCAGGCAAACTTATAACAATATCGATTTTCAGGTTTCGCCCCAATATTCCCTCAACGGGGCGGCAACCTGTTCCAGCCGGCGACTGTCGGCTAGTGAAAGGCCCTGAGCTTCCCAGAATACGAGTAATTCGTGGCCAATCTCCATTACCTCCTGCCCGCCTATCTGTGCGATAAGTTCGAGAACGAAAAGCGCCGCCTCGAAAGCCTCCTCGTCGTGCCCGGTCGATTCGAGGTCGTTATATACCCCGATACTCGCGCGTAAAACCTTACGCCGACCCTCATTTGTGGATTTATCGGCAGCAATTTCGAAAGCCTCCTCCGCGCGAATTAACGATTGGAAAGCGTTATACGGCTCACCGCCCGCGCGAAGCGCTATCGCCGAGGCAAGTTGAATCTCCGCCAAATCCGCTATCGAAAGCTGTTCCGGTGCGATATTATGTAAATCTTCATACCCCTCGATAGCATCCGCAAAATAACGTGTGGCGGTATCGTGGTCTGAATTTAAATAAGCCGCCCGTCCACGCGATTTCGCGAGTTTTACCCACCGCTTCAAAAACTGAACTCTGGATGCCGGGGTATCCAGTTTTGCAATAAGAGTTTTCTCCGCCTTATCGAATAACTCATCAAACGGTTTATCATCTTCAGCAAGCAAATCGCCTTCTAATATAAGAGCGTCTATCTCGCATGCCGCTGCATCCAGAGAACTCTCGTTATCCCAAGCTTTTTCAAAATATCGCCGTGCCTCGCGAGCCGATGAGATAGCCTCTTCTGTGTCATCCATAGAAAGTAGATTGCTTTTTATAAGAAGCGCTTTCCCGCGCCCTATCCAACCAGCGGGGTCGTTACCGCCGATTAATTCCTCATAGCGGGCAAAGGCATCCTGCGCTCGCCCGATAACCTCGATAGCCGTTTCTTCCGAACCAGTCTTTTCTATCAATTCCGCAAGAGCGAGATATATTTTCCCTGCGAATAGTTCGCCTTCCGCGGACGGTTGAACGAACGAATTATTTATATTCTTAAGTTCTGCCAGAGCAGAATTGAAAAACTCCTCCGATTCCGTCCAGTTACCCGCAAGCTTGTGTATTTTTCCGCGATAATATAGTATTTCTGCTGCAAGCAGGTTTATGTCCGGCAATGAGACACTCCTTTTTTCGATAGCCCTAAAAATAGATTCGCGGGCTTTATCGAGTCTTTTCAACGCTCCTTTCAGGTCTCCAAACGAGCTTTCGGCTTCGGCCATCAACACAGTAGTCCGGGCAGAATCAATCGATATCAATCCTGCCGGGTCGAGACCGCTATTAATAGCTCTGTCAAAAGAAACCAGAGCTTTCTCTCCAGTAGAGATAGCTTCTTTTGGCACTCCAGCCCGATTGATAAGCTCCGCCGCCAGATGCAATGCCCTGCCGCGCAAATACCACAACGCGGGTTCACCGCCGGATGTTTCGGTGATAGCACCGGATAGTGCGCTTACACAATCCTGAAGTTCTTTCAAAGCGGTTTCGTTATCGCCATTGTCCGCCACGGCTCGCGCATATTCGATACGGTAAGCGCCGTCGTAAATAGTGTCGTCCGACTCGAACGAACCGAAGTATTCCACGCGTTCATCACTCGAAAAGGTATCTGCAATAAGCCGATTACCGATAACACAATGGACAGCGGCCAATCCCCTTTTATTCGAAACCGGCCGAGCCGACCGCCAGAGACTCTCGGCCTGGTCGAAATCGCCGAACATAACGAGACCTATTACTTGCTCGATTGCAGCGTTGAAAGCCTCTTCAGGTTCGATACGCATATCGAGTTTTGTATGAGCAGTCTCCCAGGCGGGATGGTCGTCCCGGCCCATAAGGCGCTTCGTTCTCTCCGCAAGGTCTGCCTCTGTTGGAAGGGTAACATCCATCGACAGTTTCTCGAATATCGGTTTTAATAGACGATGCAATCTAACCGGCGACGTGCCCGACAATACCGGGTCGAAAGGAACAAAACCGGATACCACAATCAAACTCGGCAATAAGTCGGCTCTTTGGGCGAAAAGCTCGGCGAACATCCCGATAGGTAGACCATCCCCGCGGATGCACGCAGCGAGAGCGTATTGCTCCGACTCGCGAAGACCTTTCCACGTATTTTTCGAATACTCCTCGACGGCGGTGGAATCCTCCCCGATATCGAACGAATTACTCCGAATAATATCCCCTTTGCGCGTCAAAGTGTCCGCAAGCGAAGCCGCCAGAGAAATAGCCAGAGGATTATTCCCCGTATTCCCAATTATTCTCGCGCAAGCTTGCCCCGAACCGATACCTCTTCTTTCGAGAACGGTGCTGGCCTCGGTATCGTCGAAATCCCCGAGCGTTATGTTGATAAACTCGCGGTTTTCCGGAGGATGACACGTTGCTATTATTACAAAAAGCCTGTTGGCTGTATCAAATAACCGGAACCAGTGTGACGCGAAACGGTTAGCGTAATCCTCCCACGAATCGAAAAGCAATGTAATAAAAGGATATTTCGTCCGTTCTAAACCACTGTCGATATCCTCTGCTAATGCTATAGCCATAGCCTTTAGATGCTCGTAAAGCGGTCTGCCCGGGAGTATCTCATCCCAGTTTTCGCCATAAATTCTGCTCAATTCGGTCGCCTCTATTGCATCCTCGTCTGGTTCACCGCGTAGAGACCTGATAATTCCCCGAAAAAAACCGCCCGAATCTTCCACAGGGTCGGTAGTTATGCCCATAAAACGCTTAAGATAAATATCCAAAACCTTGTTAAGACGCGGCGTCTTAATGCTTACCCGTTTTGTCGTCTCGTTGGCTATATGAACAAAACCTCCGGGAAGCGTTTCCTGAACGGTAGTGCGCAAATCTATCGGGATAAACGGCAGCATCTCATCCGATAGTTTTTGCGAAATCCTGGCCAATAACCAGCTTTTACCGCTACCGGATTGACCTGTTATCACAACCACGGGCATCCCCTTGCCGCGACGAGGATATTGTAAAATCTCGGCGACCTGCGCGAGAGCCTCTTCCCTGCCTACAAACCTATCCGTTATTAGAGATTGGTAATGCTCGTAAAAACCGCCGGCGTTTACGCGTTTTTCTGGGGTCATTTTTCCTCGCCTGTGTTTCCCTCGGTAGCTAAAATCCCCTTGAGGGTGTTTTGAGCGTTCCGCTTGTCCGGGTTAAATTTAATGAACCTTTCTATTCTGGCAATTAACTCTTCCCTAGGTTGCCCCGAAAGTTCAGGGTGAAGGAAAAAATAATAACTCGCTGGTCTCCAAAAACTCGGAAGCCTTTCTATTAGGACACTTAAAAGCGTGTCCACAAACGCCGTATCGCCATCGGCAAGCCAGTGAGTAGCCTGAACTAAAGGCGCTTCCGCATACCATTGAACCATTCCTTCGACGAGATTAGGAAGCATAAACGTCGTATCCGCAACAGCATCGAAAACAAGAACAGAAGAATAGAACTCGAGGTTCTTCTGTTTAATTTCCTCGTTTGTCAGAGGCAATCCGTAAAGTTTCCCGAAACCATACGTCAACGCCCCGTTTGCCGGTCGAGCCTCTAAAGGCATATTCATGTTGATAAGAACCGGTTTTCCCAGAGAATCCGCCACCCACCTTAATCCATTTACAGTGGTCGACTTATATTCCTCGTCGTCGGCGCTTTTTACCGTCGGAAAACCGTAGGGAAAACATAAACCATAACGCGCGGAAAGATAATCTCTATATCGCTTAAATGGCAAGAATTTGCCGCAAATAACCGGAATATCAGGATTAACACCATCTATATCCTGCGCGTATCTAACCGGATAATATATTTGCTCGTGATATACGAGAAGTATCCCGTCCTTCGGCGTTAACCGTAAAAGATTAGAGCCGTATTCGATTATTATATCCATAGATTTCGATAACGATTCCTCTAAGGTCAAGTCGAACCGGCTGCTGTAAAAGGTGTTGAATATAGACCTGACGCGTTCGTCGTCAGGGTCGTTGTGGTATGCCTCCCGGAGAATATCCATCGTCTCCCAATTATTGGCCATTATCTGTGGTGCGTAATGGTCGTCCGATTCTATTATTTCTCCGAAAAGCACCTCGGCCGTTTCATATGAGGATTTACGCCCGCAACCGACAATAAAAACAATCAGGCAGACTATAACCGATATTGTAACTTTCCACAAACTCATATCAGACCTTTTCTATCACGTATTTCTTTAGATGATGGGTCGAATTAAAACAAGTAAGCACATAACCCCTTTTTTCCGTGTGTTCGAATATAGTAAAACTCGCCGTATCCAGATGTAAGCGCCAAAAAAACGGCAACGCCATATTGAGAACCGCGGCGATTAGCGGTTTTAGAACGGCTCTATGACTAACGACCGCGAAACATCCTCCACTGTGTTTTTGGGTAAGCTTTTGTAAAGCCTCGAAAGACCGTTTCCTGACGGACATAATTTTCTCTCCGCCCGGTATAACCAACTCCTCGGGAACCGTTATCCATTGTTCCCAGAGTTCGGGATATTCCTTTTCGATTTCGCTCTTAGGTCGCCCGGTCCATTCGCCAAGGTCGATATTATTGAAATCGGGGATAGAGACCACTGCGATTGGCCGATTTGCGACAATAGCTTTCGCCGTTTCCATCGCCCTGCTCAACGGGCTAGAATAAACGGCATCGAACGGATACTTACGGAATACATCGGCTAAATCGCGTGCTTGTTCTAATCCATTATCGTTTAATGGAATATCAGACCTCCCACGAAATAGCCCTTCGACATTGGAGGCCGTCTCACCATGCCGGACGAGATAAATTCGGGTCGGGTTTTCACTCACGACGTAAAAACTCCTTTTCACCTAATTTTTTAGAAAAAAAAGTTCTCAACAAACTTAAGAACAAAAAACAAGATTAACACACCGATACCGGTCGAAAATAACGTAGCCGTAACGAAATCTATCCTACCAGCGACTTAATCGTCCTCAAAGCCGCAAAAGTAAGCCAGGGGTCCGGTTCTTTTCTGTTCTTGCGGAAATCGGAATGCCAGTAACCGTCGCTATCTTGTTGGCCGAGTAGCCAATCGAATGCCCGTTGCATTCGGCCGGTCGAAAGGTCGAAACCCAATCCAGAGAGAACGTCGAGCGTAGATAAAACGTCTGTGAACCAGAACGGATACGATAACTTCCCCCAGTATTCGACTCCCCTGCGGTCGGGATATTTGTCCGCTTTGAATATGCACCTCGATAGTAACTCACCGGCTTTTTCCGCCTCTTTCCAATAACGTTTTTCAGGTTCATTAATGAAACCGCGTAACGCCATTCCTGTAACAACGTGGCTCGATGGGTCTTTCTTGGCTCGACTTCGTAAAATGGGAATCGCCCAACCGCCGTCGTTCCTGCGGATATCCACAAGCCATTTAATAGCGGCCATTGCCGGTTCATAATACTCTGTCCCTCCCCTAAAAAGAACCTCCGCAACCATACCTGTGTAATTCGGTGAAGGAATATCCGGACCATAAGCTCCTCGAAAATCGCCGTCACACGTCTGCGTGCCGAGTATATATTTTACGCCTCGGTCGAAAACCTCGACTCCCTGCCCACCACCCAAATCTATCAGTTTATATAGCGAACGTAAGGTCGTTATAAAGGTCCAACTCTCCTCGCTTTTCTTCCTGCCAGACTCGCGCCAGCTGCCATCCGGTTTTTGACGTCTAACCAGAGTCTTATAGGTAGTGTCCTCCACGACCGGTTCGGCTATAGACTCGGAAGGATTATCCAGTAAATCTCTTTGGATTCGATTGGTTAAACCTATGTCGTGCTCTTTAAGAAGTCTGGGAATAGGATTCGCTTTTAGCAATGCTATCCATTCTCCTGCTAGTTTTTCTGTTGCAATACAATCCATAATCTTAATTTCCTTCAAATCGCATTAACTTATAGAAATATATCTTTTTTAGGGTATAAGGTCAAGAGGGTTATTGAGAAATTCTACCTATCAAAATAACAAAATCCAGACAAATACCCATTTCACTGGGATTCGCGTCCGTTAGCTATTAATCTATTTGAACGCTATATCGTTGTTTATCCTTTACCTGAGGTTCTGCGATTTCGCGAAAGTGCCCCCAGAAAAACAATAACTTCCAATATAACCGTGGTATATCGGTTTTCGTTAGGACGATTTTTCTATGTCCCGTTTTTTAGCGAATTCACGAAACTAAACGCTTGTGATAATCGGTTTGAGGGATTATCATTTATAGTATGAATCCGTTAAACGAGGAGAACCTTATTGTTATCGATGTCGAGACGACCGGCCTCGACCCCGATTCCGACCACCTAACCGAGATTGCCGCATTGCGCGTTATCGGCGGCGAGGTCTCCGATAAATTCGTTACCCTCGTAAATCCGGGCGTGCCAATACCATATCCAATTCAACGATTAACCGGCATTAGCGACGAAATGGTCGCCGGCGCGCCTCCAGAAAAGGAAGCCCTACAAGACCTTCACGATTTCCTCCGAACATCCACTATACTTGGACAGAATGTCGATTTCGATATCGATTTTATAAACAAACGTAGCGTTCGATTCGACCTCCCTGTATGGTCGGGAAGCAGAATAGATACAAAAACGGCCGCCAGTGTGCTATTCCCGAGATTGATTGGACACGGTCTGGGTGTTTTAACGGAAGCATTCCGGACCGAACTCGAAAACCATCATCGAGCAGAAGCTGACGCCGTGGCCACTTTAGATGTCGCGAAGGTTCTGTGGGAAAAACTACTTTCGCTGTCCCCAGAAATCTTCGGGATTCTGCGAAATGTGGCATCTTCCAGTGGAGATGTCGCTCTTATGACCTGGGTTTCCGCCGCCGAAAAATCAGGGCTCGTCGGAAAAGCAAGACCGCCGGAGGTCCGACAGGAATTTATCGCCCGGTTCGATAACATCCTTGGAAATCCTGCAGACCCAGAAAAATCGAGTATGAGCGAGGATGAAGTTATCGCGTTCCTCGGACCGGAATCGCCGTTCGCGAATATCGTCGAGAGCTACACCGTCCGGGATGTGCAGATACAAATGGCGCAGGCGGTTTTCGATAGTCTTAACTACGGGATGTTCCTCGTTGTCGAAGCCGGCACGGGCACCGGCAAATCGTTTGCATACCTATTACCGGCGATAGCTTACAGTTCGGCGAAAGGAGATAAGGTCGTAGTCTCGACAAAAACAAAAAACCTCCAGGAACAACTATTTTTCAAGGATTTACCGGCGCTTTACAAAGCTTTGCCGTTCGATTTCCGCGCTGTGTTGCTAAAGGGCCGCGGAAATTATCTCTGCAAACGTCGTCTGAAGAGGTTGCTCGCCGATTTCTCGGTTCTTCGCTATGACGAAAGGGCGGCATTAACGAAACTTATCGTATGGGCCTCAGAAACGAAGTCGGGGGATATCGCCGAGGCCAATTCCTTTCAGCTAAATAAATACCCCGGCGTTTGGGCGAGAATCAGGAGCGAAAGCGCTACCTGCCTCGGCAATCGATGCCCTTTTCGGAAACAATGTTTTGTCCAGAAAATCCGTTCGGCTGTTGTGGATGCGCAAATAGTCGTAGTGAACCACGCTCTCCTTTTCGCCGAGATAGCGGATTCCGCCGTGCTCGGAGATTATAAACACGCTATTATCGACGAAGCCCATAATCTCGAAGAAGTCGCTGCGGAGTTCTTCGGAGACCAGATTACAACGTGGAATTTCGCCGGACCGCTACACGAACTCATCCAGGATTCAATCACTTCCGGAGGCCTTTTACCAGAACTTTTTGAATACGTTTCGAAAAATTTTGAGCTGCCCGAGGAGTTTTATGCCGGTTACGAATCCTGTGTTTCCACTGTCAGACATATAAAGGAGACAACAGAATCCGTCTTCGTAAATCTTACGAACCGACTCGACCTCGTCTATAACTGGCGCCAGGCGGAATATTCCATCCATCAAAGATTCCATCCAAGGGAGGATGTTTTCGAGGTTATGAAAACGGATTTGATAAGACTCGCGAAAAGCGCAGTTGATGTGGTGGACAAAGCGAGTATGATTCTTGCCGGGCTACCCAACGAAGAGGACGATAATCTCGAGCGTATCACACGCGAGATTGCCGGGCAACTCGAAAAACTCTCCGCCGCTGCAGATGCGCTTCTGTATATGACCAACCCAGTAAACCCGGATGCGGTTTATTGGTGGGAATCGCCGCCGCGCCAGGAATCTATCGACTCACGGATATGCTGGGCGCCGCTCGATGTAGCCGAGAGAATGTATAACATTTTCCATACGCAGAAAAAATCGGCAGTATTTACAAGCGCTACTATGTCCGTTGCCGGGGAATTCGATTATATTCTCGGACGGCTCGGGTTAGACCTGCTCGACCCGGAACGCGTAATTAAAATGCTGCTCGGTAGCCCCTATGATTTCGCATCTCAACTCCTCGTCCTGTTCCCGGATTTTATCCCAGAACCGCAGGGAAAAGATTATTTCCCAGCAATTGCGGAAATTATCACTCGCGTGAGCGGAGAAACACGTGCCGGCGCACTTGCACTTTTTACGAGTTACAAAGCCCTCAAATATGTCTACAGCGTCGTTGCCCCAGAATTGTCCGGCGAGGGCATTCTCGTCCTCGCTCAAGGAATATCGGGCGGACGGAGCCAGCTTACCCAGCGGTTTATCGGGGATAAAGAATCGGTCCTTTTCGGCACAGAGTCGTTCTGGCAAGGGGTCGATGTCCGCGGCGAGGCCCTTCAATTGCTTTTCTTGACTCGATTGCCGTTCACAGTCCCTACAGACCCGTATTTCGCCGGTCAATGCGAGCGCATCCGCCGTATCGGCGGAGACCCTTTCGGCAGCTATACCGTTCCTCAGGCCGTAATAAAATTCCGCCAGGGGATAGGAAGGCTTATACGCGGCGAGGAGGATATCGGCGTTTTGATACTCTGCGACCGCCGAATAGGAACGAGAGCATACGGCAGAATGTTTATCGATTCCCTGCCCGTAGAGGTCGAAAGGGTTTATTCCCTGCAGGAACTTATAACGAAAATAAAAAGGTTCCTCTAAAACCCATCGTTTTATATTAATCCTATCACATCTTCTTATTCTTTAATCTATTAGAGCAATCCCGACTTTTTTTAAAAATCTTAAAAATAAGCTTGACAGATTGGAAATCATGCTTATAATCTACTGCGTCTTCACAAATACTTGGCAAAACAACGAGTTTATAAGAGAAAGAATTAACCGGTTATTTTTATGGCCGGCATAAAATAGAAAAATCTTGATTGTAAAGCCTCCACTTATAACCTGTTTAATAAGAACAATCACTTAATAGTAACGCATTGTCGGGGATAAGAGTAGTTATTGCGCTCGATACTTCGACACGAGAAAGGAGTTTTGTAAGATGAGAATGAGCAGAGACCGGAAAATCGCGCGATTTGACGAGAAATATCGCCATAAGGGAGGATTTGCCAAATTTAAGCAAATGGTAGACGAACTTCGCACTCTCGAGGAAATAGGCGCACATTTTGGCTTCAGCAGACAGAACACAGCCGGGCTATACCGCAGCTTCTTCGGCGAACCGTATAACAAAATACAGATGAAACGCAAGGATAAACGCGCGAGAGAGGCGAGACGCCGCAGCACAGACCTGACCGCTCGCCTTAAAGAATATAAAAAACAGGGGAAAGAACGCAGCGCCAAGAAAACGTTCTATACAAAGGTCGTGAAAGATAAAGCGGAACAACTCGGATATAATGTCGAGCTTATCGCTAAACGCAACAGCGCGGTTAAAATGAAAATAAACGAGAACATGGTGAATATTTCCGGAACCAATACGGAAACTATTTATCATATTCCGCGTAAGCGCAGACCAAGCATCTACTACCGTTTCGCTATCACTAGCCGCCCGGTGGATTATTGTATATTCGTGCTCGACCTCGGGGAAGAAGAGGGTAACGATAGATATACTTACTATATAATCCCTTTCGAGGAGATTAAACACCTTACCCTGATTACCCTGAAAGATAGATATTCCGATTACCGCCGCAAACGCAGCGGGGAACCACCCAGCAAGTATGCGAAATATCGCAATGCGTGGCAGCTCCTGAAATAATTATCGAAAGGCGACTAATTGAAAAGCATTGTTGCTGTCACGCGAGCGGAGGGCTATGATTATCCGGCCCTCCGTTCTTCTATATACGGGTTGATTTCCACTCTCGGTGGGTGGGGGAGATACGTATCTCCCGGTGAGAGAGTTCTCATTAAACCCAATCTTCTCTCGGCGCGGCCCCCCGAACGTGGAGTTACAACCCATCCCTCGGTCGTCCGGGCGGTTGCGGAAAGCCTGCTCGATTTCGGCGCAACAGTCGCGGTCGGCGATTCCCCCGGTGGCGCGGACAAAGGTGTAGAAAGAGTGTTCCGCAATACCGGTATGCTCGAGGTCGCCGAAAAACTCGGTATCGGGTGGGTTAATTTCGAGTCCTCCGGAACGAGAGTTATTCCCGGCGACAACGGCATCACACTCTATATCACAAAAGCTATCGAGCGATTCGACCATATAGTCAGCATATCCAAGCTGAAAACGCACTCCCTTATGCTCTATACCGGCGCGGTGAAAAACCTCTTCGGACTCGCTCCAGGATTCCGCAAAACGGCGTATCACAAACTTTATCCGCTGCCGACCGAATTCGGCAAAATGCTGCTGGCTATATATAAGCACGCCTCGGTGACTTTACATTTTATGGACGCAATTGTGGGGATGGAGGGTAATGGCCCATCCAGCGGAGATTTACGCGACGTCGGTCTGCTTCTGGCCTCCGCCGACGGTATAGCTCTGGATAGGGTCGCCTCGCATATTATAGGCATCGAAGAGGGAAGGGTTATTACAACCAGACTGGCGGATAAAAAAGGCCTCGGCAATGGCAAACTCGAGAATATTACCGTTATCGGCGGCGAACTGCACGATTTCGTCCTCGATAAGCCGTTCAAACTCCCGGCGAGACTGCCGGAGAGAATAATCCCGTCGTGGCTGGTAAAAAAGCTCGCGCGTTTCATCTGGATACGCCCCGCACCGCTCGAAGAAAAATGCACTCGTTGCGGCGTCTGCGCGAAGCACTGCCCGGTCGATGCCATTACGATGAGGGGAGAGAAACTGCCATATTACGATTACGATAAATGTATTACCTGTCTTTGCTGTAATGAGCTTTGTCCAGAGAATGCTATCGCTTTCGAAAAAAGCTGGCTTGCGAAACGCCTTGGCAGGTGATAAATTGAATACATCCTGTATCCCATAACAAGCTCTGGTTTGGTTACGCCGATTCGTTACGCAGTTGGAGCTACGCAACGAGTCGAAGTTCCAAACAAAGAACGGAGAAACTATGAGAAAAATCTCTTTAGTCGGCATCCTCGTTGTTCTCTGCGCGGTAATAACACCAGCAGAATTAAACCTCGCCCTCGAAAGCGGCGTCGACCTGGATATCGTCGAGGGCGGAAGCGCCTTTTCGGTCGGCGGAGGAGCGCTTCTCGATGTTACCGACGATATTCGGCTCCGCGCGAGAGTATTCACATTGACCTTTTCGCCAGACGCCGGGGTCTATTTCGGGACGGGGCAGTCGCTAAATATAGTATATCGATTTCCGATGGAAACCTTCGACCCTTACGCCGTCGGCGGATTACAATTGAGTAGTATCAAAGATTATACGAATCTCGGCATGACACTCGGCGGAGGTATAGAATTCAAGATGGGGGATAAACCCTTCCGACCGTTCGGTGAATTGCTTGTAATCCTCTCTTCGTCGGATTTAACCGGCGAACGCGAATCGACCACGACGATAAGCCTTCGCGGGGGAATTCGATATATTTTGAGCAAAAAAAGATAACGAAAAAGCCGCCCGAAGGCAGCTTTTTTGTTATTAGGTATAATTATGTAACTCTCTATTTTCCTCCGAAAAGGTCGGTTTCGTATGTTGCGGTAACGGCAGCCCCGACGAGACTAACCTTAAACTCCTCGTCGCTCCCTGTTCCGGGGTCTTCCTCCCACTTTGCCGATTGATAGAAAGCGGCGACATCCACACCGACGGGGCCGGCCATAAAGCCGACACCACCCGTGAAACCCATACCGCTCGCCGGTTCGTCCTCGCCCTCCTCTGCAGGATAGAGCAGTTTATCGGTGAAGAAACCCGCCCTGAGTGCAACCGGGCCGCGATACTCGATACCTGCACGGATAGACGTGCCGTTCTCTATACCGTTTTCGGTGTTCTCGATTTCGAGGTCGTCCCACGGCCTGTTCTGGTATTCCCCGGCGATAGTAATCTCGGGCGTAACGTCGAAAGAAGCGCCGATAGCCATAAACGCGGGGAATTCGTATTTTATATCGTCCCAATCGTAATCTGTCTCGTTTAACTCGTATTCCCGGTCGTCTAACTTCATATCGAAAGCGGGAACATAAGAAAAACCTACATCGAGACGGTCGATAAACCTGCCCTGAGCACCAATCTGAAGCATCGAACCCGTTACCGTTTCTTTTAGTTCATAATCGCCGTCGGTATCCGGGTTCTTTTGTTCATACTCGCCCTTGTAGCCGCCGGGAGACATAAAAGCGAAGCCATAGCTCGCGCCCACAGCAAAGTTGCCCGCGAAAATAGCGGCAACCGTCGGCATTAGAAGATGGAATCCGCCTTTATAGGTCGTTTTCTCCTCGTATTCGGTCTCGCCCTCGGTGTAACTTATTGTATTTTTTCCCGCGAAATCGAAGAACGGTCCCCAGGCGATTCCACCGGCGATACCGAAAGGAGCGTTTGTAGGTATAGGGGTGGCGAAAGCGATATTGTTTAGTTTCGGATGAAACCCCATCGAGCATTTATAATCTTCTGTTCCCAAATCTTCATAGACATCTTCATCGTAACCCATACTGCCGAAAAGATGAGTTCTCGCTGACAATTTCGCCTGAGCCATATCGAGCCAGCCGATACCGGCAGGATTGCGCAGTATCGCGCCCGCGCCTCTCGCTGTGCCGATACACCCGCCCATCGCCAGAGCTTTAGCATCCGTAGTAACCGGCAGAAAATCGGTCTGCGCCAGTAGAACCGACGATACAGCCAAGATTGCCAGCAATACAAACATCTTTCTCATTTTCCCTCCTTATGAAAGGGTTTTGATTGTTTTATTCGCCAAAATTTCATAGATATTAAAATGCGAAACGTTATTTGTCAAGCCGTTTTAAAGGGGGAGTTTCCACAAAAAAATCGAAACCCTCGAAAACCATCCATTAACCTGCTTGACATTGCCGAAAACGGAAGCGATATTATCGGTAGAATGTTCGATTTCCCTACGGCATATTTTACCGAGAACCTGCTGGCCTCCGTATTGGCGGTTGCGGTCGTCTATATACTCACCAGGATTATCTACCGCCTTCTCGATAAATGGGTTCGCGACGCGAAGGCGCTTTATGCCGCGCGTAAAAGAACCGTCTATGGCGCTACTGTTCTCGCTATTATTCTCGTAGCGACAATCTGGGCGCAGGTCGTCTCCGGTTTCACCACATTTTTGGGCATAATCGGCGCGGGAGTCGCTCTGGCGCTTAAAGACCCGTTGACCTCGGTCGCCGGCTGGTTATATCTCGCGGTTTCGCGCCATTACTCGCTCGGCGACAGGATTGAAATAAAAAACCTCAAAGGAGATGTCGTCGATATAAGCGTCTTCCACACGACCTTGCTGGAAATCGACGGTTGGGTCGGAGGCGAACAATCCACAGGGCGGCTGGTGAATATCCCGCACAACTGGCTTTTTACTCATAAAGTCTATAATTATACTACGGGCTTCCGTTTTATCTGGGTGGAAGTTGCAGTGATAATAACCTTCGAAAGCGACTGGAAAACGGCAGTCGATATTATCACGAAACGGGCGGAAGAGATTTCCGCAGATACCGCCGAAAGGGCCGCCGAGGCCATTCGGTCAACAAAAAACAGATACCTTATCAAGGTCGGAACGCTTACACCGATTGTCTACACCACTATCGAAGACAATGGAGTTAAGCTGACCGCGAGATTCCTTACACCAGTCAGAATGCGGCGTTCAAAAGAATCACAGCTTTACGAGGCGATACTTCAAGATTTCGGCGAAGAGAAAAATATCGACCTCGCATATCCCACTTACCGTATTGTCCCGAACGCCACATCGCGCAAATAAAACCCTCGCGCGAGATAATCCCTGTCGATATATCTATCCACGATTATATTCCGTTTAGGCGTTGACTTTTTTTTATTAATTTGTATAATATAACGATTTTTATACGCGGCTAAAACGGGGGTAATTCTGCTTATCCAACAAAAATATAAATCGATTATCCTGTATTTTGCTCTCTTTTCGGGCGCGCTTTTTTCCGAAGACGCGATACCCAATGTCCCTTTTACCGTTGCGCAGCTTAAATACGGCGGTGGAGGAGACTGGTATGCCAATCCATCTTCGCTGCCGAACCTTATCGAATTCGTAAAAGACAACGCCGGCGTTCCGGCAGTTTATACCGGTAAATATGTCGAACCGACCGACGACGATTTTTTCAACTATCCCTATATTTATATGACCGGCCACGGCAACGTCCGTTTTACCGAAAAAGAACGCGAAAGATTGAGAACTTACCTGACCGGCGGCGGTTTCCTTCACGCCGACGACAACTACGGTATGGATGCGTCGTTTCGTAGGGAAATCGAAAAAATATTCCCCGATAAAGAGCTTGTGGAACTCCCGTTCGACCACGAGATATTCCATTGTTTTTACGATTTCCCGCACGGTTTGCCTAAAATCCACGAGCACGACGGCAAACCAGCGCAGGGCTTCGGGATTTTTCACGAAGGAAGATTGATTATCTTTTATACCTATGAGTGCGACCTCGGCGACGGCTGGGAGGACCCCGATGTCCATAAGGACCCGCCCGAAAAAAGGGAGGCCGCGCTGAAAATGGGCACGAATATAATAATCTACGCTATGACCCACTGATGACCGAAGCAAAAGACAAAATACTGCAATTCTTATCGAAAGGAAGGGCCTGGTCTACTCTCGTCTATACCGCCGGAGGAGCTATACTCGCGTTGGGGACTATATCGATATTATCGGTTTTGCTGGTCCTTTTCAACGGTGTCTTTTATCTGGAAACGGGAGCGAGAAGCGCTCTCTTTTTCCTGTGGCTCGCTGTAGTTATCGTATCTGTTCTTCTGTGGGTATTCCGTCCACTTATTAAAACGCCCGGTTATCGGCGCGTTGCCATCGGTCTCGAGGATACCTATCCGCAGCTCGAATCGAGACTTGTATCCGCTTACGACTTAATGAAAATCGACCCCGAAAGGCTCGGTTACTCCTCCGAACTTGTCGACGCCTCGGTATCGGACACCGGCAAACAAATCGAAAGCCTTAATCCGCGTAAATTGGCGCCGTTACGCATACTAAGAGAGCGGTTCGCGTTTCTCGGTTTCGCGTTGATTCTACTGGTCGGCTTTCTGGCAGCTTTCCCTACGACCTTTCATACCGGCCTGATTCGCGGTTCCAATCCGTTCGGATTTATACCAAGACCGACGCTTACCACTCTCAGTGTCGAACCGGGGGATACGCAGGTAACCAAATATGGTAATCTCGAAATTTCGATATCCTCCTTCGGTAAGCTCCCGGAAGAAGTTACTGTCTACCGTAGTTTCGAAAGCGGTTCGGAACGTGGTTTCCGTGCGGAACAGAACGCTAACGAAATTCACAACTGGAGCTTCGTTTTCGAGGATTGTAAACGGGACTTTACCTATCGCGTTACCGGCGGAGATTTCGAAAGCAGACCGTTCGAGGTCAAAATTGTCGACCGCCCGCGCGTTGTAGGACTGACCCTTATTCTCAACTACCCGAATTATACCGGCCTCGAGACACAAAGATTAGAAGAGAACGAGGGCACAATCGATGTCCCTTACGGGACAACCGTAACAATCGAAGCTCGGTTCTCAAAAAAACTACAATCGGGGACGATTGTTTTCTCCGATACTACACAACTCGACCTGAAAATCGAAAACAGAGTCGCAAAAGCGTCTTTCCGCGCGATAAAACACGGGAGCTATCATATACGCGCAATAGATACCGAAGGCCTCGAGAACGACGACCCTATCGAATACCCGATTCGTATCCGAATGGACGAATACCCGACGGTCGAGATAACGAACCCGGGAGTCGATATCGACCTTACGGAAGATATGCTTCTACCGCTGTCCATACTCGCCGAGGACGATTACGGGTTCACCCATTTCGACCTGAATTACTATACCGAGGATTCCCCCGAAGATACCGGGCGGATACGGTTGCCTTTCGACGCCTTGGGCGAACCGCAGGTTAGCCTCGGTTATATCTGGAACCTCGCGAATATGGGTCTCGTTCCGAACGATATCGTTCTCTATTGGGTCGAGGTTTTCGATAACGATAGGGTAACCGGCCCCAAAAAGGCCGTAAGCCGCGTCTATTCCGCGCGTTTCCCCAGTATCGACGAGATAATCGAAGAGGTAACCAAAGAACGCAGCGAGCAGATAACCGATGTCGAGGAAGTCGCGAGGCAGGAGCAGGAACTGCAGGAAGAACTAAGAGAACTTACCCGCGAAATGAGACAGGAAAGCGAGATTAGCTACGAGCAGCGCGAGGACCTCCGCGAGGCCCTCAAACGTCAACAGGAATTGCTCGAACAACTCGAACAAACCTCCGAAGAATACCAGCAAACCACGGAAAAAGTGGCCGACCAGCAGCTTGCGGCGATGGAGGTTATCGAGAAAATGATGGAGATACAAAAACTCCTCGACGAGGTGGCGACCGAGGAGATGCGTGAAGCAATGAAACGGCTTCAGGAGGCTCTCCAATCGATGGACCAGGAAGAGTTGCGCCGAGCAGCAGAACAATTCCAGCTTACCCAGGAAGAGCTTCTGCAGCGCCTCGACCGGACTCTGGCCTTACTCAAACGGATGCAGGTCGAACAGCGAATCGAGGATATGAAAGCTCTCGCCGATAAGCTTAAGGAAATGGAAGATAAGGTCAGGGACGGTCTCGAAAACGGAAATATGTCCCAGAACGATATGGAACGGATGCAGGACAGGATTACACAGGGTAGCGAACTGCTCGAAAAAGGTATCGAAGAGCTTGCCGATATGATGTCAGAATTTCCGGATATGCCTGCCGGTGCCGCGCAACAACTTTCAGAGAACCTTAAACAAAACAGCCCGAGCCAACAGTCGAAACAATGCAAAGCGAGTATGCAATCAGGCGCGATGAAACAATGTTCTGGCCAGGCCGGGGATTTATCCGAGCAGTTCGGCCAGACCTCGGAACAATTAAGCCAGATGATGCAACAAATGCAAATGGCCTTGTCCCAGGAGGTTCTCGCCGCTATTCGGAGAGCGGTTTTCAGTCTTCTCGACCTTTCCGCTCGGCAGGAGGAACTACTCGGCGCTATCGCCAGAGACCCTCGCAGCGCCGATATCGCCAGGTCGCTTTCAGAGGACGGCGCGAATATAAGTGCCGGACTCGACCGCGTGGCAAACGAGG
>Ga0180301_10000398_pt1 | contig 33689 bp, 35 predicted proteins | sample GuaBasSediGuay16_FD_121797 | JGI IMG/M metagenome (GOLD analysis project Ga0180301, IMG submission 121797) | Subseafloor sediment microbial communities from Guaymas Basin, Gulf of California, Mexico - Guay16, Core 4569-2, 12-15 cm | ecosystem: Environmental > Aquatic > Marine > Hydrothermal... | reverse complement strand
TGTAAATTTAAAGCCCGAAAAACACCTATTTGAAATACGGATTTATAAGCAATCCTTTAAAAACGTTAAGGGTCTAAGAAGTCATTTTTAAACAACTTAAATTATCTAAGGATAGTTGAAGTGTTAAAACAACCATCCTGAGCTTATAAGCTTTTTGGTAATTTTTAATAATTTTAAAAGCCCCTATCATTTGCCTAGGGGAGGGGTTCAGAGCTTATGCAGATGACAACAACGATAATGATTCTCATCGGTCTCGCCTTCTGGCTGCCTGGTATCTTCGGGATCTCAAAAGCCTTAGAGAAGCGCTATTTCACGCCTGATCCTGAAAGAAAGACACCTGGTGTAGCCTTAAGAGACGACTTCGACTACTACCCAGCCAACCCCTACAGCTTGTTCGGTGATCACTGGGCTGCTACAGCCGGTGGTGCTCCACTAAAGGGAGGTATATTCATCTCCCAATGGGGCTGGCTAGGCGGTATTCTTTACGTGTTGCCAGTTAACATCTTCTTAGGCTCAGTACACGACTACGCTTGCGGCTTCGTAACTCAGAGGCAAAGAGGTGACACACCCAGCTTAATATGTAGCAAGATGATCAGCAAGAGAGCTGGACTATTATTCGTCTTTCTAGGCTGGCTCGCCATCGCCAGCTTCAACTCAGCGTTCACGTTAGCTATCGGCGTTACGGCAGCTAAGTTTACCCCTGAGATGGCTTTGCCCATGTTCGTGCTTTGTGTCATGGGACCGCCGTTTGGCTACCTGCTATATCGTAAGGGCTGGCCGCTATACGTAATCGCCATTATAGAGTATGCGCTAATGAGCGTCATGGTCTACTTAGGCACATTATACCCAATCAAATTGCCGTTTGAGTTCTGGCTGTTCTTCTTAGCTGTTGTAGGCATTATTGCAGCGTGCGTACCTAACTGGATTTATACCGAGCCTACTAACTTCATGATGTTCCTGTTCATGGCTTCAGGCGTCGTGATCTTGTTTGTAGGCGGGTTGATCTCTAACGTGCCATTAAAGGCTCCAATGCTCATATTCTACGATCCGCAGTTAACGCCTAACGGCTGGTTCTACCCAGGCATTGCAATGGTGGTTTCGTGCGGTGCTCTAACTGGTATGCACGCATTCTGGATTGGCGCTTATACGACCAAGAGGTTCCCAGAAGAGCGCTGGGTTAGGATAATTGGATACGGTGGTGAGATATTAGAGTCTGTAGGCTTATGGACTGCTTTTCTGGCAATGTTGGTATTGACTCCCGAGGAAGTAGCCCACGCTATTACGAAGATTTTCGTAGTCGTAGCCTATGGTGAGGGCTTTGCTAAAATCGTTTCGCCAGCGTTTCCATTCCTAAGTTTTGAAGGCTGGAAGATCTTCGCCATTTGGGTCTTCGTAGTCTTCATGATGAGCACGTTCTTCTCAGGCTATAGGAACCTAAGAGTTATGGGCCTTGAATTCGCTCAGGGGATTACTGGCAAGAGGATTGTCAAGCACCCAGTTTTAGCTAGATGGATATCTGCTATTGTTGCAGCTTTAACTGTAACGGCTTTCGCCGCTACGAAGGCTTACAAGTGGCTGTGGCCGATGTTCCCAATCCTCTCAACGGCTATTGCTGTCTTCACTTGGAGCATGGTAATCATGTGGTGCAAGATCCACGGCAAAGGCACTGGCTACTGGTGGGCTACCTTCTGGGTCACATTACTGCTCATATCGACGCCCGCCGGCGTATACTACACGTACATGAACGCCATTAAGGGCGGTGTCTATGCGGTATTCGCTGCCGTAGGTGCGATGGCAGTGATCTTTACATGGTGGTTCGTGGCCGAGTTCTTCCTTAAGCTAAAGAAGGGCTTCAAGCCAGAGGAGATCGACTACTTCCGCAAGAGAGAATACTATCAAGCCGAGTAGATTAAAAACCGCATATCTCCCTTTTTATTTTTGAGTTTTCAATCGTAACATTTAGCTGAGTAAAGGGGACATCATGAGCGAGAAGCCTCCAGTTTCAAAATTTGCAGCTAACTTAGCTACCACATCGATATTAGCTGAGGTCTTTGTAATTAACAGCTTCCACTATCTCTTACCAGTCTTCTTATGGATTAAGACCCAGGACTTAGTGGTATCAACACTAGGTTTCGCAATTTACTTAATATGCTATGGGGTTGGGTTACTAAAGATCAAGCTGTCAAAAGCGCTTAATGCCTTAAGGATAATAGGTTCTTCAGCTGGTTTTGCAGCAGCTTTCCTCTTCATAATCTCAGCTTCTGAAGAATGGTATTTCATCATACCATCTCTAGCCGCGCTTGGAGTGTCAGCTGGAGGAGTTATGGCAGCTATACCGACTATTAAAGATCCAGTACACAGCCTGGCTTTAGCAGTAGCACCCTTTGCAGTAGCTACGATCGTAGAGCAATGGCACTTAGACATTTTCATGTATTTAGGCTTGGCAATGTTAATCTTCGGAATCTTCATATATCTAGCTAACCTCAAGGTATTTTTGCCTAGAAAGCCACTTGAGCTTAAGTTATCTGCCCCTAAAGAGGTATTGGCCTCTGCTATGTTATTGCCAATAGGCATTTACACGATAACCGCGTTATTGCCACTCTACGGCTATTGGCTTTTAAAAATACCGCTATCTATTGTCGGAGGAATATGCTTCTTAGCACTTATTGTCCCATTCGCAATAGCTAGCTATCTTAGCAAGGGAGGGGCTGTTGTAGGACCTGAAATCTTGTCTTCATTTGTGTTGGTGAAAATAGCTTTCTTAATAATGGCTATCTACGTATATGAAGCATGGCATTTCCTGTTAGTATGGGTTGGCTTAGTTGTTTTATCAAGCCTTGAAACGAGCAGTTTCTTAGCTATTGTAAGCTCAACATTAAAGGACCCTAAGGTCATATCAAGCTTAGCATTGATATTGCCGCTTTTCGGCGGATTAGGCTGTTTAATAGCTGCCTCTTCATGGCTTGTAGGGGTCCCAAAGCTTGTCTTCATTATCGGTGCTGCTCCATGCCTAATATCTGTTATCGTCACCCGCCACCACGTGGTAGCTGTGAAGCGGTTTGCTAGGGAGATTGAGTCGGCTTAGGGCTTAAGAGGAGTTAAAAATGAATAAAATCCTGTCAACTACAAAAAAGGTAAATGTCGATATCATATGGTAATCTTCCTTAAAGGAAGCCTCCTTCTACTGCTTCTGCTCCTCTTTTATCAACTGATCGTATGTCTGAAAGCCGCTTTCAGTTAATGTGAGCTTTGAAGATAAGAACCCCTTCATCTCCTTTACGAGACCCGCTTTAACTAAGTCCTTTAGGGCGCTTTCAAACATAACAGGCCATCTGGCTGTGCCAGCGGCTGAGCCCTTAATACCTGTATCCTTTGCCTTAGCCATTTCCTTCATCGTAAACTCCATGACCTCGCCCTTTGGTATTGGGTTTTTATCAGCCTCTTCGCGCTTAGGTATGCGTTGTCCTAAATACTTTATAATGCATTTCTGCATGAATGTAAGTTTCATCTCGCTTGGCATGGAGATACCCCTAATAGAAACTATTTTAGTTCAATTATAAAGGTTTTTACTTAAAGGTATGGGGGTTAACGTTTGTCATCGGATATCTATGAAGCTAAGCCAGGCTATGCCTCTATGGTTTTCGCGCTAGTAACCTCCATAACATTCATTGGAGAGTCAATACATTATTTATCGCCATTGCTTTTCTGGCTTAAAAACCCGGACTTGTTAGCCATTGCCGTTTCACTAACCTTGTATTCATTATCATATACTGCTGCTGTTTACAAACTTCTAAGGTCTAAAGAAAGAAACGCAATTAGACTTGTCGGTTTAGCTGGAGGCCTGATATGCACGTTTTCATTATTATTGCTGGCTTTTGGGACGATTACGCCTCTACTAATCTTAATAGCTGCTTCTCTAGGTTTCTCCTTGGGTATCTTGTTATCAACGGCTTACAAGTTTTCAACGCCTAAGCTTACGTCAATAACCTTTCTAGGTCCTTTAGTAGGCGTATTAATAATAAGAGGTAAGGACGTGGATTTTTACCTCTTCTTGTTCGCTATAGCCATCTTAGTGCTGTCCTACATTATGCTAATACCAGCTCGCTTCGTGTACGTCTCTAAGCCTACAAGCCGCTTTGACTTCAACTTACCTAAAGTCTTTATCATCACTACTTCAGTAATCGCATGTGGTCTTTCAACAGCTACCCTCTTAATCCCAATATACATACTAGATGTGCTTAAAGCTGATCTATCGCTAATCGGGGTTGCCTTAACAGGTGGCCTATTACTGATGTCCTCAATTTCATCATTCTTGGCAAGGTACCCTCCCCCTGTAGCGCCTAGAATGCTTTCATCGCTCATTTTTGTTGAAAGCGTAATGCTAATCTGCATGATGTTTTTCTACAATCCATTGTTGTTCACTATTCTATGGATCGTAGCTTTTGCGATAGCTTCTATGCTAGGAAGCCTCATTGCGGTTTTAGCTAGGGAACTTGGAGGTGTAGAGAAGTCAGCAGCTACAAACCTAGTCTTCTCCTTTGGAAGTGCCTTTGGACCATTAATAGCCTGTTTGCTATGGTTAGCCTACACTCCTCGTCTGATGTTTGGTTTTGGAGTTTTGTTATGTATGTCGTCGGGGATTGTGCTTAGACACTACTTAGCGAAGAAAATACCATACGCATAAAAACTCAAAAAGTGAAAGAGTGGGGTTTAAGGCAAGCTTAACCTCTATACCCAGCCTCTATGGCAGCCTCTACCATAGCCCTCAGGTTAGCTGTAGGAGTTCTAGGAGCTAGCCCACATCCTGGTGCTAAAGCGTCTGTCCCATCTTTTATTGCTTGAATAGATTCCTCCTTTACTTGCTGAGGAGTCCCCATGAGCAGAGTCTTAGCTGGAGAGATGTTGCCGATGACTCTAGCCATATCGCCGACGATCTGCTTAGCTTCTCTCATGTTGACTTTCTCCTCAATGCTTATCACGTCGTATCCTGCTTCAGCCATAGACTTTAAGATGGGCGTAGCTCTGCCGCATATGTGAAGCACCTTAACAGCTTTAATGGCTTCAGCTACTTTAGCCAAGTATGGTTTGATTGTGGCGTCAAAATCCTTCGGGCTCAGAATATCTGGTGATGCTGTCGGATCGTTTACAACTATGACATCTGCTCCAGCATCAACAAGCGCTTTCACATAAATTATATTGGCTTCAGCAGCTACCTCTAGTGCTTTCTTCACCTCTTCAGGCTTCCTCCTAAACCATATTGCAAGCCTCTCAACGCCAACTAAGTGCCCTGCAAGCGTTGTAGGCCCTTCAAGACCGACCATTACTGGCAGCTTATCGCCCACCTTCTCTTTCAGCATTTTCGTAGCCTTTAACACTACAGCTACTCTCTTGAGCTCAAGCAGGTTATCAGGTATTTTGAAGTCTCCTAAGCCGGAGGAATACGGGCTTAACTTAACTGAAGGCTGTCTATCAATGGTGCCCATTTCGACGCCAGCGCCTAGAGCTTCGGCTAGCACTGTCAAGCCATATGGTATTCTAGCGGTTTCGAGGCCTGCTAACTCATAAGCAGCCATAGCGAGCTTAACCATAAGCTCGGGATCTCTATGTGCTTCAGGCCACTTTGCTCCAGTAGCCTCCATGAACTCTACAGTGCCAGTTTGGTTTACACAAGTTGCTGGAACACGATCCACGCTCTTGCCCAAGAAAGCGTTTAAAACGCGGTCTCTTGGAGTCACGTTTTATCACCGCTGATGGTTGATAATAACAGAAACAACTAATATATAATTTTCAGGTTTGAGGTAAGCTACTAACTTATCAGCAGACTTTAATATATCACTAACCTAAACTCTTTTAAGCTCGGCAAGTTAAGGTAGCTGTAAACATTATGTCTGAGGCATGTTTACTTACTGCCATACTACTCACATTAGCTTTGGTTGCAAATACTCCAAGTAATACCAGCATCAATGTAGCAGTTTCAATAAACGCTTTATTGGGCATAGTTAAGGCAGTTGGAGGGGATAGAGTAAACGTTTACACGCTATTACCTGAAGGTGTTGAGCCGCATGCTTTCCAGGCTACTTCAGAGCTTGTTCAAAAAGCCTTAAATGCAGACCTATTAGTGCTAACTGGGCATTTCCCATTTGAGCAGCAGCTATTGAAAGCTGTCCAAAAACCCTATGTCAGCTTAGAAGACTATGAAAAATGCGGCTTAAAGCTTCTGATGTTAACTTGGGGTGGTAGTAATAAGACGAACCTACATGGCTATTGGCTAAGCCCTGAAAACGCAATAGCCATAGCGGAAGCAGTAGCTAAGAAGCTTTCAGCTCTAGACCCCGTTAACTCCCAATATTATCACGACAACTTCATCTCGTTTAAGGAGAGGGTATTGGTAGTTTTCGAAGACGCTAAGAAAACTATAGAATCTTGTGGTCTTAAAGGAGTTAGAGTCCTTGCGACCTTTCCATCAGAACAGTACATCTTAGAGCCATTGGGCATTGAAGTAGACGATTTCATAGTTCGAGGAGAAAACATTTTCATAAGCGGCAGCGACCTAGCTAGGCTTTACGAAAAGGTTGTCAAAGGAGAAGTTAAGTTGATAACAGCTTCCTACATGACTAAGTTCATGAAGGCGGGCGAGTATGCTCAACAAATAAGCAAAGACACCGGGTTGCCAATAGTTTACTTACAGACATTAGCTTACAAGCTAGCTGACTACCCATCATTAATTTCATATAATGCTGGTTCGCTAACTTCTGGCTATGAAATCGTCAAGCAGGTTAAACAAGTTAAAGCAGGCGGGCTTGAGTGGCTCTATCTAGGCATCATAGGATTATTAGCGTTTATATCAATGTTTGAAGCCATAGTTATCGTGAGGGGTAGAGCGTGACATACGTTGTGGAAGCTAAGGACTTGACGATAGCCTACGACAGCTCAGTAGCTCTGAAAGACATTAACTTTTCAGTAGAGCACCCCACGTTCCTAGCTATCATAGGTCCAAACGGAGCTGGTAAGTCAACTTTGTTGAGAGCTATGCTAGGTCAGCTTAAGATCCTTCGTGGTGAGCTTAAGGTAATGGGCATTGACGTAAAGGAAAACCCAAGAGCTATAAGAAGAATGGTAGGCTACGTACCGCAAAGAGAGAGGATAAATTTTGAAGTCCCCTTGAAGGTTAAAGATGTCATTTTAATGGGCTTACTTACAAAGCTTAAGCCACCTAGGATACCGAGAAGGAGCGATCTTGAAGCTGCTAAAAAAGCTTTAGAAGCTGTTGGCTTAGAAGATCTCTGGAATGAAAGCTTTGCCCACTTATCTGGTGGGCAACAGCAGCGCGTGTTAATAGCTAGAGCTATGGTCTCAGACCCAACGATACTATTACTTGATGAGCCGTTTTCAGGTGTTGATACCAAAAGCTATTGGGAAATTATAACGGTCTTAAGATCTCTTAGGCTTAAGGATAAGAGCATAATATTGGTTACACATGACATAAACCCAATAGTCGATTGCATAGACAAGGTGCTGTTATTGAATAAGAGGATTATAGCTTATGGAACGCCAAGAGAGGTCTTAACCGAGCGCTACTTAGTTGAAGCGTATGGTCCGTCCGTTAGAGTTATAGAACATAAGGGGCTATGCTTCGCAATAACAGGTGACGTACATGCTTGAATTTCTTTCGCATCCATTTGTACAAAGAGCAATAATTGCGATCTTCCTAACATCGCTTGCAGCAGCTTTAGTAGGGACTTTCATGGTCTTTAGAGGTCTCTCATTCCTAGTTTCAGGAGTAGCCCATGCAGCTCTTGGGGGAGCAGCCCTCGGCATATTTCTCGAAACATCAGGTCTAGCGCCGTTTATAGATCCTCTCTTAGGCGCGCTGCTATTCGGGATATTGGTAGCTTTAATAGCTGGTGTAGCCGGTGAAACGGGTATTTCAGCTAGAATGGAGATTGCTATAGGTGTATCGTTTGCCTTTGCTATGAGCATAGCTGTCTTCTTCATGTTCTACATACCGCCAGAGCGAGTACCACAAATATGGGGCTTCTTAATTGGAGACTTGCTTCTACTGACGGAAAAAGACATCTTGCTACTCTTTACAGCATGTTTTGCTCTCTCAATCATAGTCTTGCTCTTCCATAGAGAATTCATTTATGTGAGCTTCGACATGGAGGCGTTGATAGCTCAAGGAATAAACGCGAAAGTCTATCACTACTTAATGCTAATAACCATGGCTATAGCAATAATAGTCGCAACGAAGGCTATAGGAGCTATATTGGTTTACGCAATTCTTGTTGCCCCAGCAGCTGTTGCAGCAGAATGGGGTAGAAGTGTGGGTCAAGTAATTCTCTTAGTTTTCATATTGGCACTTTTTTCACAGGTCATAGGCTTAGTGTCGTCTTTTCAGTGGAATCTCTCTCCAAGCGCCATGGCGGGGATTGTCGCAGCTACCATATATTTAATCACCTTAGCGAAGAAAAAAGCTGAGTAGAAATAGCCTAAGTCTTAAAGCTTTAAACAACGCTTACACACAGAGTAGTGAGGGATTTTTCATTTGGGTTTAATTAAGAGAGAAGTTTACTACTTCGAAAACCCAGGACCTGAGAACACGGATTTAGTTGTAGAAGCCGTATCCAAGTATCTAGACCTTAATAAGGGGATATCAGATGTTGTCGTAGCTAGCACATCTGGTTTAACTGCCTTAAAGTTTGCTAGAGCGTTGAAAGGTAAAGCCAAGGTAATATGCGTTACTGAAGCGCCATATAGACGCGAATGGGGTCAGCCTTGGCCATGCCTTAAGCCTGAACATGTTCAAGAACTTACTTCTCTTGGAGCTATAGTATTAGATAAAGCTCCATACGTATTTCATAGCTCTCTCTTTGAAGCAGCTAAGTGGCGGACAGATTTTCCTGAGTTAATAGTTAAAGAGACGCTATACTCCTTGGGGCAAGGCTTTAAAGTAGCTGTAGAAGTCGTGCTTCAAGCTGTTTCGTGCGGTGTTTTAGAGCCTTATAAAGATGTCATAGGAGTAGGAGGTTCTGGAGAAGGCGCTGATACAGCTATTGTCTTGCGGGCCACATATCCTCAACTCGTGTTCAGCAAAGATAGCAGTAAAAGGCTTGAAATAAGAGAGGTCATAGCAATGCCGCTAAAGAAAAAGTGGTGGGAATTTCAGCTTTAATCAACCCTACCTATGTAAATGTTATCCTTATTCCTAACGATAGTCACCTTTACCTCAGAGCCTATGGGCACATCAGCTCCAACAACCATAACGGCTCTATCCCTCCTCCTGGTGACAGCTAAATACTCCCCTCTAAACCAACCAGGCCCAATAACTTCAACTGACACCCTTTCCCCTAGCCTATAAGGTTTAGGTAGAGGTTTAGCTGGTATGGTATCGAAGTCTCTTGGAGACAAAATCAGCTTAACTCGATATTTCTCCTCTAAGACTCTTAAAGCTCGATAAAACTCATACCATTTCATCGGCTTAACTCCGACAGGTTTTCTACCAAACTTATGAACTTCATACTTCTGTATTCCAAGAGGAGGCCACTTCTTACCAGCTTTAATCTTCTTTGCAAACTCAATGATCTGCTCGATATCTGCATCATTTAGGCCAGGAATCCACACTGGCGAGATAAGCAAGTCCATTTGAGTATTGTTAACAATGTACTCTGCCACTTCGACAACACGCCTAACATCGTAAGCTCTTGAACCAGCTAACACCTTAGCTTTATCAGCGTCTAGAGAATCTATCGATAGATTAACCCTATCTAACCCTGCTTCTGCAAGCTCACATGCCTTCCTCTCATCAAGTAAAAACCCGTGAGTTTGAAGAGATATCACGTGGACGTTTTTAAACCTCCTTAGCTCTTGTACGAGCTCTACAAGCTTATTATATGTTAGAGGATCCCCTACAGTATCTATGTGTGCTTCAAGCTTAACATCCCCCTTAAACTCAGAAATCCATGCAAACCACTCAATTAGGTAATCTAAGCTGACATAGTATTCAGCTTGCCTATTCAGAGACGCTGGGCCAGCATCTGTTGAACAGAAAATGCAGGATAAATTACATGTGCTGACAGGTCTAACCTGAATGACGTTCGTGCCTCTATCAATTAACCCGAAGGGTATAGCACCTATTAACGGTATATCGCTATCTATCCTAACTAAAGTTTTCACCACACCCACTTCTAGTTAGCAACGCTTAAGACTTTGTTAAGAAAATTTCTAGCTTCGTAGGTGAGCTACTCCTTGGGGAACTACTGGCTAATCAAGGTTAGCACCAGCGAGTGGAACCGCCTACTTAAAGACAACATCCTCCTCTCACAGGAACCATATAATTGGCTTAAGCAAGGAGATTATATCATAACCTACGTCAAGGGCTCAGGCAAGATAAAAGGGGTTTTTCAAGTTACATCTGATTGGCGTCAAATAAATGAAGAGCAGCCATACGCAGTTGAAACTAAGCCTGAAGCTATAGGAGAGGTCGACTATGAACTAATAAGCTTAGAACTAGATTTCGTTCGGGATAAGGAGATGTGCTGGGTATACCTAATAGATAACCCTGGCAACTTTAAGTCGCCTATACCTCCTAACGATGCAGCAACAATATTAGATGCTCTGGAAAAAGGAAAGGAGAAGCCATAGCATCAAGGTGCTTATTTTGAAGAAAGCCTATAGTTTCTTTAAGCTCTCAAAACCTAGAATCCTCTTCGCCACATACCTCCTCTTCTTAATACCCTACTTAACAGCTTCACATCCAAATGAGTTTTCAAACCCAATGCGCCTCGCCATTCTCTCGCTTCTAGCTATAACTACGTCGATGGCCTTCAACTCTGCAAACAGTTACTTCGACAGAGACATAGATTCGATAATGCAGAGAACTCGTAAACGTCCACTGCCTTCAGGGACGTTGACGGTAAAAGAAGCGCAAGCCTTCGTAGCATCATCCTTTACAGCTTCGGCGCTAATAGCTGCTTACGTATCGTTAATCTACGGTCCCATAATCTTAGCGCTATACTGCTTAGCTGCCCTATCTTACATAGGCATATACACGCTTTTCCTTAAGCGCAGAACAGCCTTAAACGTCATTACCTTATCACCAGCTGTAGCGGTTCCGATACTAGTCGGATGGTATCTTGGATGTGGTTGCCTTAGTTTGCAGAGCATTTTAATGGGCATCGCTGCGACGACGTGGGGTCCTCTACACCTATGGGCTTTAGCATCAGTTTACACGCAAGATTACATAAGAGCGCGGGTACCAATGTTGCCCACAGTCTTAAACCTTAAAGATGTCGGGAAGATAATGTTCACGTTGGCTTTGGCGTTAAGCGCCATTACCTTAAGCATAGCTTTGATCAAAGCCCACAAGCTCATCTACTTACTAATAACAATACCAGCGACGACGGCTCTGCTGCGTTTCTCCTATAAAACGCTTAAGGAACCTGGCAGTAAGTGGAGCTTTAAGCTATATAAGTTCAGCAGCTATTACCTTCCGATAATCTTGTTTTCAGCGTATCTTAACACCATAATCCCGCTTTAAAAGGGTGTAGTTCGTGAAGGTAATAGTGCTATCCATTGATGCCGCTAGACCAGACATATTGGAATCTCAAGTTAAGCTAGGAAACATGCCTTCTCTAGAAGGAATGCTAGATAGGTGCTTCATGTTTAAGCAATGCGAAACCACCTATCCTCCTGCTACAGCTACAGCTCATGCAGCAATGATAACTGGCTGTAATCCGCGTACTTCTGGCATAACTGGAAACTTAATTTATGATCCTGGAACAAGTTGTTGCTACCTTTATAGCTATACGAGATCTGGTCTTGACTCAAGAAGCTTGTTGGCAACTCCAGTATGGAAGACTCTAAGTGAAGGTGGTTTAAAGCAATTGATAATAGCTTTTCCACTGTCGTGGCCACCTGTAGTTGAGAACACGATTGGGGGTTTCTACAACTACGAAAGCTACCTATATGAAGATGAGCTCTACATACTAAGCACAGCACCATCTCGCGGCGCGATACCACTTAAGCCTATACCATTTCAAGAAGTTGAAGAAACTTTGCCTCCACTAGAAGCTACGTTTCAAATAGCTTATAGACTAAATGGGCCATTCTTTAAGGCAATACTGCTTCCTGAAAATGGTTCGTACGCTAAGCTCATGATAGTAGGCGACGGAGAGCAGTTAGTGTTCGCTCCGAAGACGTGGAGCGATTGGCTTAAGGTAGACCTCAACGGCTCAACAGGTTACTTAAAGTTCAGATTTGAGATTATAAGCCAAGGCCATAAAGATGTCACGATAAAGCTCGTCCATAGCGAGATCTACAGCTCAATAGTTTCAAACTTAGATAGTAAGCTGTCTTCAGCTTTTGAAAAGGCAGTCGGCCACTTCCTAGGAGTTGGAGGTGCTTACGGCTTTTCTAAAGGACGCTTAAGCCAAGAAGAATTCCTAGAACTCCTTTTCGAATCGCATGATTGGGTTAAGAGGGCTTTAAGATTCGCAATTAAGGAAGTGACCTGGGATATCCTCTGGATATATACCCCTCTCCTAGACTTCCTCCAACACGCTTTCCTAGGCAAAACGTCTTCAGAAAACGAAAGTGAAAAAGCTTTTGCCATGCAAGCTATCAGAGAAGGCTATCGGAAAGTCGATGAGCTATTAAACGAGGTCAAGCCACTTAAAGATGTACACGTATTTGCAGTGTCGGATCACGGCATGTGTCCTCTAAAGAGGCAGCTTCGTGTAAACAACTTATTGAGGGAATTTAAGCTGCTTTATAGAAGAGCCGATAAGCCACACGAGATAGACATAGATAAGTCAAAGGCGTTTTTCATAGAGCCGTGCCACATCTTCTTAAACAAACACATGCCGAGAAGCGAGTTTGAAGACTTAAAATTCTGGCTTAAATCAGTGCTTCTGCAGCTTAAAGACCCAGTAACTGGAGAACGGGTTTTCGAAGATATCATGTTAAAAGAAGATTCGCATAAGCTTGGGCTAGGAGGCGATCGTACTGGCGACTTAGTCTTAATACCCTCGCCCAATCACCATCTATCTGGAATGTTAACTGAGGACACGCCTTTTTCAGAAAGCCCGTTTTTCTTAACAGCTTCTCACGAGACTTCTCCACTACATGAAGAGTTAAAACCTCTACTACTATACCTTGGTCCATTACACGCATCTTTTAGCCAAACGAGGGCAAAGCTCTTAGACTTATACCCGACTATCCTCAGCTTGTTCAAGATAAGGCATGGTGAGGTCGACGGCAAGTCCTTACTTGCATAGCTGAAGACCATTAAAGAAGCTTCAACGCCTCCTTATAGGCTTCAAACACGTCTTCTCCAAGCCCTACAAATACGATCCTCTTAATAGATGTACCTCCATCAACATGTTCTTTAACAGCTTTAACAACTGCTAAAGCGCTTTCACTAGGAGAAAGACCGCCAACGCCAGTTCCCATGCCAGGAAAAGCTATGGATGCTGCTTTAACGTCGTCAGCACACTTTAAGGCAGCTAAAGTAGCTAAGCGCACGTTTTCAATAGTTGTTGGTCCGGGTTTTTCCATTGTTGGAGCATGTATAACGAACTTAGCTCTAAGTTTGCCGGCTGTAGTCGCAACAGCCTTTCCAATTGGAACTGGCGCATACTTTCTAGCTTCTTTCTCTATGACATCTCCACCTGCTTTCTTAATAGCTCCGGCCACCCCTCCTCCCATTATCATGTAGCTGTTAGCGGGGTTAACTATAGCCTCAACTTCCTCTTCAACGATATTCCCCCTCTTAACCTCCACCTCAACACCTCTATAGACGACTTTCATTTAGTTACACCATAAAGTGCTCAATAACGTTAATAAGTTAAGCTTAAACCTATCTATTTTTCCCGTTAAGGCTGAAGATGGTGGAGATGGCGCTTAAGAATATTAAGGTAGTATCCCTAGATTTAGATGGCACAATAGTTTCTAAAAACTTCGCAGACTACTTCTGGCTAGAACTTGTACCAGAGCTCTACGCTAGGGAACATGGGTTATCAATTGAAGAAGCTAAGAGCGTAGTCTTATCTATGTATGATGAAGTTGGACCAGACGACATTAGATGGTATCTTCCAGATTACTGGTTTACGAAATTTAAGCTTAGCAAGCCTTACACGCAAGTCCTTGAGAGCATAAAACACAAGGTTGAAGTCTTCCAAGACGCTGTAGAAACGATCAATAAGCTATGTGGCAAGTACGACTTGATCATTACCACCAATGCAAGCAAGGTCTTCATAGATGTGGAGCTTCAAGTAATCAACATTAACTGCTTTAAGAAAATCTTCTCATGCGTCTCCGACTACAATCTTCCTAGAAAGACTAAGGAGTTTTACCTAAGCATATGCAAGGAGCTATCTATAAGCCCATGTGAAATGCTCCACGTTGGGGATGATGAAAAATACGACTACCAAGTTCCTAGAGACATAGGGATTAACGCCTTCTTAATAGATAGATTTGGCAAAAAAGTCAGCTTACCACATACGTTACGTTCATTAACCCAGTTGATATCGCTGCTGTAAAAAGGCCTTAGCATACAATAGAGTTGATATGGTCTTAGCGTCCTTTATAACACCATCTCTAACCATATTTAAAGCCTCAGAAAACGAAATTTCCTTAACATTTATTACCTCATCTTTCTCAAGCTTAACTTTTGAAGGCGTAAGATCCTTAGCTACGAAGACGTGCATCTTCTCAGTACTATACCCTGGTGCGAGGTACATTTCAAAAAGTTTTTCAAGCTTAGATGCTCGAAAACCAGTTTCCTCCTCAAGTTCGCGAAGAGCGCACTGATACGGATTTTCACCTTCTTCCAGCGTGCCAGCTGGTAGCTCTAAAAGCCATTCTCCAACAGCAGCCCTATATTGCACAACCATGATCAACTTGCCATCCTTAAAGGGCAATATGACAACAGCTCCAGGATGTTCAACAACTTCCTTTAAAGCTTTAACACCGCTTGGAAGCTTGACTTCCTCAACTTTAACTGAAAATACCTTCCCCCTAAACACGTACTCCGCCATATAGACCACTTTCAGTGCTTAACATAAGCTAAGAAGGAACCTAATGTACTTTACTAAAGCGTTAACGTATCCAAGTTAAAAACGGAAAATCCCTGACCTTACCTTAGTAAAAACATTTATGATGAGCTTTTGCCCTGAAGAAAAGTATATAAAGGTAACACTTCGTCAAAAAGATAGACTCCGTAGCCTTTCCCATCATTGCGTCTTTAAATAGCGTGTTATTGGAGGCTGATGGTTTGTCAGCGCAGCCATTAGCCACCTCTTTAATCGTATTACCAGTAATATTAGCTATTATCAGCGCTTTTTCCTATAACAAGGCTTTAAGGTATGCAGTAGTTTACTCCACCTTTATCCTGCTCACGTTAATATCAGCCTGGCTTCTAACATATGGTCCCTTTACGCTGACATACCCTCCATCAGCTGACCTCTTAGTCACAATACTCGACTTCCTACTACTATTTTACTTCCTATACATTGGTTTCATCAGAAAACACGTCTTAGTTATCTTACTCACTTTGCTTCAAATAGCTCCATTAGCTTACTTTGAGGCAATAGCCCATGAAATTCACGTTTCGCCAACGATAATTGTGGACTACCTATCAATAACCATGTGCTTGATAATATGCGTTATCGGCTCCTTGATCTGCGTATACGCTCTAAGCTATATGGAGGAGCACGAGGAACACCTACACCTTAAGAAGACAAGACAACCTCGGTTCTTCTTCTACATGATACTCTTTTTAGGCGCCATGAATGGCGTAGTGCTTTCAAACAACGTATACTGGCTTTACTTCTTCTGGGAAGTCACTACGCTATGCTGCTACCAGCTCATTAGGCACGATGAGACAGAACAAGCTGAGAAAAACGCCTTACTCGCTTTATGGATGGGATTGATAGGAGGCGTGGCGTTTGTAGTTGCAATGTTCGTAGGACTACTTGAGCTTAACACGCTAGCTATCTTCGACATCTTAAGAGCTCATCCATCCATCTTCTCAGCTCTATTCTTAGCACTTCTCTCATTAGCTGCTTTCACAAAATCTGCTCAAGTGCCATTTCACAGCTGGCTGCTTGGAGCCATGATAGCTCCAACACCTGTCTCAGCCCTCCTACATTCTAGCACGATGGTTAAAGCGGGTGTATACCTTATTTTAAGAATTGCTCCTGGACTAAGGCTGCTTACACCATTAAGCTACGCCGTAGCAAGCGTAGGAGCATTAAGCTTCTTAACGACTTCAATACTTGCCATTAGCCAAAGAGAGTCAAAGCGTATTCTCGCTTACTCAACGATAGGCAATTTAGGGTTGATAATCTTATGCGCAGGCATAAACACCCCCCTAACGCTCTTGGCTGCAATGCTTCTGCTAGTTTTTCACGCGATGTCAAAGGGATTATTATTCCTTGGGGCTGGCATCGTCGAGAATAGGGTGTTAACGAGAAACATCGAGGATTGGGAGGGCTTACTAATGAAATACCCCCTCACCACAACCATAATGTTAATTGGTATGGCAATGATGTTCTTACCCCCATTCGGTATGCTACTTGGAAAATGGCTAGCTATAGAAGCTGTTGCTTCATCTCCTATCAGTGCTGCAATATCTTTCGTCATAATCTTAGTGATAGGTGGAGCTGCAACAACGTTGTTCTGGTCTAAGTGGATGGCGCACATGCTGTGCCATCCTCCAACGTTAAAGCAACTTAAAGTCGAGAAGCTCCCCATTCCATACATCGTATCCACGTTTTCAATAACTGCTCTAGACATAATCTTCAGCGCATTAGCTGCAATAATCGTAGCAGCGTTGGCGTTGCCCGCTCTAAAGCCTTGGTATTCAATAGGCTTAAGCCTACCACTACTAAACATCTTGCTAAGCGTCGGCTCGTTTGTCACATGGCCACTAATGGCGGCTTTAGCCTTAGTTCTAATAATAGCTTGGGCTATTGCCAAGTCAAAGAAGGGGATAGTTGCCCCTCCCTATCTATGTGGAGAGCATATTGAACAAGACCCATATTCGTTCACGACGACAGCCGATAAGCCCATAAGATTTGATGTGGCTAACATCTTCTTCGATAAGAGCTTAGGAGAGCCTAGGCTAAACAAAATCATTACGGCAATAGGTGTTTTGCTCTTAATCTTAGTTTTCTCAGCGGTGGTGTAAGATGATACAAGCGTTGGTCTCTTCAATCGTCTTGATAATATTGGCTCCATTCATTGGAGGACTACTATGTGGCATTGATAGAAAGCTTACAGCTAGAATGCAGAATAGAATCGGCCCTCCAATTCTCCAGCCTTTCTACGACGTACTGAAGCTGTGGGGCAAGCAGCCAATGATTTCTTCAAGCTTACAGCCAGTGCTCGCATCAAGCTACTTCCTATTCTCAGTCGTAGCCTTAGCTTTGCTAGTCTTCCGCCAAGACCTGCTTCTAGCGATTTTCACAATGGCGCTAGCTGACGTAAGCTTAGTGCTAGGAAGCTTTAGCGCAAGATCTCCTTACAGCTATATTGGAGGTAGGAGAGAGCTGCTACAGATATTATCTTACGAGCCAATACTCATACTAACAGCTGTGGGCTTCTACCTTTTAATTAAAAGCTTTGTTATAGAAAACTTGTTCAAAGCTGGCATTACCCCAATAGCGTATTTGCCGGGCTTCTTCTTAGCGCTTCTCTTAGTTTTACCCATTGAAGCTAGGAAATCACCATTCGATATTTCAGCATCACATCATGCACATCAAGAAATTGTTAGAGGGGTCTTTACAGAGTTTTCAGGTTTTAACTTAGCGTTAATCGAGCTTGGCCACTGGGTTAAGCTAATCTTCTTCTTATCAATACTTGCCTTATTCTTCACGCCAAACTTAATATTAGGCTCCTTCATAGCCTTCATAGCCTTCTTCGCTTCAATGCTCATTGACAACATCTTCGCTAGGTTGACTTGGAAAAGCATGCTTAAAATAACGTGGTCTGTTGGTTTGGCTCTCATATTAGTGAATATAGCCTTACTGCTCCATCTGGGGGTTTAAGATATGGGGCTTATTGACAAGGCTCGGATAAAGTCGCCTTGGATACTACACGTAAACTGTGGTGGTTGCAACGGCTGCGACATAGAGATCTTAGCGTGTTTAACCCCTAGATTTGACATTGAGCGTTTCGGCATGCTAAATATTGGAAATCCAAAACACGCAGACATACTCCTAGTAACGGGCCCAGCTAATAGACGTAATGCGAGAATGCTGAAAAACCTCTATGAGCAAACGCCAGACCCCAAGGTGGTAATGGCAGTAGGCACATGTGCTTGTACAGGGGGAATGTTTCACAACTGCCCCAATGTGTTAGGTGGGATAGACAAGGTCATCCCAGTAGATGTCTATGTGCCTGGTTGCGCAGCTAGGCCAGAGGCAATTATAGACGGCGTCGTGCTAGCTCTTCAAAAACTAGCTGAAAAGGCGAGAGGTGGTAGGAAGTGAAGGCTAAAGTGGTGCTTGACGTAGCCGATAAAGCCACGCTAATACCCAAAATCTACGAAATAGCGGCTTTAAACGCCCGCTTCATAACCATAACCTGCTCAGATCTAGGGGAGTTCTTCGAACTCGTATACTTCTTTGAAAAGGACTCCGATATCATAGGAGTTAGGGCTAGAATTAAGAAAGGCGAAAGTCCTCCAAGCATTACCAGCATCTACCCATGTGCTTTCCTAGCTGAAAACGAGATCAAAGACATGTTTAAATTAGATTTCGCTGGATTAAACCCCGATGTAGGAGGAGTCCTTCTAAGGACATCGGAAACTGAAACCCTACTTAAGCCGACAACCGGCATTCAACCACCACTATTTAGAGCAACAGCAAAATGCTTTGAAAACTGCCCCGCCAAAGTCGATGTGCCAAGATACGTACGCTACATATCTGAAGGCAAGTTTAAGGAAGCTTTGGAGACAATCCTCGAGACAAACCCTCTACCAGCTATCTGCGGCAGAGTGTGCTTTGCTCCATGTGAAGAAGCTTGTAGACAAGCTAAGAAGGAAGAGCCTATTTCAATAAGGGCTTTAAAGCGGTTTGTAGCCGACATCGTAGGCATTTCGCCTAGAGAAGTGACTAGAAACAAGCCTACGGGTAAGCGCGTAGCTGTAGTAGGCGCTGGACCAGCTGGGATAACAGCTGCTTATTACCTAGGCTTACTAGGACATAGCGTAACAGTCTTTGATGAGCTACCTAAACCTGGCGGCATGATGTTTGTAGGCATACCTAAGTATAGGTTGCCAAAAGATGTTATGTGGGCTGAGATCGAAGCTAGGTTTAAGGAAGCTAATGTTGAGTTCAGACCTAACGTTAGGGTAGAAGACCTCGATGACGTGTTTAACCAAGGCTTTGACGCCATATTCGTAGCTACTGGGGCACATAAAGGAGCTAAGCTCGGCATTGAGGGGGAGGATCATCCACGCGTTATGGACGTTTTAGACTTGTTGAGAGAAGTCAACTTGCACAACAAACACCCGCGCGTAGGCGATAAGGTGTTGGTCATTGGAGGAGGTAACAGCGCCATGGATGCTGCAAGGGTCTCGTTAAGGCTTGGAGCGAGGGAGGTCTGGGTATACTACAGGAGAACTAGAAAGGAGATGCCTGCTACGCCAAGCGAAGTTAAAGCTGCTGAAGCTGAGGGCGTGAAGTTTGAGTTTTTAGTTGCGCCTTCACGCATAGTGGATGGGCGAGAAGACAAGGTGAGGATTGAGTTTATTAGGATGAGGCTTGGTGCTCCAGACGCCTCAGGTAGAGCTCATCCAGAACCTATACCTGGAAGCGAGTTCATAGTAGAAGCCGACACGGTCATCAAGGCGATAGGGCAGGTAGTCGTAGTCCCACAAGGCTTTAAGCTTAACCTAGATAAGAGAGGGCGCATCATAACAAACCCCGATACTCTTGAGACCAGCAGACCAAGTGTATTTGCAGGCGGCGACGCCGTCTTAGGGCCTTCATCCGTCATAGAGTCTATAGCTACAGGCAGGAAAGCAGCAAGCGCTATAGACAAGTATCTAGGAGGCTCTGGTCTACCTGAACCGACCCTCAAGCTAGAGTATGTGCCGAAAGCAATACCAGAAGTTGTTTTAGAGATGAAGAAAATCCATCCGCCTGAGCTTCCAGTAGAATCACGTATTAAGAGCTTTGATGAAGTTGAGCTTTGCTATAGTAAAGAGGACGCTATTAAAGAAGCAAGTAGATGTTGGAGGTGTGATTGGTATGAGTAGTTCTACAGGGCAGTCGCAGCGCAAATATACAGTACTCCCCTTTGGTCCACAACACCCAGTTTTACCTGAGCCGATACAACTTAGGTTTACATGTGATGAAGAGAAGGTAATAGATGTCGGAGTAAACATAGGCTACGTGCATCGAGGTATCGAAAGGGCATGCGAGTTAAACGACTATAGGAGAAACGTCTACTTATGTGAAAGGGTCTGCGGTATATGCAACTTCATGCACGCTCTATGCTATTGTAGGGCAGTCGAGGAGATCTTAGACCTTAAAGTCCCTGATAGGGCAAGGTACTTAAGGGTAATATGGGCTGAGCTTAATAGGCTTGAAAGCCACTTGCTATGGCTTGGCTTATTTGCAGACGCTATGGGGTTTGAAAGCCTCTTCATGCAGTTTTGGCGTGAAAGAGAATTAGTCATGGACATGCAGGAGAAAACGGGCGGCAACCGCGTAATAATATCGACGTGTGTTGTTGGAGGCGTTAGAAGAGACATCAAGGGGACATTAGCGGATGAGATGGAGCAGTCCATGATAAAGCTTAGAGAGAAGGTTAAGAAGCTTGAACCGGTAATACTTAAAGACCCTTCATTTAAAGCTAGAGCCGTTGGAAAAGGCTACTTATCAAAAGACCTAGCGATAAAACTTGGAGCGGTTGGTCCAACAGCTAGAGGTAGCGGCGTTGAGAAAGACGTGAGGATGACTGGCTACGAAGCTTATGGAGAGCTAGGCTTTGAACCGGTAGTGGAGAAAGACGGAGACTGCTACGCTAGAGCACTTGTACGCTTCTACGAGGTCTTGCAGTCAATAGACTTGATACTAAAGGCTCTCAAAGTGTTGAAGAGCATGCCAGACGGCCCAATAAAGGTAAAGCCTGAAAGATGGCCTGAAGGAGAAGCTATAGCTAGGGTTGAGCAGCCTAGAGGAGAGCTATTCTATTATGTCAAGGGGAACGGCACACCATACCTCGAAAGAGTTAAGATAAGGACGCCGACCTTAGCGAACATACCTCCTTTGCTAGCAATGCTGCCTGGCTGTGAGATAGCGGACATCCCTGTTATAGTGATGTCAATAGATCCCTGCATAGCCTGCACCGAGAGAATTGAATATGTAAGGAGGGGTTAGACATGCCACAAATGCTTCCAGCTATTGTTAAAAACCTGTTTTCAAAGCCCTTCACGGTTAAACACCCCTACGTTAGGAGAGTGCCCTTTCCAGAGCATAGAGGATTCATAACCTTCGACATGACGAAATGCGATTTCTGTCGAGACTGCGAGAGATTTTGCCCACCAGCTGCCATAAAAGTTGACCCCGACGCCAAAGTGATAACCTATGAGCCGTTTAGGTGCATATACTGCCACCTATGTGTTGAAAACTGCTTACAAAGAGCGATAAAAGCTGATTACAACTACACTGCTCCTTCCTATGTAAAGGAAGTTAAGTACTATAAGCCTGAGCAACAATAGCAGCTTTTTTAGATTCTGTAGATCGCATTATACGGTCCTACGTGTTTTTGTGCTGCTCTATAGTCAGATTCATAGATGTGCGCACTTGTCGATATCAAGACGAGCTTCCTAGACCCTTTATGGATGGATTCGGCTAGTTTGGCAATCGCATATAAGTTTGGGTAAAGCCCCTTACAGTAGTCATGGCTTCTAAACAAAGCTGTTACATGGAGCTCACCATTTCTAAGCCTAAACTGAACCCAATTCCAACATGGAGGATCGTTGTGTCTCTCCTTATCAGGGTCTTTTAGCGGATTATATAGTACGGCTACGGCTTGATTTGTTGAAGGAAACTTCGAAAGCTTAGCTTTAATGAAGTCTATTTGGTCAATGACAGCGTTGCAGAAGGGGCATCTATATGCTCTAAGCCGCTCACCATAAGTGTACGTGAAGCCCTTCGTGTCGGCTTCAAAATACTGCTTAGCATACTCCTCAAGCTGCTTATCTGTATATAAAGAGCCTACATTCATCAGGGGCTCTGGATGTTTCTTTGGCATGCCTAAGTCTTCGACTTCAATGACCATGTCCTCAACTTCGAGAATCCTCGAGTCTTCTTTTTCAACCCACTTACCATGGTTTAAGACAGCTAAAACAGCCTTTATCCAGGCTTCTCCTATATCCTTCGCCTTAACGAAGAATACCACAAACTAAAACCTCCAAAGCCTCGTAAGGTTTTAGCTACACTATATAAGGATATTCACTCGACTTTACTCAAGAAAATTTTACTCTCGCTGATTAAAACTCCTTCAAAATTTCATCTATGAATGCTTCAACAGCTTGAGCTGCCTTCGTCCTAGAGAGTCTTTCAGCGTTTCCTAAGGATGCGCCGACATCATGGTCGAAGGGCAAGGCTCCGAGAAATTTTACTGAGTACTGCTTACATAGCTCTAGCACCTTGGTATCCGCATCTCCACGAGACATGTTTTCTACAACACCTAGAGGTTTTACGCCGTTTTCATCTAGAAGCTTTAACAGTTTTTCAACAGACTTTAGTGATAGTAAATCTGCTGTTGTGACGACAACAGGTCTTGGTTTTTCTAGCAGCTCCAAAATATCTAACGTCTCATCAGAAAGCCCTGGCGGCAAGTCCATTAACAAAGAATCCAAGGAATTCCAGATAGTAACTGCCAATACCTCCTTTATCACATTATCAACATCAGCCCCCCTTAAGGGAAGGGGCTCTTCTCCAACGTAGTAAGCTATGGTCATAAAGGATATTCTCTGAAACTTAGGAGGTACAACTCCCTTATCTTCGATAGGCTTGTTTTCAGCGACATTCATCCCAAGCATCATATGCGCTGTTGGATTTGTAATATCTAAATCTAAGAGGCCCACTTTAGCTCCTTTATCAGCCATTTTTAAGGCAAGTAAACAAGCTACTAAAGTCTTGCCAACGCCTCCTTTAGGGCTCATAACGGGTGTAATGAGCTTAATCGAAGCTAGTCTTCTTTGTATAGCAGTAACTCTAGGATCAAAGCCTTCTTCAGTCGGTTTCAATGCTTTCAATATAAACCCCTCTGCCTCGGACAACTTCAAAGTCACGTGAATTACAATACGGGCATTTTACAAAAGCATGGATAACTTCTGGCACAAAATGGGCAGATTCCATAACATCTTCATTTAACTTCATATCCCTAAACTTCCACTCATTTCCACAGACTCTGCACTTGAGAATGGCTTCTTCATCTTTAAGCTCATAGCCCTCAATATTCACCTTCCTAACATAAGGTTGCTTTGATAGCTCATTCAAAGCAAACATTAAAATTTCCTTATCAATAGCCTGTAACTCACCGATTTTCACTATAACCTTCTTAACCTTGCCTATACCTTCAGAAGACGCGTACTCTTCAACGCTATCTACGATAGCTTGGGCTAAAGCCCATTCATGAACCATAAATCCCGTCTCCAGGCTTTAAAGCAACCTTGGTATTATGTACAATAACAGGACGGTAAAAAGGCTTATGTCTTGAACAACGCTATGCCGCTTCAAGGCTGTTAACCTAAGGCTTTAAGTAAACTTAACCCCCTATCGGTGAGGGAGTAACATGTCCTAAGCCTACCATTAACTTGTATTTTTTCAACCTCTGCTATTAAGCCAAGTTTTCTCAGCTCATTGAGGTGCTGATATACAGCTGGCATTGATACGTCAAGACCTTTGCGCTTAAGCTCCTTCCATATGCCATAGCCATGAAGCTTTCGACCCCTCAATACCCTTAAAATCTCAAGCTTGCCTCTCCTAATGTTAAGCCGAGCCTTGCCCTCACCTCTCACCAACCTTTCAATTTCAACGTGTTTTTCAATCTCCTTAGCTAAGATTGAAGGTTCTTTGAGGCCAGAGCCCGTAATCACCAATACAACTCTTTCGTCCCTATCAATAACGCCTTCCTCAACAAGCCTCTTAACACCCGCAAGCGTTGATGCAGCCGCTGGTTCGGCGAAGACCCCCTCCGTCTTAGCTAAGAGCCTTGAAGCATCTAGCATCTCTTCATCTGAAATCTTTACAGCGCAACCCGAACTCTCTTTAATAGCCTTCAAAGCCTCAAAGCCTCTCTCAGGTCTTTGAAATACCAAATCCACAGCAACGCTCTCAACAACTTCCTTATCCTCTAGGCAAAGCTTTTCATCAACTATTGGCGCACAAGCCTCCGGTTGAACGCCGATAAGCCTAGTGTCCACGTTCTTAACCAAACCCAGGGCTTCAAGCTCCCTCAAAGACTTCCAAATAGCTGTTATCAAGCAGCCAGAACCTATTGGAACAGCTATAACATCAGGTACTTGCCAGTTAAAATATTCGACGATCTCAAAGCCTATTGTCTTCTCCCCCTCAAGCAAAAAGGGATCAGCGTTATCAGACAGGTAGAGACCATTAACCTCTTCTAAGTTAAGCTTGTTTGCTGGTTTAACAAAAGCTCCATATGCTATCATTTGATAAAGCTTCCCGACATCAACTCTCTCCTTTAACAGCACATAACACCTTAACCCAGCTTTTGCAGAATAAGCTGCTAGCGAAGCCCCCAAATTCCCCTTAAACGCGCCATATACGCCCTGAAAGCCAAGTTCGAGCAAACACGTGGTTAAGACGGAAGCCCCTCTATCCAAAAAAGAGCCTGTTGGGTTCTTAGTCTCATCCTTGATATAAAGCTCATTAAGCCCGCATACCTCAGATAGCCTACTACACTTTAACTGAGTGGTATTACCCTCTCCTAATGTCACAGCTCTTGAAGAGTGACATGGAAGCAGCTTTTCATACTTCCATAAGCCACAAGCTCTACTAAATAGCTTAGCTTTATCCGCTGTAAGCGCATCGTAGTCGTAAACTATGGTTAGTGGGCTGCTACATCTAGGACAATACCTGTTAAACTTGACAAATGGAATACCTGAGGTCTTGAAGCTACATCTGGCGCATGTAAGCTCAAACTTTCTCAACACGAGGTAAAAGCTAAAACTTGAATATTTAAGCTTAAGCATTAATATTTATGGCTGGTATTTGTCTCTAAGCTTATGCATCCCTCCTTGAGCAAGGCAAAGATATTAACATACACTGGCTTAATGACAGCCTTGGTCTACACAATGACTTGCATAGCCATACCCATGCCTAAGCCTTTAGGGGTGTGGCATTTAGGGGACATAGCCTCCTTTATCTCAGCCATAATGTTCGGCCCTAAGGTAGGTGCTTTTTCCTGTGGCGTAGGAGCAATGTTATTTGACGTTTGGAACCCTCTATATCAAAGCAGCTTCATAGTATGGGCGCCAGCGACCCTATTCATAAGGGGCATCATGGGCTTCATCGTAGGGAAGCTTAGGCGGATATTCGTAAACAAACCTAGGCTTTCAGAGCTATTTGCTATGGCAATAAGCCACGTATGGAAAAACCTAGCTTACTTCTGCTACGACTACGCGCTTTTTGGACCAGTAGCATATTTAGATTTGATAACGTTCTTCCCGCTAAGCGTCATAGATATATCAGCTGCGATCGCAATTTTAGCAGCACTACGCAAAGCTATTGGAAGGGAATATCTGCTATGAGCAAGCAAAAACGTCTCACAATAGTAGATTCACATGTTCACTTAGGCTTTTACGCAGGCTTTAACGTCAAGTTAAGCGCAAAAGAGCTCGTCAAGCTAATGAACAAGCATGGAATCATAAGTTCTCTAGTATCATCTTTACCCAACCGTCTAACGTTTAAAGCCGTTAAAAACCACCCCGGGAGAATCTATGGGCTAATATGGGTTAATCCACATCTTGGAAAGAAAGCCCTTTCTTTAATCGATGATGCTGTTAAAGCTGGCCTTAAAGGAATTAAAATGCATCCCTTGCTAGACACGTTTTTACCAGATCAAGATGTCGTATACCCAGTGGTTGAACACGCAATAAAACATAAGCTGCCAATACTATTTCACTGTGGTCATCCGCCTTGGTCTCTTCCTTGGCATTTCGGCAACTTAGCTGATCGCTATCCAGACGCTACGATAATATTGGGGCATATGGGGCATGGACACATAGTCTACATAAATGGAGCTATAGAAGTTGCTAAAAAGCATGAAAACATACTGTTAGAGACCTCCGCTATGCCGATGCCAAGTAAAATAAAGGAAGCCGCCGAAGTCGTGGGGGCTGATAGAATACTATATGGCTCTGATGCCCCATTTGGGCATCCAGCTGTTGAAATATTAAAAGTAAAGGTGTCAGGGCTAAATGAGCGGGAGCTTAACATGGTTTTAAGCGAAAACGCAGTTAAAGTCTTCAAGCTTAAAAGTACGTCGCGCTAATGAAAAGAGGATATCGCCATGGAAGTCAGAGCACTTTGTCTTCACTATAGTGAAGGGGACGTGTTAAGGCATTTAGAGGATTTAGAAGAGCTTCTCAAAGACTTCACATCCTCAGCCGATAAAGCTCTAAGAAAGCGTGGTTTGACAAAGCCCTCAATGCGCTTAGCATTACCTCAATTAAGTGCTCCTCACCTTAACGATATCAAAGACTTGGCTAAGAGCCTTCAAGAGCTTGCTGAGAAAATCGGCCTAGACTATGTAGGTGGGTTACACGTAAACTCCAGTGGCCTACGAGATGTAGGAAAGCCGCTGTTAAATGCTATAGTTGAAAATGATAGGGTCTTTGCGTCATCCTATCTCTCAAAGCTCTCCGACATACCTTTAATAGCGCGCTTTATAGATAGCTTAAGAAGCTACGCTGAAGTAGGCGCATCTGTGAGATTTGTCTGTCTCATGTACTCGCGCGTTGAAACACCATACTTGCCTGCTGCTACAACGCTTTCACCAACACATGGGATATCAGCAGCTGCATTATATGCAAGCGATGTGAAACGAGCTAAAAGCATCTCCAGGCTAAAGCCTAAGCTCTTAGATATAGCAAAGAGAATCCACAGCTTAGCACGCGAAGTCGCGTCTTCGACGAACTTAAAATGGGCAAAAGTTGACATGTCGTTATCTCCTTGGGCTAACGAAAGCGTTGCTGAAGCATTGGAGTCTCTAGCTAAATGCTCTCTTGAAGAGCCGGGGGTCTTAAGCTGCATTAAAACACTAGCTAAGGTTATTCAAAGGCTTGAAAAAGATGTCGCCTTAACAGGCTTTAATGACGTGATGTTATCATATGCTGAAGACGAGAGGTTAATGGAGCTTGGAGCAGCAGACTCCCTATCAATAAGCCAGCTCATGCTATACTCGATGGCCTGCGCCGTCGGCATCGACATGTTGCCAATACCTTCAACGCTCGGCATTAAGTGGATTAAGAACTTGCTACTCGACATGTTCACCATCTCGGATATCAAGAAGAAGCCTCTAGGAGTAAGGCTATTGCCGACAAACGCTAAGCCCGGGGACCTCGTCAACATATGGTTTTTCAAGAATGTTCCCATACCAAAGATGAAGTAAGCGGGTCAGCTGAGTAACTCCTCCGCATAACCTGCTTAGAGGTAGCCTCGCATCATCCCCACGTATAACATACTTGAACTGCACCTTGATAAGCTTGATGCCTTTAAGGAAAAGTCTAAGGGGATGGCTGTTTAAGCTACTCTTAGAAAAAGGTGTTTTAAAGGTTGAGCTACACTTCTTCCGGAATACACTTTGTAGATGAGGGAAGCGGTAAACCCATTGTCTTAATACATGGCGCCTTCGGAAGCCTTGAGGACTGGGCTCCAATATCCTTGATATTAAAGGACAATTTCAGGGTCATAGCCTTGGATTTAAGGGGTCACGGGAAATCCCCGCCAATAGGAGGTAAGTGTAGCTTAGACATTATGGCGTTAGCCGTCAACGACGTGATAAATCACTTAAAGCTAGGCAAATACGTGCTTGTAGGAACATCGCTTGGAGCTGCAACTGCGTTAAGATGTGCTATAGCTGGAATTAAAGGTCTTGAAAAGCTCATATTAATAGCGCCTTTAATAAAGGGTTCTTCAGTCGCTGGCTATAAGGTAATGAAGTTTTTACATAGGCTGGGGCTTGTAAACTTTAGGAGGCTTATAATAAATGCTACGCTCAAAGAGCTTAAAGAACATAATGAAGACCTCACCTTAAAGATTAAGAATAAGCTTGAAGGCATACCCGAGGACTTTTTCTTCAACGTAACTGAGTGCATTGCAAGCGTAAACTTAAAGGATGCTTTGAGCTTCGTTAAAGTCCCTACGCTAATCATAATAGGTGATGAAGACGAGCTAACACCTTTAAAACACGTTATCCAAGCACCGAGGAAACAGCCCAATATCCAGTTAAAAGTACTAGAAAAAGCTGGTCACCTGCTAATTTTAGAAAGATCAGATGAAGTTGCCCAGCTCATAGCTGACTTCGCTTCAAAATAGCTCTACATCACCTAAAGCTGGCCGAGGACATCTAAGACAGCTTTAAGTGCTCTACCATACCTATAGCTTAGGATAGGCTGTTTAAGCTCAAGCTCTGTTAAAGGGGGGAGCTTCTCAACGACGATGGGCTTAACCATACTGCTCACATCAGCAAACCTAGCTAAAGGAGGTTTGCTTACCTGTTTAATCGCCTTAAAGAACTTAGATGTTTCATAAGCAAGTAGATATCCTGGGGCAGCCACCAAGATTAACTTGCTATCCTCAACTTTCCTCCAAGGATAAACCAAGTCACTATACCCTTCTACTACGACGTAATCAGCGTCTTTCTCAACTTGCTTAAAACAAGTTTCAATAGATTTAAGGTAAAATCTTCTCTGAAGTTTTAGAAAATCTTGAACTGACTTAACCTCAACTAAGCGCTCAGCTTTATCGACAACCTTTTCAAGCAATTGACGCGTCTGCTCGAAATCTCTATAGCAGTAAACGTGTTTAACGTCGTCATCTACGTAAGTAAACCTGCTTACAGCTAAGTTGTCGAAAAGCTTGATGTGCGGGTACTCTTCTAGCCCCTCTAAATTGGATACACTTAAGGCGAGTGGAGAAGTGAGGTTATCGATAGGGTTTAAGACTTCAATAGGTTGCTCAACTTTAAACTCCTTAGCGAGCTCAAAGACATCGTAGCTAAACAAACTCCTCCTCTCTAAACACGCTAAGTAGGTTTCATAACGCCACCAAAAGCTATGGCTTGAGAGAGGTTTAAACGGCAATGCTAAGAAGCCTTTTCTAACAAGTTCTGAGATAAGTGCTTTAGCAATAGTAGTTTTACCGGAGCTTTCAGGCAATGCTCCGCAGATAAATATTAATGTCGCCATATGCCCTTATGCAAGAGGAGAATAAGAGCGCAAGCATTAAACCTTAACGTACTTTAGCAGAGCTTTTACATAAGATGTTTTCTGCAACCTTCTTCACAAGTTCATATTGTAATCGCGTAGCAGAGCGCTTAACTTCATTAGCTTTGGGGCAATATGGATCTACCAACACCTTTCCGCTATATACGTCGTATACTAATGGGTAAAGCTTACATCCAAGAGGTCTATGCTCATATATCTTACACTTACCTGAGCTCACATCGAGAAAAACGCAGTGACAATCCACGTTTTTAAGAGTCAAAACACCATTTCTCCAACAAGCAAAGTCTTTAAGCTTAAACCCTAGCTTCCTTATTCTCTCAACATCCTCGCGCGTCAACGGCATTTTAGTTTCATAACAACATTTAGCACAAAACCTTCCATTAGGCAACCTACAATCAACTTCAACAAAGTACTCCGCTGTCATCGCCTTTAATCTCTTTCTTACGTTAACATACCGCTTTAGATAAGCTTATTTTTATCAGATTGAGAGTAAGGGTTAGCTCAGGCGTAAGCTCCTTATCGGTGAAAAACTTGAAGGTTTCAACGTGTAAAATAGCCTGCTTGCTCATTTTAGCCTTATTGGCGTTATCTATCAGCTTAACAAACATAGCTGAGCTGAGTTCGCAGCAGTCTCCAATTAGCTTAGAAGATGTGAAGCTTACTAAGGGTCTAGCAGATAGGCTTGGTCCCTTCTCCCCCATAGAGGAATCCCTAGAACTGGGTGTTTCATGGGCGAGAGTAAAGGGGGATCAAGCTATCATAGAGACTTCGAAAGGGGTTTACGATTTTTCAGAGCTAGACTTAGAAGTTTCAGCGTATCAAGCTTTAGGCGGAAACGTTTTGATAACGATCTTTCCAAAGAATAGGGAGAAGCCAAGCGATGTGGAAGCTTACAAGCAGTTTGTCAAGGCGTTAGTTGAGAGATACGATGGGGACGGCTACGAGGATTCCCCTCTTCTAAAATACCCCGTAAAGTATTGGGAGGTCATGAACGAGCCAGATATACAGTTCTCAACGGCTTGGATGCCAGCTATGTTCAAAGGACCACCTGAAGACTATGTAGATGTCTTAAAAGCCACTTATGAAGCTATTAAAGAAGCTGATCCTGAAGCTAAGGTGGTTATAGCTGCTCCCTCGGTCATAAACCCATCAAGGGCGCCGCCAGATACTCTAGAGTTTTGGAAAGAAGTTATGAAACATGGAGCTGGAAACTACTTCGATGTAGGCAACGTACACTTCATAACAGGTACAGAGAGTGAGTATAGCGAGGACACAGACTTCGACGTATCATATTACAAGGAGCTTTTAAGCTCGTATGGCGTTGAGGAAAAGCCGCTGATAATAACAGAGCTACAGCTCGGAGCAACTGAAAGCGGTGAAGAAAAACAAGCGAGAGTTTTAGTTAAAGGGTGTGTAAGAGCCTTCGCTGAAGGGGTTGACTTTATCATGTATGTTGAGATTAAGGCATTAGAACCGTCGATAAAGTTGCCTGAAGAACTCATACGCTCATTTTTAATAGATTTAAGTGGGAGAAAAAGGCCAGTTTTTTACGCTTTTAAAACTATGTCGGCGTTAATAGGCGATTTTCAATCAGTTGTAAAGCTAAGTGAAGGCTGCTACAAGTTTAAGGTGTATGACGCTGATGTCTACGTGCTGTGGAATCCTGGCGTTTTGCCATCAAACGTGACGGGCACCGTTACAGTTGTAGACATGTACGGAAATGTGAGCATAGTAGATGCGTCACAAGTTCAAGTCTCAAACAATCCAATTTACGTGATTAGCTACGCCGCTGAAAAAGTTAAAGAAGCTATACAAATGTCGTGTAGTGCTCAGCCTGCTCAGATTGTAGTTGGCGAGCAAGTCAACATAACGGGCTTCTTAACGCCAGCTATCGAAAACCTTACAATAATACTCTCAATAACGAGCCCTGAAAACCAGACAACAACCGTAAACGTGACTACGGACGAACAAGGCGTCTTCTACTACACATTTACTCCAAGTACTTCAGGTACGTGGAACATAACGGCATACTACCCTGGAGATGAGCAGTATCAAGAAGCTAGCTTTACGCTAGAGCTTCAAGTGACATCAGCTAAGGCTGAGGTCAAGGTAACCGTAAAGGTGGAGAAAGCCGACATAAACAACGATAGCATAATCGACTTGGGCGACTTGCAGGTCTTAAAATCCGCCTATGGGCTAACTCAATACCATGTAAGCTTTAAACCTGAAGCTGACTTAAACGATGACGGCACCATCGACATATTAGACTTAGCAATATTAGCATACTTCTATGGAAGAGAAATCGAAGTAGAGGTCAAGGTGCCTGAAAAACCCGGTTTTAAGTGGACTAGCAACATACAGCCAGGTTCAGGTTTAGGAGTGCCGCCTTTCGGTATTCCTGAGGAAACCGACGGTCCCTGGAAGCACAGGGTACTGATGGCATATTCTCAGGATGGGTTGACGTGGAGCAAAAACTACACAATACTAGCTGATCAAGCGTCTGTTCCAGACGCCATAATCGACAGTGATGGCTACATAAGGGTATACTACGTAGACTACTATAATGGAGGCATATCTGTAGCGATATCTGAAGACGGCGTTAGCTGGGTTTACCTCAAGGTAGAGGGCCTTGACCCATGCTGGGTTGACCCAGACGTAGTACTGTTACCTGATGGAAGGTATAGGCTCTACGCATCTTACATGCCGCTTACAGGTCCTCAAAACAAGATAGTCTCAGCAATATCAGATGATGGTGTACACTTCGAAGTTGAAGAGGGAGTACGCTACATAGATCCTACAGGCACGATAACGGACCCAGACGTGATATGGGCTGGAGATAAGTGGGTAATGTTCGTATCCAAGGGAGAAAAGCTCGTAATGCTGACCTCTGAAGACGGCTTAAACTTCTCAAAGGTTAAAGAACTCGACTTTGAAGGGGCTGTTTCATGCACAATACCTTTCAACAACGGCTATAGGATATACTTCCACCATAAAGAGCCGGATAGGCCTGTACGCATATACTCCTCCTTTACACAAGACTTTGAAAACTGGACTTCTCCCACAGTAGTGTTAAAAGAAGGCTCTGAAGGCTCGCTTGACAGGGATGGCGTAGCTGACCCAGCTGTAATAAGGCTGCCCGAAGGAGGCTACTTAATGTTCTACAAGACTTGGATAACCCAATCGACAGCTGAAGCTATCGAAGTGTCTACCGAAAACCTCCGAAGCTAAGTCAATATCCAGCTGCTGTGTCATAGACAAAACTGGTACGTACACACCTCACAACGATATCCCATGCTCTGAGACCTGCACTTCATGGCATGTTTACACTGGGAAGTACGTTGAAGACTTGGAGAGGAGAATACGAGCTTAGAAAGCTGGTTAAAAAGAAGTAGAAGGGATCAGAACCCTACTGCCTCCTCATCAGCCATGGATTTCAGGCTGAGAGGAGGGTCATCACCACACCATACTATCGAGAAACCTCTTGTAAACTTTTCCTCCATGAAAACCTCAAAAGAACTCTACCTTAAACCTACACTTCAAGTCGCCAAGACACCAGCACTTCTCCTCCTTAACGGTATTAGCTCCAACAAGTTTTTCAAAGATAGCTGATAGGACGCCAGCTTCAAAGTAACATACTGGCTTGTTTATTACCGGAAGACCGCTGCACAAGATACACTCATAAACGTCGATTACTACGACATCCTCGCTCTCCTTCACTATATCAACAAGTCCAACCTTATACTTTAAAAACGCTCTAAACAAATCGTCAATCGTCTTCACCAACCCCTTCCAATACATCTCCTTTCCAAGATTTCTGCCAGCATGAAAGAGGTAAGCAGCTGCCACGTCGTCAACTCCAAAGCCCTTACAAGACGAAAAAGTCATTAGCCTAGCGAGAGCAACGTACTTATCGTCCTCGGAATCGACAGCTTTAAAATAAGGTCTAATAGGCTTTAAGACATCAGATAAGTCTAGCTTTTCAACATATCTCCTTTTAATAACACCTGGCAAGACATTTTGCCTATAGAGGTTTAATATTTCAACAGGATTTAAGGGCAAGAAAACTTCAGCGGACATAAAATTAGTCACCTTCAAGAAGAACTTAACGAAACTAAGATTAAAAACTTTACTACAAAACTTTCAACTTTCAACTTTCAACTTTCAACTTTCAACTTTCAACTTTCAACTTTCAACT
>Ga0180301_10000396_pt1 | contig 33799 bp, 34 predicted proteins | sample GuaBasSediGuay16_FD_121797 | JGI IMG/M metagenome (GOLD analysis project Ga0180301, IMG submission 121797) | Subseafloor sediment microbial communities from Guaymas Basin, Gulf of California, Mexico - Guay16, Core 4569-2, 12-15 cm | ecosystem: Environmental > Aquatic > Marine > Hydrothermal... | reverse complement strand
CTTCTTATGGAATGAGTTCATCTGGAATGAATCCCGCTTATGGTCAATCTTCTTATGGAATGAGTTCATCTGGAATGAATCCTGCTTATGGTCAATCTTCTTATGGAGCGAATCCATATGAAACAAATCCAAACCCAATATACAGTCAACCTATGGGCAGGCCAACGAATGATTATTCATACAATAAATCATCTATGCCACGTTTGAATAAAGCATCGGGTAGATGGGCATATTTATCGGAAGTTGATCCAGCAATTTCATCAATACCAGATGGTCAATATGATTTTGGGCAATTTCTGCGTGGATGGGATCCTTCTAATTTGCAATTACAAAGTGAAATCACACGTGGTATGTATCAAACAGCACAAACAATGCCAGCTGGAGATAGAAGAGCCGTAATGGGTGGGATATCTATGCAAAGTCTTAATGCAAATCCATCTCAATCCACTGGGATTGCAGAATTATTTCAAATGCAAAACCTTGCGTTCATTAGGGAGAATATGATTAATGAAATGATAGAATGGTATGAAATTATCGGACAAAAGCCTCCAACTTCTCTTAATCAATTAGATTTTACACAGCTTGTCGCACATCATAGACAGCTTAAAGAGCGAATGGATTCAGAATGTACGAAAGAATTAACTAATGGTGTGGTTACAATGACTGGCCGTGGAGTCGCAACTATCTTCGATGGTGAAACAAGCTTATTTGGATTTAGACCTAATCTAAAGGGGCCTAATCGAAATCTTGGAAAACGATTTTCGCAAATGCAAGATAAAGGTATTTGGAAATATAGTATGCGGCAAGGTACTAGAGGATTAGCATTGGGAAGTGCACCGTGGGTTGTCATGTTTACACAAATGTTATTTGAAACTGTGAACACAGCATTTGAGAATGCAGGAACACAATCTTCCGATCCAAAAAGAAATAGACGAGCGGAGATACTTGATGGTTTGCAAAATTCATCATGGTAATTAAATATGAATATACTTATAAAATAAAATCTATACATCTCATCCTTTTTTGAGGATGGAAAGCATGGACTTATTCGAAGCAATTGCAGAACATTCTCCCGAAATACACAATCCTGCTGGTTATATAGGACCAGATCCATCCTTCCCTAGTAGTGAGTATGATAATGATATTAAGAAGATCATTAATAGAAACTATCGACCACATGCTTTACTCCGACCTAAAAATTATTATAGTGAAAAATATACACCTTTAGGGGAAATGCATCAATGGATGTATTCGACAGTAAGTCCTATTCTCATAGCCGTTGTTATATTGTTAATATTCATATATTTAGTTGTGGTAACAATCCGGAATTCTGCTAGAATCTCTATATTGGAAAGTATTATGTCAATGGGGCATAGTAGGCAATTAAAATTCCTCGATTGACACATTTTATGAGTCATATTTATAAATTAACTTTTTCAATCGACTTGCTCTTGTAGCATGATGTTTTCTATATGATATGTTATTTTTGTATAGTCTAGCGGAAGAGTTATATTTGCTCGTGATGTAAGATGTGTTGAAGGAGTTTGTGTGCCTTGGTATACTAATATAGCATATCCACCATGATCTCTTACATAATCAAACATATCAAGATCAGTTTCTCCATCACCTATGCATATAACATGTCTTTCACCGTTAAGCTGTTTCATATGTTCTTTTATGATGATAGGTTTCCTTGATGCATCTAGCAATCTATCAAAATACCATCTATTGTCGAAATAATATACGTCATTTGCATATATAGTATCTATATAGTCAGTTACTTTAGAGCCCTCTAATAATGGTGTAAATGATTGTGATACAACATGTATTTTTGCGTTATATTGTTGCTTCATACTTGATACAAACTTTTCAAATCCATCCGCTATTTGTATCAATGCGCCATATTGTTTTAAACCTTCTATGGTGAGAGATGTTCCATCTAAGTTGCATATTATATCTGCTTTTGTTAATTTATTAAATTGATCATACATCCAACTTAGTGGAGGATACTTGCGTCCAAACATTCTACCCATTCTAGTAAGCTCATTGTATATTAGATTTTTATATGGCGTCCTAGGATCTATATCATAATATTTAGCTAATCTAATTGAATTATCACCTTGCATGATATATTCCCATGAATTAATGGGACATATTGTTTTATCGAAATCAATGAATATTTCCATTTATGCATAGAAAAATAAAGATTCTATATGCATGTATCATATGCATGTATTATTATATTTCTATGCTTTACCACATCGTTCCAATACTGCTCTTTCAAATGCTGCTCTTCCGATCAGATATCCAAGTGCACCTGCTAATAAATCATCTATTCTTCCTTCTGTGGCCTCCTTATATGTTGTATATGCTTCCAAAACCTTGGCACCTATCGAAACAGTAGTATATATCAATGGATGTATATCTACTAATCCAGCAATAACACCAAGTCCAAATGTTATCATGATACGTTTTTGTACTTCAATTGGATATCCTCTATACGTCGGATCTATTTCATATACTTCGATGATAAAATAAACTATTAACACTACAAGTAAACTAAAGATGAATGACAACCACTTATTAAAACGTGCCATTCTATTTATGATGAGAAAAATGAATTCTTTTGATATACAATTATGGTCTACTCTTCTTTTGATGGTGGTGGTGTTAATAATGTTGTTAACATTTCATGGCACCATGGCTCTATTTCTGCAGCCGTTGCTTGATTCATGGGAACTTCGATCCATAATAGATCACCAGGTTTGTTTTCATCGGGAGGAAGTTTTAGATCATCTTGTATAAGTGTCACAGAACATATCTTTTTGGTTGGTGTATGGACATATAAATGCCATTCATTGTTACTTTCTGGAACACTACTATGAATTACATCCTTAAACAATCTATTTCTAGTTGACATGATATCATCCTTTACTTTAGTGTATACATGGGGTAAACATAATCTTCCACTAACTTCTCGCATGAATAATATCTTTCCCTTATCTTTTGCTGGGCTTTTATCTACTTTTATCCAAATAACGGTATTGAGATATGATATGAGTCGTTGATATGTAGGCGGATCGATCTTATCAGGCGTACTAGTTTCTGACATTTTATCTATCAACAAAAAATGACTTAAATTGTATTCTTGGTTTTACATACATATATAAACATGCAAGCAAACTATACTCAGATCCCTAAATGATGGGCTGCCATTAATATATCGAGAACTAATTCAATCGGTATAGGAAATTCAGATCCTGAATATGTTTCGTCTGTTCTGAATTTTTCCATTTCTTTCTCTCGATATTCAAGGTATTTCACAACGTACTCTAATATCTCACCTCGTAATATGTTAAGTTTGAAGTGAATTATGACATTTTCTTTTTCATCGATTGTGATACTTTCATCTTCTGAATTTGATGCCGAATTACATAAATGGGTTAATAGATCGGTGCATGTAGCCTTTTCAACTATATATTCTATATCATCACTACTAATGAATTTCACATATTTTGTCGGTATCATTTTATATTGTTTCGTAAATCATTTTTATAATTTATTCTTTTTAAAATGGACTCTCTATGTCCACAAGATGATCTACTAAATGTATTACTGGGTAAAAGGCCCCTACCAGTGCATATTACAGTCAATGGGATCATCTTGGAACTCAAAACAATTATACACAAGGGTTCTATAAATCAATGTAGTGAAACACTTTGTAATACACGCCCTTCATATTTCGTAGCAGATTTATTCTGCGGTCCTCCTCGATTTATGTGTGATGATCATCTCTTAGTATGGATCGAAGAAAGGAAAAAACGTTTCATACAATGTTTTTCATTTGTATTTATGCTATCTATTGACAAAAATGGAACTGTATTTTATGATGAAATATGCATATTAGATGAATATGGTCGCCTTCGAGGAGATATAGATGAAATTATACAACGTTCATTGGTTTCTTCGACATCAACTATTTCATCATTAGATGAAGATGTATCATAATTCCATAAATATATATTTATTTTTAATGGTTTAAATGTTCTTTCTATTGTTTATCATTGTTTTCCTCATAGCAGGAATTGTATTAGGATATGAAGGATTTCTTGACATACTTCTTTCTCCGATTGACATTATAGAAGATGTCTTCGATTTAGAATTAACAGGAGAAAAAGATAAAGGCCAAGTAACTCGTTTATGGGATGTTTATTTATTAGGTCCATTTATGATATGGTTTGGAGTTAGTGGTACATGTATGCCAATGTGGGCACGTGTGGCTATGGGCATATCTGGTTTCTATACAATGGCATATAACGGGAGAAATTATCTAAGAAAACAAGCGGCATAGTTCATGCATCACGTGTGTAGTATGTATTTGGTAACATATATAGCATACTACATATTTTATGTATTACATGTGTGTATTATGTATTTGGTGACATATATAGCATACTACATATTTTATGTATTACATGTGTGTAGTATGTATTTGATGACATATATAGCATACTACATATTCTATGATTCAACTCTAATCCAATTACCCGATGCTGTTCGAACAAATTCCTTTTTTAGTATATAAGGCAATTCTTTCGGTTTGAACATAAGCATCAAATATTCTGGATTACCTCGCAAATTAAAACTGACTTTCGCCTTTGCATTGATTTTCCTATCATGATATGAAATGCTTTTCACCTTGTTAGTATCAGGGTAGAAGGATACGTCTCTGTGTACTGCGCTCATATATATCTTTAAGAAAGAAATCATTTTTCATTCATGATACAATATGAAATAAATGTCATTATGAATTTTTTATCTATAATACAATGAAGTTAATATGACATAAATGTTATGCATATTAGTCTTGCTTATCATTATAGTAGTTCTTATAGTTTTATCGTATGATACACAATGCAATGATTTAGATGAAACGTTGCGAATCCTTGTTCGACAAGGAGCTAGATGGGCAACAGCGGCAAAACAAGATAAGAATCCATTGATTGCTACATTGCATGCAAACTATGCCGCGGGATATCTATGGGCGATTAACGATATAGCAACACCTAAACGCATTCGTCGTGCAACGGGAATAGATTACCTTCGATACAAAAAAGAAATAACTACAATTCAAGATAATGTGACTAGAAGATTAGTCGGAGTGTGTCCAGATTTTGCACCATCAACTGACTATCTTTCTCAAATTGGCGGAGAAGCTTGATGATCTGTTGGAATACTTTTATGATTTGTAGTGTGATCTATAATATTTCTATATGACATAATATAATATTACCATCAATCACCAGAATCCCTTATCACAAGGATGTATAACATTTCCATTATCATCTATAATACTATGTTTTGCTAATTCGGGAGGAAATTCTTCTTCGATTAAGTCTTCATCTTTCAATGCTTCCGCTTCTAAAGGACTTGCCATAAATCTATATCCCCGCTTAATGTATTTTACGATGATATTTTTAGCGCCTTTATTTATTTTAACCCATCGATATTCAGGGATAATGCCCGTTACGGCAGTACATATAAAAGACGGCGAAACATATGCATCTATATTATTATTAATTTTTGATAGGTAACCACGTACACATGGAACGTGGTATCCTATAACTTGCATCCTATTAGCAGCGAATAATTCTATTGTTCTATTATTATGTGCGGTAAACCTATATTTATATCTGATGCTATTCGTTAGGTAAACTTTCTCTACCACGTAACCTTGTGCATGTAAATGTTCATATAAAATACCGACACTTTTATCGATATCGCTGCACATAATATCAATATCGGAATCACGATATTGTTCTATATAACTATCCGCTCCATTAATTAGGCAATATTCAACGATTGAACCAACAAAATACATATCTCTAGAAGAGAAATTCAGAAACAGTTCATTTGTAAATTCATGAAATCGTCTATATATAGTAAGTGAACTTTGAACAAATCCTATTCTACGAGTTGTACATTCTTTTTTCGTTAATAGGGCATTAGGTCGGAAGAATATTGGATTTATTAATCCTCCTGGAGGGTTTATATAAAGCATGTGTATTAAAGGAGTATAATTGTGTTTAAATTTCCTACCATATATTAATTCCATATACCAACATTGAAACATTGTATAATCATTATGCATAATTCTTCGCCATTTTGTTTCTAAATGTATACAAGCATTTTCTAATTTTGATACATCATTTAGAAACGCTCGTGCTAAAGCAATATATTTGTATGATTGCGAATTTTTAAATATCAATGTTGGATATAAGAAGTCAGGTATAGAAGCATCGTCTTCTTCGTCCTTCAAATAAACAGGTAGACTCGTAAGCGAGGTATATGCACTAAAATCATACAATTGGTTAGTATTTTCCGTTGGGAACATTCTTGAAGGAAATATACGTGCATTCTTATATTTTTTTGCTCTATCCCAATATTCAGTCGCTGCCGCAATAACTTTCTTATAAGGAGTAATATGTGTTCCTATATAGACAATTCGTTTACTTGTATGCCATTGTGAAAGTTCTATCACTTTAGGAGGTGGAGTCCATGTTATATTACATTGTTTTAACCAATTAGCAATATTAATTACATGCCTATCGATTATAGGATGATTATATACTATGGTGTATAATCCTTTGTAAAATATTATCTTAATATTACTAAAATGGGTATAGTGGAGTATTTCATCTTCTTGTTCGGATGCAAACATAATATAAGTCGGCACATTTACTTGACTATGTTTCATAATTAGATTATATTCAATTACTTTATCAATACGAAGTTCAAATAACTTCTGTTTTACATAATAAGGTGCTTCATGTATGTCATCATAAGTCATATCATTAGGAGATATTATAGACGAACCAATGACTATTTCCGTTGGCTTAATATCTGGTATAGAAACAATAGGTTCTGAAAATAATTTATCGGGAGAAGATGGAGCAGAAACACAACCAGATGTCATTACATCAATCACTTCATTAGAATGATTTAACACATAATATATAAAATCTCCCGATTGTACTAATAGGTTAGTAACATTCTTATCAATGCCTGCCCCTATGCAAACTTGTGGATTATCTATTTTCTCGACAATAGTAAAAGCATTAGCATTGTATAAGATAGGATGTTTACCATATACATGATATTTAACTTCATTCAGAGTAACTTTTTTGAAGACTAATGGTCGTCGATACATAGTTAATTTTCAATATAGATTCATTTGTACAAATGAAATGCTATGAGTATATAAACGAAGTATGTTTCAGGCAATTGTTAATGGAAACATAGATTATGTGCGGGGACATATACATAGTATGAAGAATGAAAGTGGTTATACACCATTAATGATTGCTGCTTTAAATGAGCAATATGACATAGTAGACCTATTATCGGATGATATCAATAAAACAGATGATCGAGGTAATACTCCACTTATGGTAGTATGCGGTAAAAGATCTCTTCGTATGGTTACACATCTATTAGATCACGGTGCTGATATAACTTTGACTAATAGTATAGGCGACACTGCTATTTCCATTGCATGCCGTTCTAACTACTTAGACCTAATAATACTATTGATAAATAGGGGTGCGAATATAAATGTTGTAGATAGATTTGGAATACCTCTATTAGTGCATATTTGTCATCTTGATTATAAAGTGGGCCTAGAATTATTATGCAATATTGATCCTAATATAAGGGATAAAGCAGGGCGTACTCTCATTATGTTACTATATGAATATAGAGATATTTTAATGCAACTACTAAACAATGGCGCAGATGTAAATGCTGTAGATCGAGCAGGCAATAGTATTTTATCTATAATATGTGATAAAGGTGATTATGACTTTATTGATTTCATATTATCGAAAGGAGCAACTTCATCCGCTAGCCAAGCATTATGCAATGTGTGTGCAAATAATTATCTATCAATGAAACAAAAATATGAAATAGCGGAGGTATTGTTAGCAATGGATTCTAATCTCAATAGTAATCCAGCATTATTATATGCATGTACATGTGGGCTGTATGATTTATCGAAACTGTTGCTTCAACATGGGGCTAATCCAAATTATAGAAACACTAAAGGTAATACACCGATTAAATGTGTTAGACAAAATACTCGATTACTTGAACTTCTATTTCAATATGGTGCTAAGCCTACTATAAATAATGGCATAATACCAGAATATACAGCATTTTATAGCGAACAGAATATTTCTATTGCTTTGAAATATGGATTTGATTTAAATGAACGAAGGGTCAATGGCGAAACTGCATTAATGATGATTGTTAAGTCGCGTCCTGATATAGTTCTAAAATTAGATTTAGATAAGTTAGATCTTAATATACAAGATGATAACGGATGGACTGTATTAATGCATCTTGTGCATTATACTAATAATACTAAAGCAATGACACATTTGCTTCAACATGGTGCAAATCCGGATGTGCAAGATAATGATGGAAATACGATATTAATGAAAACTATCGAATTTAGATGGCTTGACTCCTTTGGATTAACGCTTATAAAACATGGTGCAAATGTAAATATACAAAATAATAAGGGATCAATAGCATTAGACGTATTCATTTATGAGCGAAGATATAGTACTTTGGATCCATCTTACCTATTAATGGAATTATTGAAAAAGAGTGAATTAAACAAGCAGAGAATATCATATCTGCCTTATGATAAAAAGCTTTTACGTATTCTTATTCGTCGAGGTATTAAAATCAAAACTCTTATGAAAATCTATCCATTCGATCTTAACTACTTAATTAATATAGAGCATAAATTAACATTATCCGAAAGAGCGGCGAATGCTATACAAGAGAATGAATTAAAAGAGGCTCTGAAGAATGATATCATTCCTCGAGAACTAATATTGAAATATAGAGACGGCATTGTATAAAATGTTTACATAACTATAATACTATGTATGTTTTTGATTAGGTTACACTATCAATGTATAAAATGTTTGTATGATTATTTTTGGATTGTATTTCAACAATGCATAATCAATGTATAAATGAAATACTGTAGAGTTATAAATCGACATGGCATACCAACGTTTAGTGCAAGCCATTATCGAAGGAGATGAACTATGTGTTCAAAAGTTCTTAGAAACTAATCAACGTCTTGAAAAAACAAATGACCTCACTCCGCTAATGATTGCAGCTATCAACCAGCAATATAACATAGTAAATATGTTATTGTCACATGGAGTTGATATTAATGAGAGAGATTATAATGGTAATACTGTCATTATGCATTTATGTGGTCGATCATCCACTAAATTGATTGAATTTCTTCTAAAGCATGGTGCCGATGTAAATGCAGTGAATAATGCGAATGAAATGGTTATTTCTGTAGCATGTCGATCTAAATGTTGGGATGTTGTTGAGTTATTGATAAAATGGGGTGCGGACGTTAATGCGATAGATAGATTTAAAGTACCTTTATTGATGAATGTTTATCGATGGGGACATGGTCGTATTATGCGCATGATAATAGAGCATCCTGATATACAACTTAACATACGAGGCAAATGCAATAAAACACTTCTTATATTTGCATTTCAAGATGAAGGAATCATACAAGATTTATTAATGGCCAATGCCGATGTAAACATAATAGATGATAATGGAAATAGTGTATTATCGTTAGCTTGTAAATATAGTTCATATGATATAATTAAACTTCTATTATCGTATGGGGCTGTTGGGCCAATCGAGTCAATAGTATATAATATATGCTCAAATACTACATTGTTGAATAATGAAAGACATTGTATAATAAAATCATTATTGGAAACCGAGTTTGTTGGTAATAAGGATAAGGCGTTAATACAAGCATGCAAATATGGTGCTCATGCTTTGATAAAATTATTGCTCCAGCATGGTGCTAATCCAAATTATGAACATCAAATTGATATATCGCCCTTAAGCTGTGCTGTGAAAGATGAGTATATCTTTGAATGTTTATTACAATATGGAGCCAAAGTAAATATTTACAATATTACAGAATATGTATTTAGATGTGATCATGAACGAATTTTAACTCTTGCTGTTAAACATGGTTTTGATATCAATGAGAAAAATAAACGTGGTCAAAACATTCCGATGATGGTAGCTAGGGGATATCCAAATTATGTATGGCATTGTTTACAATATGATCTAAATCTCAATGCACAAGATATTCAAGGTCAAACGTTACTAATGTATCTTATCAATTCTGCTGAAAATAATTATAACTTAATAAAACAAATCCTTATACATGGAGCGGATGTTAATATACAAGACAATGATGGAAGTACAGCTTTAATATTAGCATTAGATATAGAAACGAGAAATAGAGGTATTTCCTTATTATTATTACAATATGGTGCTGATGTGAATAAACGTACTAATGATAGAGATCATGCACTTAGTATTTATATATACGCATATTGTGATCATCCTGATTTTGTTCAACCATTATTATTCGAATTGTTGAAGAAGAGTAAATTCATCGAAGAAAGATTAGCTCTATTGCCAGGAGATCACAATGTTTTACAACTACTTATACGACGTGGAATCAACATTAAAAAGTTAATGCGATATCATAGAAGTGAATATGGATATTTATGTAATATAGAACATAGCATGACCTTAGCCTCTCGTGCAGCGAGTGTTATATCGGAAGATACATTAAAGAAAGCAGTAAACAACAATATTATATCTAATGAAATAGTAAACAAATATAGAGAAATATCATAATTTGTTTATAATGTATCTTGTGAATATTTAATCGATATATAACATATTGTCATAGTCTATGAAATAACACAACACAACATAACATCACCATAATCCCTTATCACAGGGATGTATCACATTTCCGTTACTATCTATAATACTATATTTTACTAAGTCATCGGGAAAATCTTCTATGACTAAATTTTCGTCTTTTAGTTCTTCTACTTCTAGAGGACTTGCCATAAATCTATATCCTCGTTTGATATATTTCATGATAATGTTTTTAGCTCCATTCGCTACTTTGACCCATCGATATTCGGGAATGATTCCTGTTGCAGCAGTACATATAAATGAAGGCGTTAGATATGAATGTACGATACTAGATTCACTCAGTGTTATGACTCCTCTTACCGCTGGAACATGATATCCTATAACTTGCATTTTGTTAGCGGAGAATAGTTCAATTGTCCGATAATTAGCCATAGTGAACCTATATTTATATCTAGTACTATTCTTTAAATAAATCTTTTTGACTACACATTCTGGATTGAATCTAGATAGTTTGTCATATAGATATGATACATAATGATCTATGTCATTACACATAATATCAATATCTGAATCTACATATTGATCTTCATAATCTTCTGCACCTTTTATGCAACAATAGTCTATAATTGATCCCACAAAATGTAGTTTATATAAGTTGTCTTTAACAAATAGTTTTTGGGTAAATTTATCGAAACGTTGTGCTATAGTATGTCTATCATTTAATCCTATGCGGAGTGTTTTACAATCTTTTCTCGTCAATAAGGGAGCTGGACGAAAGAATATAGGATTTTTTAGATTCTCTAATGATGAAATTTCCTCTCTTGGCACTAATGGTGCATAATTGTATTTAAATTTCCTTCCATACACCAATTCCATATACCAACATCTAAATAGTGCATAGTCGCTATATACTACATAACGCCATCGAAGTCCTAATAATGGATATATATTTTTTAATTTTGAAACATCATCTAAGAAAGCGCATGCCATGTCAATATATTTCACTGGTACTGGGGATCGGAATTGTAATCTCGGATGAATAAAATCAGGAATGGATGCATCTTCTTCCTCATCTTGTAAATAAACTGGGAGACTCGTTAATGTGGTATATGCACTGAAATCATACAGTTGTCCTGTATTTTCTTTCGGGAACATTCTCGATGGAAATATACGAGCATTTTTATATTTGATTGCTCTATGCCAATACTCCGTTGCAGCACTTATAATATCTCTATATGGTGTGATCTTTTTACCTTGTGCGCTAATGAGTTTAGTCATTTCCCATTGTGTTGGTGTTTTGTGTTTTGCAACTGGTGGTCTCCATGTTATATTATTTCGTTTTAACCAATCATCTATATGTATAATGATAGTACGACGTAATGGACCACCAGGCTCATATAAAATATTAAGTCCTTTATATTTTAGTTTTTCAAGATACCTGTGCCGAATATATAATTCTTCAAGAGAGTCTTCAGAAGCATATGCTATATATGTTTCTACACTATTGTTAGAGCTCCTTATTATAAGTTCATATTCTATATACTTATCCAATCGAATTTCAAATAGTTTATCTTTTATAAGATATGATGCGTTGTGTATGTCATCATATGTCATCTTTGTATAATCTATTATAGAACTTCCTATAGTAAACTCATGTGGACCTATGTCCGGTATAGATACTATTGCTTCTTCAAATAATGTATCTAATGAAGTTGGCGCAGATACACATCCAGATGTTATGACGCCATTATGAGTATAATAAATAAAATCATGACTAATATTCAAAATCTCTCTGAGGGAATGATTTGGATTTATACATACACAAATAAATGGATTGTCTGGGGTGGATTTTTCGCTAGGTGTACCTGAATCCTGACCAACGATATAATGACGAACTTCTTTTATAGGAACTTGTTTATATACTACAGGCCGTCGATACATTTTTGAGTGGTGATAATATTTCATTTATACATTTTGTACATGTACTATTCAAGTAATGTATCGGGTGATATGGTTTTTTTATAGTTTTTAGCATATTATTTCATATATAAATGGTGCTAGTCATCAATTTTAAATCAGATTGGACTTTGGAAGAAATAAAAGCCGTTTTAAAGCATACTCCGATAGAAGTGTGCCAAATTAAGGGATATTATTTCGCTTCAGTGAAGTGGCCTCAAGAACTTCGATTTGCGAGAAAATATCTAATACAAGATCTTGGTCATGGTTATTTCGATCTTTATGATACAAAGTCTGCAATAAAATCAGCATTAAAACTTAATCCCGATAATGAGGAATTAAGGAGAACATCATTTCAGTTTAGATTGCATAAGTCGTGATTTCTAAATAGACGTCCTTTTAGTTTAGACTATATAAATTGTGACTTCTAAATAGACGTCCTTTTAGTTTAGACTATATAACACATAACATAACACATAACATAACTCATAACACATAATATAACACATAATATATAGTATAAAAATGAATTTATTGACTTCATTAAAGCATGCGGCCAGATGAGTTAGTTTATGCACTAACTCATATAAAGACCCGTGAACAAGCGAAGGAATGCTATCAATCTATTCTTAATACTTTCTATAAGTATGACTTTAGATTTTCTTTAAAGGGCCTTTCTTCATTAGGAGTTGTGATGGTCCTAACTCCGACACGTTCGCTAGAAGTCATCAGATATCAATGTAGTGGTGATATCATCGATTTTATGTTTCAAAAATGTTGTGATTCAATGATATTTATGAGTGCATATGCAACAGATTCAAAAGGATTAGCGGGAGAATTAATACGAATAGGAGGCCATTTAGTATATAACTTGGTATCTTTAAATGATCCACAAACTGTAATACGCACTATTTCAACTGCAAATAAGATTAAGAAGAAGAAAAAGAAACAATAGTATGTATACAAGCATATGTCATATTTTTTTAAAAATGAATACATTTGCTCAATTAACGAAATGTATCATAGACCACTAACTTTCAAGCAAGTTACTTTATCCGAAACTCAATATAAAGTAATTGGTAATCCTAATCCTTCAAGCAACATTCATAATGTTCATTGTTATTCAGAACCATTGATTTGTGTGAGTTATGGTCATGACAATGATATGACAAATGCATTAAAAGTCAGTCCCAATTTAATTCATATCATATTGGATGAATCGAATAATGCTATAGATATGCTAACATGTGGTTGTGTATCAAAACCATCATCTGTTGAAAAATTATATACAGAACCTATTATAAAGGTGCCGGATGCTACTGCCGATGAAATAGTACTTGGAAGTTCTATAATCAACATCATGAAGATGACATTTGATGATATGCATAATTCTACCATGTATATAAAGGAATTACTATACAAAAAACGGTTCGATAAGTATATTGAATATGAACTGGCTGTACGAGCTCGTGGGCATGGAGAATATTCTCATATCATAGAAGCGACAGAAGATCCTAAAGAAGCGGAAGCAAGGTTAAATTATTTCTTACAATACAACTATTCTGTTACGATGTTGATATATAAAGATTTATATATATTATTACATAATACAATGGAACCATACGAATTTCGAATTGATATTGAGAATTGGTTAAAACGAAATGAAATAGATTGGATTCCTCCTCGAAAAGAACGTGCAAAACGAACTACTCAATCGACTTATATTAATACCCACAAAGATCATGTAACACCGGTTTCACAACTCATAGCATCTGCAACTGAATATTGGGATAGAGCAGTCAAATATAAAAATGCTAGGATATTTCCATTTAGGATGTTTCCAAGAGAGAATACAACCCAATTATATGATTTTAGCGCATATACAACATTGACAAGTCTCCCCGTTTATTTGCAAGATGAACCTCAAGATGCTTCTATTCCAGACTTCTTGTATCCAACATTAGCATTTCCATATAAGGTTGAAAGACTATATCTTAATATGGCGCGAGCATTCATGCCTGAAACATCACAAATAGAGCAAGTATGCATAACTTTATCTTCTAGATGGAACTATATGACATATAATGACTATGCAATGTTTAGATGTTGGTATATGGAGTTGGTATATGGGAGAAAATTTAAGTTTAACTATGCACCATTGATAGATATAGATGAATTGACTAATTTAGATAATTTAAAGAATCCTATTTTCTTCCGCCCTGCTCCATTATTAGTGGGACGAAATTGTAAAGTTCCTCGTAAAGGGCTAATCACTAATAAATCCGTGATTTTACAACGTTTCAATCAATTTACGGATAACATGTTCTTAAATGCAGACTTACATGATGTGCGATTCGTAGGATCCATTGTTGATTATTGTTTGATTGAAGGAGCAGATGCATACAAAGAATCTTATATGAACTCTGACATTGATATTATGGTTAGTGGTGTTAATAGATATGTTGAAGTAATCTATGCATGTTTGCATGCATTCGATCCAGCATATACTATTGAAACAATCTACTTCGCAAATAGTTCTAGATTCAAATATAAATTCAGTGCACCTAATCGGAAAACAGTTGAACTATTCTCCGCTAATAAGATGCAAACTTTGGGATATCATGTTCCTTGTGTTCGTGGTGTATTAGAGTTTGGATATGATAATATGTTTAGTGTATATGTTTCACCTTCATTAATATGTACTGCAGTAACTGGTATTATACCCGAGTATAGATGGGTGAAAGTAGATAATGAGGCAAAGAACATCATTGCGAAGTATATCAATCGTGGTTACAAATTCATGCCCAGCCCATCGGAAATGAAAGAGTTAATGGATGGTGATTTAAATAATGATTTCGTTGTTGTTGATTTCCCCAAAGAATTAGCTGAACATAGTATCATAGATAATGATGGAAATATCATCCACCCCTGCGATAAGGGATTGTGGGAACGATAGATTTAATGGATACTACGTTTATAGATCATGAAAATTTTTCTGTGGACAAATTGATCATGTCTGCTATATCTATAAGTTGTATTATATCTAGTTTATGAAACATAGATACGTGATAATCTTCATATAATTGTTTGTATGCTGTTAATATTATCTTTTTCTTGAAAAACTGTGTATTATAGATCTTATCGAATAGTTTTCGTAGGTTAAATTCCATATCAATGATATTACCAAGACTATAAAGAGAAAGCTGCATGAAAGGATTACATTTAGATATTCTATATGTAGCTATGGCGAAGATATCTATTGTATTATTTATCGGAAAATCGTTTGGTACTTCAAAGTTTTTGATTCCCAATTCAAGAAGATGATACGCTTTTAGGTTTTTGTGTCTGTATTTCAAGATTGTTCCTAATTCAATTTTGGATTGTATTATGATAAACCATGTAATCCTTGAATCACATACTACTGTATCATGCTTTAATCCAAGTTTATGTGCGAATAATATATTTGCAAATGCTAAGTATTCATCGAAAGAAGTAACCAAATGTTCATAAAATAAAAGTATATCATCTCTTGTGTGTATGGGTAGTTGGTCGAATGTCGGAGTATCAGGTATTTTTTGCTGTATATCACAAAACCTCTCAATGAATATTCTAGTTCTATTAGGATATTGTGCATATTTATACCATATTGCGAGATGTTCAAATGGATTTTCCATACAAACAGCATATACCCGTTGACATATATCACGTAACTCAACGAAATCTATATCCTCTACAAATATGAATGGATCATAATCTTTCCATATCGGAGAAGAAACTATTTGATCAAGCTCTTGTTTGAAAAGATCATATGCTTTGTTCAAAAGTTTCTCATCCGACATTAATATACATTCTACTATCTTATTATTTAATGTAGGATGCTCTTTGAATAAGTCATTTAAATCATGCTTAAGAAAATCTGGAAATGGTCTGGTTCGAGCTTTTAGTGCTATAAGATGATTTTTGGAGTTTTTATATATAAAGATGTCTATATCATTAGTTTGTGTAAATGCCGTATATATCATATGATGAATTGATTCATATGGGCTGAATTGTAATACATACCATACTGCATACTTTCTATATAATGTTATATCAGATGGAGGATCACTCATATAGAAAAGTGTTAATTCTTCTTTTGAAAGAGTTATCGGTTCATGAGAGTTGGTATATGATATAAATTGACGCGTTTTTTCAGATAATTTAATATACGTATCCAGTCCTTGTTTATTCATAGCTCGAGCATATGATTTATGAAGCAAAGATCCAATATTGAACTTCTTTATAAGTTTGCGTAGTTCTTCATCATCAATATTATCGCATGATTGTAAATACACTGAAATTGCATCCATGAATATATCACGAAGTATATCAACGAGATTTTCATTTGGATAATGATTCCATATAGCATGATGTTCAATAGCATGTGCAATAATTTCAAATTTTGATGATCCATTTATGTCTAATTGCATTAATAGTCTTATTTCAGTATATATTCTTCTCTGCCCATCACAAAATGTAAGGATGCTTTGAACCACTGACTCAGGAGCAGATTTTACATCGGAAGAGAAATGTTCTATTTTAGGTGGTAAAGCAATACCATACTCAAGCATGAATGTCTTGAGATTCTTCTTTCCGATAGAGACATTACATTCAGCACACATAGGTATTAAATTTTCTATGATGGGCTTGCCACCATTAAAAGCACTTTCTATATGGCCAGCATGAAAAGTACTCCTAGTTATTTGTCCTTTACAACAACAACATTTGCCATATTCCTCATTTCCAAAACTTTCGATCCATAATGCTTTTCTGACCGCCTTAGCAATTGTTTTGCAAGACATTTAAAAAGTCAATAATTTATCATGATTGTTATGTAATCGATTTATATAAATGAATATTTTTATCCTTTGAGAAGAGAATAGTTTTGGATATAAGTATTACAATCGTAAGCAAAATCTATATGTTGTCAGATACATTGATCTCCTCAACCGATGCAATAGTCGACGGTTTATATATGATTTCCACTAACTTACACAGCACTTACATCAGATAGTAAACTTTGTAAAATGTGATAGGATGTCGAATGCGTAGTATAGAGATCAACTGATGAATAAATAAGTTCTTGTTTTCCATTTGACCTAACATTATTAATCAATAAATGGGGTGTAAATCTTCCAAATCTGACTCTACCAGAAATTCTAAATCTTCCTCTATATACAAACTTGATATACTAGCCAAAATTTGATATGCTATTCATGAAATCATCGATTTCTTTCTTGATATCTTTCGTAGGAGATAATTTTCTCAGACTACCTATAAGCTCGTCGGCATCTTTTTTGATATCTTGTGCCCATAATGGTACTCCTCGATGAGGATGTATTCTATAATATGTATGAGGAATAGATAGTATCGTAGCACCTTTTGCATCCATAAATTGCATAAAACTGATGTCTTCTAATGGTGCAATGAGCGACTGATTATTTTTTGAATGTTCATATTCAAAATACTCCTTTACCCATTTGTATGGCACTTTGTATCCAGTGAAATCATGTATTATACGAAACGGGCATACTCCATCCGCTAAAAGATATAATAAGTCATCATAATTTATCGTATCACTAATTCCCATTTGCAGTTGCCATGACCCGCCTCTTACGGCTTTTTTCATTGGAATGCTTAATAACATATCATCTGAATCGACAAATAATATGGAATCATCGGGATCAAATTCGAATGTTCGATAGATTGTATTTAAATGTTCGAATTGTAATTTTCTCTCCGATGAATAAATAAAATGGACATTCGGTGTAATGACTGTTTCAAAGTCTTCTATTGGAAGACCTGACGCTGATACATATATCGGAAGATTATGACATACTTTATTTACACTTTCGATCATCATTCGGAATTCATCAAGGAGAGTTTTAGTACCAATATGCGCCGCTGTCCAGAGAACGGTTGACATGATTTCATACTATCGATAATCATTTTTATAGCATGTGCAAAAAGATACTATGTAATTGAATACTTGCATGAATATATTATAATATAAAAACTGCAAATAATTGCACGAATGTGTCATATACCTTAGATTTAACATGATACTGGAACTTCAAATAATTGTACTACATCAAATCCTAGTTTATCACAGAAAGACTTCCAATTATTAAATACATTTACAATGATTTCTTCACCCTTATCGGAGGTCTCGCCCCGTAGAGTTGCTCTAGCGATGATGTCTAAGAGTTCTAAAGCAGACTCATCATGTACTTCTTTTTCGTCAAAATGAGACAATCCATTTCTATAATATGTTACAGTAAAACGATGGGATAATACATTAAATCGAATAACATCTAAGTTAAAATCATCTTGGTGATAATATAGATAAATTGATTCTAAACAATATCCATCTGCTCGTGTAGTACGTATAACTCCATGAGGATCGATATCACTATCATAATATATCTCAAATATATTACCTGAACTCTCGAATTGAAGTTTACCCATACTTTATTATATAAATGGAAACCAATCATTTTACATAAATGAATCTTTTTCGCCTGTCAGATAATTCAATTACACAAATAAAGCTTCTTTTTCTCGCAGAGAAGTTTCCGCTATATATGTTAGCGGTAAAGACTATTTCAGTAGACTTTATTATTCACTGATTTGCAATAGATTAATAAAATAAACTATAAATAAATTACAGACAAACCAAAAGAGTCTTTGTAAAAGTGAATTTTTTAAAAGGATGCATACTTGATGGCTTGCTGAGCAATATCAGCATGGCGTCACATTTTGTACAACGCTTGATCGATGCTCCCATCGAGGAGTTCACGTTTGGAGGGCTGAAGGGATCAGCCATCTGGAATGACCGGGTGTACTTGGTCGCTCACGACGGAGTTGACCAATCGTTGGCTCTTCGCGGCGAAACTTGTTTAGTAACGTGTCCTGTGGAAGTGATGCGCCACGTCATCGCTTCTTTGCCATGGAACCTCGTGGAGAGGCTTAATACGTGGAACTATGGGGATGAGGGGGAAACCCGGATTCTGGGGGAAGCTCATGTACCCTGGACCCCGGAAGGCACTGTTTCTTTGGAAATGGATGCCACTGGAACTCCATTCAAGGAGTTTCTAAAGACTTTGGATGATCACTATCCAATGTCTTATTCGGCCAAGGCGTACTTTCGCACCCAACTACGGGTGCAAACCCTCCCTAATGGGGAGGTAGTGCATGGAACAATCCGTGCACAGGCCAAGGGCGAGTTTTGTCATCTTCTCGACACCCAAGTCGAGTGGATGACTCAGCGAAAGGACCAATGCTGGCGATTGAACAGCATTGGCTTTACTCCTATAGAGCCATTGCGGTGGTATGCCCCGGTTGCGGGAGAGACATGGGGCAAGCCCGAACGAGAGCAAGTCTCGCTTGAGTGGGAGATGTGTGATCGGGTGGAAGCGTGATGTGTGATGCAAAGTGGGTGTCAAGAAAAAAACATCATAGTATGATGCAAGGTGTATGTCGAGGAAAGCATCATAGTGTGGTGAGAAAACGCGCTTCAATAATGAAGCGCACCAAAAAAAACTTTTTATAACACAAGATCAAGTAAATAATCAAAACCCGTATAGAGGAAATATTCGTACTTCTCCCGAAGTATCACAAGGTTGATACTCATATGCTGCTACATCAATATCATGATCTTTATCTATGAATACGCATTCATAGGAAGTTCGTAAGGCTTTTTCATATTTTAATTTTATATTATGATATCTAGATTTTTTCAAGATTTTTCTTGAATATTCCGTAATAGGACATGCTGCTGCCCAGAGTTTGCATTCTGTATCATATACTTTTACAACATATACCCGAAATTTCTCATGTTTTAATAGTGCTATAATACGCATTCGTATTTTGCTCTTCACTTGATCAATTACACCATTGATTTGTTTTTTGTCAATTACAAGAAACGCCTCCTTTATTGCTTTAGTCAAAGAATCGAATGTAGCATAAGCATGATGTAATCGGTCGCCAGCAAGAACTGAAATTCGTAATCGTTTCATTAATTCAGATTTAATATTATAAGTAAATAAATATTCAGCAACGATGTCAGCATGTCTATCAACATCCTGCTCCCTTTGTCTATGTTGTAAACAATAATACAGTCGAACTTCTTTACTAATCTCCCCTAAAGATTTCTTTTCATCTATATATGGGGGCGGAGCATCTTCAAAGACTAACATTGGTGGTTTTTGCTCTATTCTGTCATCTTTCGATACATTATGTCCCATTTACCATGAAACTATAAATTCATTTTTATGATCTATGTTATGTGTTTGTAAAAGTGAATTTTTCAAAAGGATGTATACTTGCTACACGTCAAGCGTGTACACTTTAAGCATGGCGTTTGAATATGTTCACGCGAAGCGAGACAAGCCGCAGGAGAGGTGTGAGATCGGAGGAGTCTCACTGGCTGCCACATACAACGACCGACTCTACTTGGAGTCGAAAATCGAGCATTTGACCTTGTCTATCGACAAGGGCATGTGTATGCTCACATGTCCGGTTGCCATCTTGAAGAAGACAGTGGCCATTCTCACAGCGAAAGAGTTGGAGGCTCTTTGCTTGTGGCTCTACACCAAGAAAGTGGAAATCCAGATTCTGGGTCCCGAAGACGTTCCAGAATCTCCAGATGGGCTGATATCAATAGAGATGTCAGCACTGGGACCACAATTCGAGGCCTTTCTAAAGGCCTTGGATGCGGCGGAGAAGACATGGTACGGCAGTGTGTCGTACTATTCCATGACTCTTCGAGTGAGAGTCCATCCGGAGGGTACCATAGAATTTGGTACTCTAAAGGCTGACTCCCGTGGTCACCTCTGCCGGGAGTTGGAGAGCAAGACCAAGTGGTCACCCGTGGAGGAGGGGCGATGGGAGATAGCGGAGATTACCTTTCGACCTCTCTCAGAGGTCTGTTGGACTGACCCTGGGGAATGTGAGCCCTGGGGCAAGGTGGAGCGAGAGGAGATTCATATTGTGTGGAAGTTGAGCGTGTGGGTGTAAAGCGTGTCATGTTGTGTGAGACGAGGTGTTGTGCTGTGTGACGAACGTTGTAGACGAGCGTCGTGCTGTGTGATGAAAAAAAGAAAAAGTCCTTCAAAATTGAAGGACACAAAAAAAGACTTTTTGTATGAATACAATACAAACTATCTATGCTATATTTTTTTTCAACGAATGCTCGCAGTTTACGATAATCTCTTCTTTCGATAGTAGACAATTTGTTTCAAACAATGTAGAAATGATTAGTTTATATCATATAACATGAATCTTGATACAATTAAGGGAAGGAGAATAGGAAAAGGTGTATTTGTCGATGTGTTTGAATGCGTTAATATTCCTAATCGAGTTATTCGGATTGCAAAAAATAAAAGCTTCACAGCGATTCGAGAATGGGTATTTTCCCATTATTGCGATGAGAAGTATGTTTTACCTATTATCGATATGTATATATCACCTGAAGATCCTTCACATATAATATTGATACAAGAACGAGGAGATCGAATGCCAATAGATCCAAAGTTTATACCTCAAATGCAAGAATGTTTGCAACATATGGAAAGTATCGGAGTATCATCATTCGATGTAAAGAAGGATAATTTTGTATTATCCGATGGAAGACCAAAGTTTGTTGATCTCAATATAGCAGAATTAACAATTCCTACTCGATTGGTGAACCATGAAGATATATCGACACCAGGTTACCATGAGGCAGTTGAATATGTAGAAATAAAACGAGCAGATGTACGCGCTTTTGCAGTATGTAAGAAGATCATGCATGGATATGAATTAGATGATGAACTTGATAGATCAGTCGACAAATTTCCAAATGATCCTGATCCGATGTTTACTCGACAAAGAGATCGACCTTTGTTTGGAAAACATACAAAATGGGAATATAAACCTCGTAAGTTTAAGCATAGCAATCTTGATGAATTATTTCCTTGTAGACATGAGCCATATATGGGACCAATTAATAGACTTAAAGGTTGTCTAACAATATGTATAATGGATGAATTATATGATGAGTTTAAATCTGCTTTTCCATATGCATACTTCATAGCGAATGGATTGGTTGAAACATGGGGAGATCCAATCGAGATAACTGCTGAATTTATAAACTTTATTAAAGCTGTTGATTTTAAAACTATCATCCCACAAGCAATAACTTTATTTATGAGTTCTGGTGGGAGATCGATTATCGAAGCGGCAAATGAATTTATTCCGCCACCACCTGGCTGGCATCCATTTTATGGAGTGGATAGTCTAGACAATAATACATTGATAAAACACATTTTAGTGAATAATCTCACACAAGAATCTATCGAAATAGAAGGAAGATTATATATTGCATGTATGGTACATAAAGATATCATATTTGAATTTCCTCCAATAAGAGATTATATCATAAAAGATAATAGATATGTTATAACAGACAATGTACGATGATGCATTGTGTAATAAATGAAAAGTGATAGATACATTATGTAATAAATGATACGTTACTCATCAAAGCATGAAACCTCAGTACACTCAATCAAGTTTTGGCTTCTTTGTTTATTTTTTGTATACATTTTATAGACTACTGTTCCGACGAATAAGGCGATTATTATGAATATACTAATATTCTCTATATATTTACTACTGCAGTATTTCAATATATGAAAATCCATTTGGCTTCCAAATAAAGTCAACCTTTGAGATTACGAAAGTGAAAATAATACATGCTATAACAATGCCTTTCATTCTTCCGCCAAACGCACTCTTTGCGATTGAAACAGCTCACATTAAGCATTATTGTATAGGATGTCAAGAAGGCACGACATATGAATCATGTGATTATTATGATTGTGCTGGATATGAATTTGATGATGATCCACCAGTTCCATGTACATGCACTTTGCATGTTTTAGTTTTCATACATGTTGACAATCTAGACGGATTTTATGGAAAGTATCCTTCTTCGCCTCCAGGCCGATCGAACTACATGGTTTATTGTGTAGATACTGGTTGTGATGATGGCATGATTCCAATAGGATCACCTTCTTTTGGATTTGATACTGGATCGGAAGATGTTGCTGGTCTTGAAATCTTAACAACTGTCATAAAGGGATCATCATTGAGTGATATTCTAGGTGGTATCATAGTTGAAATTACTGATCCAAACCAAAGAATATATACTTCACCTAGAATCATCTACAACACCGACATCAAAGGGCTCGAAAGGTTCGCTAAAGCTGTTATGACTAGTTTGAACAAATTTAAGACGATGGGCACAGCAACTGTAATAGCAGCAGCATCCGCAGAGAAGAAGACAAACCCTCATTCAAAGCGTAAGGGAAAGAAAAAGATGTAAACGAATCCATTCTCAGGCATTATAACTACTACTATTGTTTACTTTTTGTATATATAGTTGCATGTATGCATGCTTTGATCAATATTCTATAAAATTGCATGTATGCAAAGTCAAAATTATTCAAAGAGCAATCAATATTTCGCAAATGATTATATTATTAATTAAAAGTATGAAGTGCCTATTATGTTTATTTGCCATTTTACTCTCCGCTAATGCTATTGTTCTAACTGAAGTAGTTGTTACTAAATCGAAAATGCATATAAAGTATGAAGATGTCAAAATACGTTCATTATTGATTGTTTCTAATAGTTCTATTAGTGTACTTGGCTTTAGAAATACAACGGAATGGAATGACTTCGTTCGAGGAAAGGATTACAAAAATAGTTTATATATGGATTGTTTTAATATAGAAGCTTGCATATATATGTCACCTCTTCCAATATATAATGCAACAATAGTAATATTTCCTATCGAAGATACAAATACAGAATTAATAATTAGATTAAATTGTTCAAGTGAAGAAAGTGAAGAATTATTTCTATTCATTATTCTACTCATAGCATTGATCATAGGACTATGTATACAAAGAAGATATTGAATTATATTTATTCATAGTATTGACCATAGGACTATGTATACTAATGTATCTCAAAACATTTTTTCAAAAATAAGTCTCTATTTTATTAGTTTGCATTGAAGGAATTGAGATGTTCATATCTTTTATTAACTGATCTTAGCCTTTTTGGAAGGTTGGGAATCCTGTTCAATGAATGTTATTTCCTTCTTTTCTCCGTCAATTTGTATGAAATGCTTTGAGACTGGAACATCTCGTTCATATGAAATGCAAATAGTATATAGACCTTCATTGTGTTCAATAGCCATCAACTTCCACCGACCATCAACCGCTGTATACTTTACATATCCCTTCTTGCTCCATCGGATCCAAATGTCTTTGTGAGTAGCCCTAAGAATGGATTCATGTACTATGTGAGGATACTCCATATATCCAAATACGTAGTCATTGTCCTTTCCACCTAGTACAGGAAAATTTTTGATTGTGTCATGATTTGCTAGAAATCTGCGATTCACTTCATCTTTGAGTGCTTTTAGATCATCTACAGACTTTGCATTCTTAATGCTTGTGACCCAGGAAGCCATGGTATTTCTTAAATAAAATTCATTTTTGCTAAATTGTTGATTAGTTGTGTGTTGTATATTGTGTGTTGCTTATTGTTTGTCGTTGATACACAAATGTTATTATCGGAAGAGAAAAATGAATGTCTGGTCATTAGAAATGGCTACCGCTGATAGTGATAAAATTGAAGAAGATGTCCATAAAATTATATATATCGAAAGAAACACTCCTTTAGACGCTGTTTATTATTCAAATCCTCAACGAATGAAAGAATTTTATATACAATATACAAAAGAAGTATTATTACTGCTTGATGGTGTTGATTTGGACGTATATAAATTAACTTATGATAAATCAATAATAAACAGACGAAAAGAGGAGTTAAATAAAATCACGACTAATTTACGTAGTCGTGCAAAAATATATCAAACACGATATAATGCAATATCATATAATCCAGAATCATTGTCTGCTAGACAAATTGGAATATATCCTGTATTATATATAAAAATTGAAATTGGAGGAACCCCTATAGGAAGTTTACTTGAAATCATGATATCGTCAAAAAGCACAATATGCGTATCGTTCATTAATTTAAAAATGAAAGATCCATTAGATCCATCTAACAATAATAATAATCCTACTCCAATTCAATGTAACTATGAAAATAATATATTAAAGATTACATATATGTATAGAGGTCCTACTTTTCAATTCGATCTATCTGACATAGCAGATACGTTATTTCTTACACCAACACAAATTAAAGAAGCGGAGAAAAAGAAGAAAGAGGAAAAAGAACTTGAGAAACTTAAGAAACAGTTTCTTGAATCTCTTTCCGATGAAGTGGCGAAGAAGGCGATAGAGGAATACAAAGCATCTAAAAAGAAGAAGCAAACGCGTAAATTAGCAACAAAAATGATAGAGCCCGCTCACGAATATGATAGCGGAGAAGAGTTTGATTGAAATTGATTGAAATTGATTGAAATTGATTGAAATTGATTGAAATTGATTAGATAATCTACATGAACTGACATAATATAAACTAATAAAACATACTTATTTTTCATTATACATAGTAAAAATGATTTATGTCACATACATAAATGGCCAATACATTACGAAAATGGATCATACTTAATGATATATCAGGTCCTTTAGCTGGTCTAGGAACGACTTTATTACCGATATTATTAACACATGATATGAAAATTGCTATAAGTCTTGGTGCACCATATATGACTAAAGCATTAACATATCTAATAGAGAAATTAGTGCGTGTTGAGCCAGTAGCAATAATAACAGATGTACATATATCGTCTTTCTTAGACTTTGCATGGCGTATGCGAGATGATAAGAAAATTCCTTTTCCACCATGGAGTGCTATTTCAAGTAGAGCAGAGAAATCCCAAACAGAAAGATTTAAATTCACAACGCATGGCGGAAACATTATCATATGTGTAGTAGTAACTCAAGTTGTTTCATTTAGTATGTCGGTTAAGTCTACCCAGGCATTTATTTATGGTGATAAAAAGCTCATCGGAAAAGAGTACGAAGACTGGATTCAAGTAGCAGATAAATGTTATATAGATATTTGGAAAGAGTTTGGCACTAACGCAGAAGCATTATCATGTCGTCCGATATTTAACGATATATGGGTTGATACAGAAGTATACGCAACTGTAAAAAAGATGTGCGATAGATTTATTACCAATGCTGCAACACTATCCAAATTTGGAGTTACACCGAGTTTTAGATTGCTTTTAAGTGGTCCTCTAGGAACAGGCAAAACAATGTTAGCAATGGCTATTGTTCTATATCTCAAGAGAACACCATTTCTCATACGCGCGCAAAATAGAATAAACTTAGATCGAATCTTCATCGAAGATAAACATGGTATTGTCATTGATGACATTGATTTATTGCTATTATCCGATTCATCACATGAAGATGTTGATAAATCTAGACGTAAGGCACTTATGACATTACTAGATGGATTAACGACTAAAAGTCCTGTTATTATTATGACTACTAATCATCCGGAAGTGTTAGATCCAGCATTACTTCGTCCAGGAAGAGTCGATTTACATTTAAAAATTAATGACTTACCGATAGACAATGTTAGAGCGTTACTTCGTGAGTTCTTTCCATCGGAAAAAGAGACCATTGATAATATGCCACTAACTTCCATGAACATATCTAAACTATTGCATGAAATAATCATTCCCAATATTGACAACTTTACAAATTGTGTAGCTCAACTGGAAATCCGTCATTGATAAATAATATGTATTAAAGATATATCGCCCTCATTCAAGAAATCATTTTTTCAATATACTCTTTCAATTGTTCCGATGAATACTTATCATCATTTTCAAGATCTATATGGTTTTTGCATATGTTTCCATCGGAATCTTCTTTTATAACGGTAATACTGAAATCAGCCATTTCCGTGGCAAACAATATCCTAGGATCATTTGCAAACTTAGCATATAATTCTTCCGCTTTATGATGATAGGAACCAAGAGGATAATAGCGAAGAATGACAAGCGGACAAGTAGAAGCATACACATCAAAAGTATATATGTTATAGATTATGGTATAACATTTGAAACCTGCTTCTTCGATAATTTGTTCTAACTTCTGGATGACTCTTACGTTAACTTTACGTTCATAATATAAAATGTTTTCATCAAATTTAAGCTTAAAAGCAACTGGGATAATATCACGCATATACACTCTAGGTCTCAAAGATATGTGATATTTAGGTAATTTTGTGTGGTAGAGTTGACTTCTCAAATCTGTCATAAATCCTTTTTGTATGATGTAATTCGAAAGAGTTTCTATATGCAATTCTCTCGCTTTCTTTTTGATAGGTTCACACTCCGTTTCATATGCATACATTACTTTAGTCCTCTCAGCGGGAGACATTCCATTTATATCAGGCTCTTTTGGAAGTATGAAACTAACTCTTGGAGGTCTTGATATAAACGTACCCATTTACTATCAATCAAAAATACATGAATAATTATTTCTTGATATACACGTTTAATATGAAAATACAGCATTACACTCATTTACGATGCATGATTGTTTCCTCGTCGAAAAACATTATGAACAAACAATTCCTAAAAAGATATAGTCTCAATGTCTCCTGTTATGCATAAATGATTTTTCTCGATTGACCAAATGGATCTTCCTTTCTTAGCAGCGAAATTTCGAATTAAACCTAAGCTTTTCCCGCTATACATGTTAGCGGCAAAGGTCATACGAGAGCATATGCCTCTCAATAAAATCGTAGAGTTTAACGTTTCTAGTGATATATACGCATTGATATCCACAGATCTACAATATAATTCGGACAATGAACTAGAGAAATACCATATTATCGGTGAAAAAATGATGTGGACAGAGATAAAGGAAGAAGAACAACAAATCGTAATAATAAACTACAATGCATTAGAACAATTAGAAAAATACACAATACACTGTGATACAGATCTTTTGGAGAATGGTCCTAATATCATTTCTGAAGGGACATTCAGAATATATAATCAAAGTATGCAAAATATATTGACATATGGATACCGTGATGCCATTATGGATGAAGATATAGATGATACAATACATATAATACGAAACCTACATGGTACACAACTATCATATTATGATAATGGAAAAATACGAAGTAGTATTCATTATGAAAATGATGTGCGGCATGGTACATGTATAATATATCAAGATAATGGATCAATAGCCAGTTCTGCTCATTATAAATATAACAATCTCGATGGGCTAAAAACGATATATTGGCATAATGGCCGACTTAAATCAATATGTACATTTAAAAATGGTATACTAGATGGTATATTAAAGAAATGGTCCGAAGATAGAACGTTGATAAGAGAAATGAATCTTAAATACGGCAAGATTCATGGTCGAGTACGAGAATGGTATGATGATGGGTCATTACATCGGGAAGAGAATTTTGTAGATGGTCTTCGACACGGCAAAGTTCAGATTTGGAATGAAAATAAAGAATTAGCCATCGATATGGAATGGCGAAAAGGAAAATTAATACATATTAATAAAGCTATAGACATAGATGGGAAACCTATGCCATATGATCAAATCATATCACAATTATTTTAAATTATCTCATTTCTTGTTGGAATAAGTTTCTACAAATAATGACTAACTTTCATTCAGAAAGCATATATTTTTTGTATGATTGCGCTACGAATGTGGCAACAGCGGGAACATCTAATAAACGCATGTTTTGACCTTTGATAAACTGATCATATATCTTAACGAAATGATCTGGTCGATCTCCTTTGTAAATGTATATGTTTTCTAGAGTTGATACAAACTTCAAATCAGTATTACATCTTACCCAATCCGCTATATCATCGAGAAAATTTGGATCACTTATCCCGACGATACCATATTTAAATACGTTATTTAGCATTCTTATACGTCGTTGTTGAGCTAAACCGACATTCATTTTTTCTTTATAAAATGCTCGAAATGTGTCTATAGACTTATACCATTTTGGTGGATTTGCACGCTTTACCCATTTATCGTATTGATCAAGCATCTTTGCCATTTTTTCACTAGGCATCATTGTATAATTAAGATTTACTTTGAGATTTGCTGAAGATGCTGCTAAATAACATATGGTCTTTATCTTTATCCGATACACAACTCCATTAGTGAAATAATATTCTAAAACTCCTCCTTCAATCGGTGTATGTTCATTTAGTATGTGAAGTGCGTCATGAAGATCTATGTTGTGTGCAAGAGGTTTTACATGTACCATGCCTAATTTCGATGCTAACGCTTCGGAATCTATAGGAACACCGTGTGAAGATATTGCATTTAAAACAATCAATTTATCATATTTAGTTGGAATGACATTTACATTAGGTTGCAAGAGTTCACATACGAGTGTATCTCCCGTAGGCAACCAACTTATCAAATCAAATTCATAACTTAAATCTTTGGCATGCAACGCTTCTGGTGATGTCGCAGATCCCATAGATGAAACCATTACGTCAGGAATCAACCCTTCATCGAGATTACCAACCACACATACATTTATCATGCTGCCATCAAGTTTCTCTTTTAATTCTGTTCGCTCTAGTTTCCAACCATAATTTACGGCGCATTCTAAGAATTCCATAACAGCGGGAAATTCATCATGATTAAAGAATTTGGGCATCGCAAGATGAACAATTGCATACGAACCATCTCGCTTAGTACGAATACGAATTCCTCGAGTTGAGCAAATGATTAAATCCCAACTGAAATTTCTCAATACCTTATCAGTATAGCAATACAAAACATCATCATTATGAATATTTTTACGGATATCTCTGGTCATCACACGCTTCTTAATTTCTTCGACATACCTATCGATGGTAATGGCCTCTATTAGCCGACATGCTATATGTGATGGAACATCCGAACGGGCATATATTATGTTATTATCTTCAATTGGGATGATTCGAACTAGTCCATATAATATAGAAAGACTGAGAAGAGGATTTTCTTTGAAAGTTAACGACAATGCTTCCTCGGCGGGAATGCCGTCCCGAATGTATTGGTCCATTTTACATATATAACATAATCACTTTTATTATGTAACAAGTAAATTATAAAATATATTTATGTATCAAATGCATGGATGGCATGCATAATAAAATGCAGAAATGATTTCTTCCTCATAAGCAACAAAGCATGACAGAATCACCGTTAGGCCATTTTATGAAAAATGCATTAACAGACGACAATGGGGATATAGTTTATTGGAATGGACTATATATTATAATGATGATCTAGTATACTATCTATTAGGTAGACCTAATATTAATACAAATGTAGTTAAGTTTATTAAGGAAGATGGATCTTGGTATTTAGTGGATGAAAGATTTCATCATGATGGAAAAGTACGTGTGGAGACTGATATAGTTTGTGCTATACAAGCAAAGAAGACGTGTACTATCGAGCAGAGGATCAGAAAAGATGCACTGAAAGTATTATTTCTGGACACTTCACTCGATGCTGTATTCTATTCCAATAAAAATCACTTAAAACAATTAGGATCTGAATATGCGCGCATAACAGCTGGTTTGTTTGAAGGAATTGATGGAAATGTCTTCAAGCTAGTCGACGATCCATCTATCAAGGAAAAGCGGAGAGAAGAGTTAAACAAAGTTCGAGAAAAATATTTCGACTTAGGTAAAGAATTGCCACTTGATATATATCAACTTGATGATCATTACATAGATTACAATGGGATGTATCCCAAAATTCATATAAGAATCCAATGTATGTTAAATGCCTGCCTTAGTTTAATGTGGATTCGAAATGTATATATTAATGATAGGGGCAAAATGTATGTACAAAAACTAAGAGTAACATTAGAGGATCCCCATTCTAAACAAGATCTGTTCTTTACCTATTCCGATGATAGCGATGAAATCAACATTAAATATCTTGAACAAATCGTAAATTATATGGAAGACACCATGCGTCAATTCGAGTTCCAATCGAATCTAAGTAGGCTCGAAAATCTGCCGTTTCAGTTGAAATGGTATCCATTTGTTGATATTAAATAAATCATTTATATAAACGAACATTCATCGCTCATTTAAAAAGTCAAATGTTTTTCATAAGTCAATGTATTTGTCAATTACATTTAATGGCCTATTTCAGTTTTTGTTTCTTCTTCTACAATAGCACCACGTTCTTGAAGTTCATCGATAACTTCCTCAAATGATAAGACTGCTACCATTCCATCAGTACGTTCTGTATATGTAAGCGGGCAAAGTACTTCAAATTCATCCGCTGTCTTTGACCATGGTCCCCTTAAACCATAAGGATTGTTTATCATGGAAACATTTTTATCAGGAATTGATACATGCCATGCACCAAAGAAATACTGATGTCGACGTACTTCCACGCCTGTTAATTGTTCAATAGCTACAATTGACTTAGATTTTTCTAAGAGATGTGGAGCTGCAGTTACTTTTTCTAGTATATTCTTAACATCATTTATACTAAGAACCATAATTTGAGTACTCCAATTATCTAATGATATAAGAAATATACCCTCTTTAGTATCATGTATAAATCCTAGTCCATAAGGAAGATTCCATGCCTTCACCGGAGTTCCAATTGAATCTAAATAGTCGAACAATCCCGATATACTATTGGAAGCCTCTTCCATTTGTTACCATTAAATAAATCATTTGTACAATGAATATAAAAGTGAACTATTTTTTCATTATTAACTATGGACGAATCTACAGTGAGCCAGTTAATAAGTAATGCAAAAATAGATGAAAATGGTGAAAGTTACGTTATTATATTAGGAACAGAAGATAAGAAAGAAGATTTATATTTAGCTGATTTGTTTGTTAATGATATTGATACATACATAAAGTTACTTGAAACAAAGCAAATCAATTCAATGGATATATCCATTTTATTCAAAATCATCGAAAAGGCTACTGCATCGAAAGAGGATATTCTAAGGATAATGAAGCTTTTGGATAAAGAAAGTCTTGGACACAAGGTTTCTTTAACCAACGGATTGACTATCGCGCATGTAATTATGTGTAGTAAACATATTTCAGATAAAATTGAATTGATAAAGTATTTGATAAAAGAATGTCGTATGAATCCTAATATTGAAAGACGATTACCTATTGGTCAAGAGGCAATACAAGCTCATCAACATGGACGTTCTCTCTTAGAATGGGCTGTATGGCACAATGATTATGCAGTAGTGAATTATTTATTAAAACAGCCTAATATCAATCCAAAGTTAGTCAAATTTACTGTAAGGGGTGGAAAATATTTCTTATCAGGAAAAGGATTTCCATTCGATAGAGAAGTTTATGTCTTTGATTGCGTTGTTTCTCTTATCGAAGAGTTCAAGAATCCTAAAAGGGTCAAAAATGATATACACAACCTGTTATTTGGTAATGAACCTCTTGATTATATCTATTACTCAGATGATAAGCATTTAGTGGAATTCGCGCATCAGTATTCAGAAATTGTCCAGAAGTTATTCGAAGGATTCAATGGAAACCACTTCAAGGTAGCGGAGATTGATGATATTGCATCTATTCGCGAGGCAGAATTAGATAAAGTACGTAAAAATTATCAAGACTTAATATCTGAAAGACTTGGCATTAATCATTATGTCGTCAAATCATGCGAATACACTGGCATACACCCTTTAATTAACATTAAATTCACTTCCGTATTAAACCATAATCAAGAAACATTTGAAGATTGGATTCGAGGTTTACGAATTGATCCCGATGGCCACATATACGTAGACAAGATAGAAATGATCTTACAAGATGATTATCACCCAACATCGACACAAAAACTAATATTGTGTTGCAGTATAGATGGTGAACTCAAAATTGATTGTCCTGAATTGGGCGAATCTAGATTCATTTCACTATAATTAATTGATG
>Ga0180301_10000395_pt1 | contig 33801 bp, 32 predicted proteins | sample GuaBasSediGuay16_FD_121797 | JGI IMG/M metagenome (GOLD analysis project Ga0180301, IMG submission 121797) | Subseafloor sediment microbial communities from Guaymas Basin, Gulf of California, Mexico - Guay16, Core 4569-2, 12-15 cm | ecosystem: Environmental > Aquatic > Marine > Hydrothermal... | reverse complement strand
GTTTAGGCTTAACTAACCAATCCCTACCATAATCAAGGAAATCCGGAGCACTAAGAACTATTCTCTTCACACCTAACTTTACAAGTTCCTTAACTTCATTAATGATTTGGTCTAAAGGTCTTGATCTTGCAGGTCCAAAGAGAGAGGGTACAGAGCAATAACCACATCCTGGTGGAATACCTAGAGGGCATTTAAACCTAGCTTCAAGGGGCCCATTACGACATAGATTGCATTGTATACATTTTTTACCGTTAGCTAGAGGTATTGTTGGTCTATAGAAATTACTACAGCCACGAACAACTTCAACATATACTCTAGCCGCACGCCATAACGGATAATTCATTACAGCCTTAACCGAAGGTTTAAAGTACCACAATGGTGGTGAATCAGCGTAGGTAGGTCCTGGATTCCTTATAACGCCTCTCCTGCCTCTATAAATCAAGTTAGGGACTTCAGATGCATCAATACTTCCTCTTAAGAACTTCATAAGCTTTGGAATACTTATCTCTCCCTCTCCCCAAACGACATAATCAGCACCATTCCCGATAAGATACTCGTACTCAACAAATACAGGACCACCAACAATTATGGGTTTACCACTGCACTTACGTGCTACATTAATTATTGATTCCTTATCAGTACTCATACCTGAAATAAATACTGCATCATAGTCCCTTACCGATGTTTTACCTTCTAGAATGTCTTCACACATTAATAAGTCGGCTCTATCACCTAATGATTCAATTATACCTACAACAAGTCTAGGACCAATACCGATAGCATCTAGAGTAGATAATCTCTTACCCTTACTACCTCTACCTAAGCAATCTATGACAGCTACCTTCACACTTGAAAAGTTACTTCTAAATTTATATACTATTAATCATAAGAGAAACGCTCAGTATGAATCATTACTCACTTAGTAATGCGGGCCTTGCATCATTAATCAGACGCCGGTTCGCAACAGCATCCGGTATTTTAAGTTAAGAAGGAATTTAATCATTTTCCCCTTCCCTCATCATTATGAAGTAACAGTAGTTCTAGCCTAAACATTCTTAATTAGGGACTCTCAGTCTAGCTTCAATTTCATTTATATTTTCAGGATGTTTGCTAAATCCTTATCACTTGGCTTCCAATTAGCTGGCTATTGATACTTTATATTATAGGGTGTATTTAAGGACGTCAATAATCCTCTAGCTCTTATCATACTTAGTTCACGCTCTTTAGGATGTTACATGTTTAAACATGGTTAATATTCTCATGTTATAATCTGCTACGATAGGGGAGTATATCAATTTAGAAATCATTCTTCATTGATCTAATTCATGCTAATATATTTCAAGAATGCCTATTGTGAGTCCTAGTAGAAAAACCTCTTCCTTAAATTCAATTAATTTTTATGCAAACTATGTGATCTCCGAGGAACTTACCAGGGTAAATGGTACTGAAGCTCAAAAGTATTATCCAAAACCTTGCCTTAGTATATCGTAAAGCATTTAACACCCTTAGTTGTTCGAGCTTCAGAATCAGGAACTCTTTCGCCAAGCTTAGGGTAAGAACTCGGCCCTGCTCACTTATCACACTACCGTATTTTAATCAATCATTAAGTCTTATAAAAATGATGAATTCTCTAATTTATTATGTTTAAGTACCTTATATACTGGGGAGTAACTCCTTTAAACTCTTTGTTAACCTCTTAATCCCCTCAACAATTCTTTCCTCACGTTCATGAACAATACTAAGTCTTAACATATCATTTCCTCCCCCCTTTATGAAGAATACATGACCGGGTATGAAACCTACACCATTCTTCAAAGCTAAATCAAAGAGTTTCCTTGAATTTATACCCCTAATTTTAACCATCATGTAAAAACCTAACGCATCCTCATTCCATGATGCATACTCACGTAGATAATCATTTAATGAATCTTTTAATGCCTTAAGCCTGGAGGTATACACTTTATTCAGTAACTTCCTACGCTTAAGTACTATGTTGTTTTTCAATGATTCATATACTATATACATTGTTACATTACTTAATGTAAGCGTTAGCATGTTAGTGGATGCTAAATAATCTACGAACTCCTTAGGTACTAAAGCATACGCTATCCTAAGGCCAGGTGCCAGTATCTTACTAAATGAGGATAGATAAATACATGGCCTTTTACGCCTAATACATATGTTCACTAATGGTTCAAAGTTTACCTCAAATATCATTCTATATATATCATCCTCAACTATGATTATATCATGAGAGCTCATAACATCAATAATTTCCTTTCTGATATTATCATCATAGGTTGTGCCGGTAGGGTTTTGAGATGTAGGGATTGTATAGAATAGCTTAGGCTTAACTGGCAGCTCTGATGTACGACTTAGTTTTAATGATTTGAAATTCTTAGTTTCATCTAATGGTATAACGTCTAAATATTTCACGTAAAATCTTAATGTAGCTACAGCATCTGTAAATGTCGGTTCTTCAACCAATATGCAGTCCTCATCGTTTAGCAAGGTCTTACCTATTAAGTCCAATAATTGGAAGGAACCTGAGCCTACGATTACGTCGTAGCTAGGATCAATATAAACGCCTAACGATTTAAGGAAGTTCTTTATTTCATTTCTTAATCTGTTAACACCAAGAGCTGGTGGATACTCGAAAACATAGAATTTATACTCCTCAATACTCTTATTGAATGCATTAATGAGGTCATCCGTAGGAAATAAATCGTAACTTGGTGAACCTGTAGCTAAATTTATTACATCTTTATGTTTACGATACTTAGCTACTTCGCTTAAGTACTTAACTAGCTCAGAATACTTAACCCTCTCCTTAACCTTAGAGGAAATATATTTACGTAATTCTTTAGGGTTAGATTTACTGTTAACCGTGAAACCACCTAAGCAGTAGTTAACTATAATCTTTTTTATTGCTTAGCGAATGCCTATATTTCAAGTTAAGGTATTGAGGAATTAAGATAACTAAAGTCTATCTTAGGTTAGAGTGAGTCCGAAAGCTCTAACATTTTGAAAACGTGGTAGATCATCTACACTATAGTCAGTAGTGTCTCAAGCCTCCTAAACTGCTGAACACCTAATTAATTCTTAAGACCTTAACATCTAAAATAAGATATTTTATTATCTAACTTAGCTTCTAAGCATCACTTAATCAGAGCTCGAGTCCTTAATCATCAATCATCTACGGCGAACCTCATCATCTATACACAACTCCTCATCCCAGTATTTATTTTACTTGCCTACATACTCTGAAATGGGAAGGAATATCTACTACGAAGATGCCCCCTTAAATCTCGTAAAAATTAATAGAATTAAGGTACAATTAGAGAAGTGAATTAAGTACCTGGTGCTTAGTGATATCCGAAAAATGATAGCTTAGTTTCTTAATTCACTTCTTAATTTAAGCCTTCTCCTCAACATAACCCATCCTAGTAAACCTTAAGACCTTATCGTGGAAAACCCTAATACCTCTATCAGTTATTTCGAATGGGTGTCTCCTCATAGAGTGAGATGTTCCTCTCATCTTCCATATTATTAGGGATCTAACTAATTCGCCATTGACTTCATCTAAGTCAAGCCTTATTATCCCATCAACTGCGTGTTCAACGCCAGGCCCTCCAAATCCTCTCTCAGTTACTGATACCTGGGATACTAGTATTGCTGTAGTACCTAGTCCGCTAAGTACCCTCTTTAACTTCATAACCGTACTTCTAGCTACCGCTGGTTTAGTTAAATATAATGTTGACACAGAATCAACAACAACCCTCACCGCACCGATATCTTTAATTGCCTGCCTTAATACATCAGCAAGCATTTCTACATCGTCTGGATCCCTAACTACGTATCTCTCCCTCTTAGCTGCCTCACCAATGCCTCCAGTGAATGCATCAACCATGGCAAATAAGCCCTTCTCTTCATAGGGTCTGACATCCCACCCAAACTGAGACATGTTAATTCTAACCTGTACCGGATGTTCCTCAAGAGCTACAAAAACTCCTGGCTCACCCAATCTTAAACCATTCCATAGGAATTGCTGACCGAAGATAGACTTACCCGTACCAGGACCACCTGATAATAGCACTACATTCCTCTTTGGTATACCTCCATGTAGTATTTCATCCATACCTGGAATACCTGTCTTAATCCTCTCAATAGGCAAGACGTACCACCAAAGTTTACTAGCTAACAAGACTTTAACTCTAATTCACATTACTTAATAATACGTTGAATACAAGTCACTATATCAGTTATTCTTAGACCAAGAAATACGTAGGTAACGTAAATAGAGAATGCTAAAATTCCTAAAATAAACAATCCATCATTTACGTATTTATTAGACGATCTAAACAACCTAAATGATGAAGCTCTTCTCTGAAATGGTGCTAATGGCTTAAATGGCTTATAGGTCATTAGATCACCTATTATGTGAAGTATGAATGCAGCAAACATAGGTGTAAAACCTAGTGTGAAGTCATGTAGGAACACGTATGTTAAATATCCAAAACCTATAGATGCTATTAAGGCAACAAAAACGTTATGAGTATATTTCCTATGGGGTAACTCAAGTCTTATATCGATATCTGGTAATGAAGATAGTGCCGTAGCCAATAATACCATTAATAAGTAATTATAGTTTCTAAAATCAAATATGTACATAAGCGATGAAAGAGCGAGTAGCGTTAATCCCACATGACCTTTAAGATTCATAGGTCTCACTACTCAGTAATCGTCATTAATATAGCTTCTCTACTAGTAAGTTTTTAAATTAATCACAATAATTACTACGTGACTAGTGGAGGTCCCTAATTAATGATTAACCATTTATTAAAGTATCTTATAGTTGTAATTGTTTTAATGTACTTGATGTCATTACTCCATGTTTATGCTAATCAAGGAATAACCGCGCAGGAAAATTGGGCTAGTCAATCAGATATTCGAGAATTATTAAATGTATCCAGCACTAAGGATGCAGTAGCTGTAGTAATAAGTGATAGACTTATTGAAAGTATTAAATATATTAAGCGTATCTATAACACACTTAACATAAAATATAGGATTTTCAAGTTTAGTGATGTATTAGTCATGTTTCCTAGAGGTAATGAGTGCGAGTCATTGAGGGACTTTGCACGGTATGTTAGGTATGTGCTTAATTATAGGTACCTCCTCTTAATAGGTGATGATATAAGTCTTGCCTACTTCTACATGAATGATTCATTAAGCGTGATTGAGGGGGTATTAAAATCTACAGACATGTACTACTCACTACTTGATAGATCTTGGGATTATGATAACGATGGTAAGCTTCTTGAATCTGTAATTAATAAGTATTCATGTGTAGTGGGAGAAAGTCTTCCTGATTTAACTCCTGACTTAATAGTTGGTAGGTTACCGTTTAGTAATGTCGAAGATGTTAGAAGATATTATATGGATACCGTAATAAACTTCCTATGGGAAATGCATAGCGATATTGATGTACTCCTAGTTGCTTCATTAATTGCCTTACCTGGTGAGGAAGGTAATAAGTATGTCATCGATGGTGCATCAGCTCTGGTAAGCATAGAGAGTAAGTATCTACGTAAGATAAGTGCAGATGTTACTCGCATGTTTGAGGGTGAGGGCTTAGTTAAGAGTATCTATAATTTCGACTTTCCACTTAATCACGAACTTATTAATGAAGCCTTAAGCAAAGGTAAATACGACTTAATATTAATCATATCACATGGTAACGGTCTCGAATTAACTAGGAAGGTCTGGATTAAAGATGATGGTGGTGGAAGAGCTGAGGAGGATGAAATAACGTATAAAGAATTCTTACGGTATAATAGGATACCACAAATCCATAGTGCCCCAATAATCTACATAGATTCATGTCTAGCCGGCGCTATTGACCTCTTGAACGATAACGCTATAGGGGTGGTACTATTAAGGAAGGGAGCTTTAGCCGTGATCGTACCTACTAGAGTAACATATTATAGAATAAATTACTTAAGTACTAACTTTAACGATGAGCTACTAGAATTATTTGTTAAGCATTTAATTAGAACGTACCCCGCACTTGATCCTGCAGAGGCATTCTATAAATCAAGAGCTGAGTACATGTTAAAATACTTAATTAAATATCAAGCATGTACTCATGTTAAGAATGCACTAGTGTATGTGTTTCTCGGCGACCCCATATTAATTAAGTATTTATTTATACTTAGGGGTACGTATGATAATCTGCACGGACAAATCATACATAATCATAAATTGTTCTCGTATTCTACATCGAGAAATAATAACAGTATTCTATCATTATTAATGATGAAGTCCCTCATTAAATAAATAAGGTTTTAGTTATGATCCTGTAAGTAAGTACTTTAATATCTCTCTTAATTTAAGGCCTTCATATATAACGTATATACTGAAAATTATAGATGAGAGTAGAAGTACTATATTTAGTTCATTACTTAGTAAGGTGTAAACTATATTAAAGGTAGCGAAGAACATCGCTATAGGTATGAGTTTAGGTATGGGTGTTGCTCTAACAAATATATAGAGGTTTACTAGAGGGTCATCGGCTTTTATAGCTATGTACTTACCATCAGGTAATTGCTTAACTAGTCCATTCATTCTTAATCTATCTAAATGATACTTCACAGTAGATGGTGATTTGAGTTTTAAATAACGTTGAAGCTCCCTTACACCTAAAGGCTTATTACTCCCTAGTAATAGTAAGTATATCTTCAATGCTGTGCCACTAAGTACTTTATAGCGTTCACTCAAGTAATTATCACCTAAAGTCCCGTGCCCTATATACTCACTCTAAGTATGTAAATATATACTAGTACAGCTAGTAATGAAGCTATAGTTATCGCTATACTCAACGCTCTAATGTCTATTCTAAGAAGATCCTCCCTAGCCTGTATAGCTATGCTTGTTTCTGGTGATTTCGTGAAATGTTCGTACTCCCTAATAGTTGTTTCTGGTGTGATTGTGCTTCTCTCTTCTTTACTGGTCGTAGTCTCAATACTTGCTACTATCTCCTCAAGCTTAGTCTTCACGGCCTTTGTAGTCTTTGGTGTTAAGGAAGATGTTACAGTGTAAGTTTTAGGTGTTGTAGGTGTTACTATTGCTTTAGCCTCCTGACTTAATCCTAGTAAGTATGAAATTTCAGCTACACTTATAGTTCTTACATAATTGAGAGGTCTTATCTTAATAATGATGTACTGTATACAACCATAATCAGTAATCATGGAGTACGATTTACTTATCGGTAGTTCCTCACTTAAGATTACTTGAATGAAGAACTTTCCTTCAGACCATCTCTTTACACGACCATCACTATACCCTATTACGTAATCAAGAAGAGGTGGTGTGTAGTTTATTTTTAGACCTTTAGTATAGCTCAATAGATCTAATCTGACTGTTATGTTCGCCTCTTTCTCACTTATGAGCTCCCGAACTATGGTTATGTTTATTACCATATTGTTGCCGTTATAATTAATCACTTCAGTGTAGGAGATACTCTTGGATAGACAGTATTTATAGGTCGAGCATGCATTTAAATTTAATGATATAGCCATTAGTATAATGAACAGTGCCACGGACATTAGTACTTTAAATTCACTATGTAACATTATTGAGGCCTAATTAATCTTCACTATAGTGAATATATATCTAAAGGTTCGAACAGTAGTTGGGACAATTACAAACTTTAGCTTATTATATCCCACGCACCTAATATGGATGGTGTAGTTTATGAGTTCAGCCAATAGGGAGAGCACAATTGAGAGGATTAAGGAGATAAGAGTAAAGGTTGAAGAGGCTCTTAAGAGTATCGATCATGTAGTGGCTGTAATGTCTGGTAAGGGAGGTGTTGGTAAATCAGTCATTTCAGCCTCGACAGCTTTAAGCTTGGTAAAGTTAGGTAGGGATGTTGCATTATTTGATGCAGACATACACGGACCTAGTATTCCCTGGATGCTCGGTATTGAGGATAAAAGGTTGTATGCCGATAATCAAGGAAGGATAATTCCCATCGATGTCTCCGGTCTGAAGGTAGTATCCATAGAGTTAGCACTTGATAATAAGGGTACACCCTTAATTTGGAGAGGTCCTCTTAAGACCAGAGCCATTCTTGATTTGATAACTATGACTAATTGGGGTAAGATAAATTATTTAATAGTTGATTTACCTCCTGGAACAGGCGATGAGCCATTAACAATAGCCAGGTATTTGAAACCTAAGCTAAGAGGTATCATACTCGTATTAACACCTGGTAAAATGGTTGCTCACATAGTTAATAAGGCTAAAAACTTTGCCTACGTTGTTGGGGTTAAAGTACTTGGTGCAGTATTGAATATGAGTTACGTAAAATGCCCTAATTGCGGGTCCATTATAAGGGTCTTCGGATCATTGGGAGATATCGACGTTAACATTATAGAGAAACTCCCAGTAGAACCTACGCTGGCTAAGGCTGTAGATGAGGGTAGGCTACATGAATACCTACTAAGTAGTAAGGATGAATGGGTCAAAAAGATATTTTCAGTTGCTAAGAGGGTTATACATGAAGTTGAGGGTATAACTGTTGATTAAACTAATAAAGTCTTTATCAAGAATGTTAAGAAACGCTATAAATAACCCTTACGTAATTGATAAATTAATCTCACAAGCAGAGATAGTAACCATTAATGGAAGGAACTACGTTAGGAAGAGATACGCTCGTGAAGTAGGTATCTTGAAGTGGTTACCCCCCGCACTCTTTCTAAAACCTGTTTACCCATTTACCTTAGAGCCTAGAGAAAGACTAAGACGTGAGGTGAATTTCTTCATAAGTGAATGGGATGGATTTAAGGTACCTAGTATATTAAGTTATGATGAAAGTAAGCTTGAATTGATACGTGAGTATGTTGAGGGGAGGTTAATCAATTATAGGTCTGATGATGATTTAAGGATGTTAGCTAGAGTTTTTGCAGAAATACATAGCAAGAGATATGCATTAGGTGATGTTAAGCCTACTAACTTCTTAGTTAATAATGATGATGGTATTTATGTAATAGATGCTGAGCAAGCTGTGAGTAATGCTAATATTGATAGTATGAGTTGGGATTTACTGGCTACATTGCTCATATCATCATACTTCTATATAGCAAACATAACGAAGTATAAGGAATCCATTAGGTTGTTCTTTAAGGAGTATCTAAGTAGTAATGGTGATGAGAACGTATTAGCGAATATAACCTCACAAAAATTTGTTGGGTTAGCCATATTAATACCATTACCTCATTTAATAAGTATAGTTGAAGTACTGGAGGATTTAATTTAGTAGTTACGTACCTACCTATCCAACATAGTTAAAAATTATGTTACTTTACTTACCCTAATTAAGCCTTGGGGGGTGTACCTTATTACTACCTCCTGAAGTATCACTCTATAACCGCAACATTTACACCTAACTATATGTCTTATCCTTCTACCTCCATTACCTTCATACTCCTTCTCAATCATTGGGTCCATTACCCCCCCGCATTTAGGGCATCGTAGACCTCCATTGTTTCTCCATATCAAGGCTCTCTACCTCGTTTTCCGCACCGTCATTAACGCTACTAGCGACTCTCTCAGCAAGATAGTACGCTCTGTAGAGCTAAAAAGTATATCATAAAAGAGCTAAGCTTTCTAGATTATATTCCGATGTATTACCAGAATATTTGGGGATCGATATGACCTTGAACGACTCCGACACCGAGGCAAAACTCGTTTCTACTATAAGGAGTTTAGTTAAGATTATCATGGGGGGCGATGAGGCTCACGGCTACCCGCACATTGAGAGAGTTGAGAGATTAGCTTTATGGATAGCTAGTCATTATGAAGGTCAAGTTGATAAGGAATTATTATTGATATCTATACTTCTTCACGACATTGGAAGATTTGCGCCAAAATCTAGTGAAGTAAACCATGCAATAATATCAGCAGAGGTTGCCGAGAGGATACTTAGATGTCTAGGCTATCCTGAGGGTAAAATAAGTTTAGTTAAAGACATAATTATGTCACATTCATATTCCCTAAACATAGTACCTAAGAGTATTGAAGCAAAAATTCTTAGTGATGCTGATAAATTAGATGCTCTAGGTGCTATAGGTATCGCTAGAGTATTCATGCATTCAGCAAGGCTTAAAAGATCATTAAAAGATTCCTTAAATCACCTCAAAGAGAAGATAGTAAAACTACCTAACTTAATGTATACCGAGGTAGCACGTAAGGAAGCTATGAGGAGATTGAAGATAGTCTTGGATTTCATTAAGAATTTAGAGGAGGAGCTAAAGTTCATCAATAAAGTGGGTAAGGTTAAATTAACTTAGATACTAGAACAACTCATGGATGAGGTCAAGGGGGCTCCGAGCATTAAGCGATGATGATAACGGTCGCTACCGATAGGTGTGAATTAAATGACAGAGCTGTATCCAGTACTAACAGATAATAAAATGTTAGTTATAGGCTGTAATGGTGATATAACTAAGCTATGCAGTAATGGACAATGCGATATCTTTTTATGGGTAGACCCAGAGATAGCGCTAAATATAAACTCGTTCATTATTAATGATGTTTTAAGAATTAATGATTTATCTCTGCACATTAGCTCATGGCTTGAAAGTGTACCTTATCTTAATATTAAGACATTTAATGATATAGATGACATCGTTAAACTCATAGCTAAACGTAGTAAAGGGTATCTAGAGGGTAAGACTGTAGTTCTGGGTTATAGTGGTGGCAAGGATTCTACGGCAGCTCTCATATTAATAACTAAACTCACGGAGTATCTTAACATTAAACTTAAGGTTATGTATGTCTACATGCCTTACATCGAATCAACTAGGAATCTGAGGTTTGTTGAATACGTTAGCAGAAGGTTAAGCATTAATATTGAGATAGTTGAACCAAAGAGAAGATACGTGAGGAAGATGCTGAAATGGCTAGGTTTACCGAGAAGGGGTAATAGGTGGTGTACGTACTTTAAGGTTAGACCTATAAGGAAGGTAGTAAGGGGAAATCCTAGGGTTATTGAGGCTATAGCTGATAGGTTATTTGAATCGCCAAAGAGGGCATTAAGGCTAATTAAGAGATTAAAGGATGGTTTCATAGCTAGTAAAAGAAGGTTTACCCCCGTGGAATTTATGCCTATTACGGACGTCATGTTTATAGTTAAGAATTGGAGCTTAATCCATCCAGCATACATGGATGGATTACCTAGAGTATCATGTACGTTATGCCCTTACAAGACACTTTATGAATTTAACGTAGTTGAGACTTTAGAGGATCCCGGTCTTATAGATGAGGTGCTACTCAAAGAATATAGGAAGAGCTATGTATATTCGAAGATACCTTTTGAGGAATTCGTATCTAATGCCTTATGGAGATTTAAGCCTAATATAGCATTAAGACTATATAAAGTGAAGCGTGAGTTAAGGAATTACTTAGATAAGGAAAGAATTCTAAGTTATCGCCAAGTTAAGGATCTCCACATCATGTCATGGAATCAGTGTGAAAAGATAAGAATGACTGCTGAATTTGTGAGGATCGATGACCTAGTTAATAGGGTGGAAAAAGCTTTAAATATATCGGGTATCAGTAATGGTTCATAATGCCTCAATTACCGTTATTGTAGATAATTACTCTAAGGAAGGTTTTCTAAGTGAATGGGGTTTAAGTCTCTTCATAGAAACAGATTCCTGGTCTATGATTTTTGACGCTGATACTAATCCCAAAACATTAGCCGCTAATATGTCCAGATTGGGCATAGATCTCGGCAAAATAGACTTCGCCTTTCTTAGTCATCATCATGGAGATCACTATGGCGGTTTTAAGTACATAGGTAAAATGACATCTAACTTAAACGTATTTACACCTCCAGGTGACATAACATATCTCAAATTATGGGGTTTAAATCCCATTGTTATTAATGAAGGTAAAGCTTTAGTAGAGGGAGCTTGGTCTACGGGACCTCTTAATTTTCCTATGTGGGGTGTAAAAGAGCATGCATTCATATTCTATATAGAGAACGTAGGTCTCATAATCGTTGTAGGCTGCTCCCATCCAGGTCTACTTAGATTAGTTAATAAAGCTGTAGAAGTGGCTAATAGCGATGATGTCTACTTAGTCATTGGAGGGTTTCATGAATTAAGTTATGACGAGGCTGATGAATTAGCTACCCTTACAAAGTATGTTGCCCCCTACATTGCACTAGCACTAATATAAAGGAGTATATTCGTAATAATTATCCGGACAAGTATTTAAGTTTAAGAGCTGGTGATATCATTAATTTACCGTTAGGTTAGTTAATGATGCATCTCTATGGCTTCTCTTATTATTTCATAACTTGGTACTGTTATACCCACTCTTTCAAGCATCTTTGATACGGTATTTACGTCAAGATAAGGTCTGAGCTTATATAATACCTGACCTCTCTTAATGGTATCGACGGGTATACCTACCTTCAAGGAATACCATTCAAACCATTTACTTGGATCCCTACTATATTCCTTCAGAGCTTCCTCGTAAACTTTAGCTAGTAAACTCATTAACCTTCTCTCAATCCTGACTGAAGCTGCTAATGTACAGCAGTAATCTATGCCTAACTCATCACACGATATTATACGTCTTAATCCAAATATACTCAACTTATCTATTAAAGGATGCCACACAACAAAGTATCTCACCTTACCCTCACGCAGTAACTTCATGACTTCATTCTCAGGTTTGCTGAAGTAGTACGTATCCTCAGCACTAATTAATTCACGTATGGCTATAGATCTACAAGCATCCATGGCTGATAATTCACTAGATGCTACTGTGTCATATCTAGCGTTAGGATTCTCCAATACTACTGAGCCTCCATAAGCACCGCCGCCAATTATTCTTAGTGACTTAGTTAACGAGTAAGCATAAAGTTGCGTTATTAGGGGACTAAGTACTAAATCAACATCACCATTAACTAGTGCCCATGTAGCTAATAAAGCATTAGGGAAGACACTGACCTTTAATTCAATACCATACCTACTCTTTAGTATCTTAGCAAATGGTGCTATGAAGGGATATTCACTTGACCACACAATCCCTAAGTTAAGCTTCCTCTTAGTAACTCTATGTAGTGCTAATTCCTTAACTGTTCTCAGCTTAATCAGGTATTGTTTACCTATCTTAACCCTAATGATAATACCTGCATTCTCAAGTTCTTGAAGTACTTCACAAACTCTACTCTTAGATGCGTTTATTAATCTATGAATCATAGATTGAGGAATACCCTCAGGATACTTTCTCAATAACTCTAGAATATGCTCCCTAACTCTTGACAATATCTTTACCCTCTATATTTAATCCTTTATAATCTCGACAATAAACTTTATTATCTTCAGCCGAACAACTGTTCGGGGGATCTATGAGTTCCAGCAGACACAGACAAGATACCGTAGGGAAGGGTTACATGAAATATTTGAAATACTTCGTAGTATCGTCCTTAGCAGTAATTTTAGCACATTACTTGATCCCTTACACAGTGTTACATCATGTAAGGGATTTCTCGTTATTCATGTATTGGGCCTTATTAGTACTAGCTTGGGTAGTTGCAACTTCAATAATTATTGAGAGGTGGTGGTTTGCATGATTACGACATTCATTACACTCTTAGTGATATACATTGTTGTTGGTACAATCATAGCTTTAGTTTCCAGGAGATTTGGTGTAAAAACATCGGCAGAATACTTCGTTGCCGGTTATAGGCTAGGTGGTTTCTTAGCATCTATGACTTACGCAGCAACAACTTATAGTGCATTTATGATGGTGGGTCTAGTCGGCTATGCGTACGCAACAGGTGTTGGCTCCCTAGGTTTCGAACTTGCATACCTACTATCAACGATAGTTCTACTAGCTATTTTTGCACCACGTGTATGGTTAATGGCTAGGAATAGGAGGTGGGTAAGTCCTTCAGAAATGATTTCTGACTTATACGACAGTAGACTCCTGGGTATGGTCATAGCTGTGCTATACCTCATAGCTTTGGTACCTTACATATCAGCTCAAATGATAGGTATCGGAAGTATTTTCGAGGGAATAGGTGTAGGATACTTGACTGGTGTGTTAGTTGCCGCCATACTAATATTCATGTGGATAGCTATCGCTGGGATATGGAGTGTTGCCTCAACTGATGCTTATCAGGGTCTATGGATGATATTAGCTGCGTTAACTTATGTTACGTGGCTCTCACTATACTTACTTCCAGCAGCAGATTTAGACATAAATAGAGTTTCTGAAATCCTAGGTAAGATCGGAATGCTGGGAATAACCAAATTCTGGAGCTTACCTACATTCATAGCATTCACACTACCGTGGCTCTTCTTCGCAATAACTAATCCTCAAGTTGTTCAAAGACTTTACATGCCTAAGAGTGAGAAGTCCCTTAAGAGACTAGTGCAGTACTTTGCCATCTACGGATTCATGTATACGATAATAGTGGTACTTGTAGGCCTTCTAGCTAGAGCTTTAAGCGAGTCAGGATTCATACCCATGATTACAAATCGTGACTTAGTAACTCCAACATTACTGCTACTTGCCCATCCATTATTGGCGTCATTCATATACGTTAGCATCGTAGCTGCGGCAGTATCAACAGCAAACTCTATAATCTTAAGTGTAGCTAGTTCATTCGTCAGGGATTTCTATGAGAGAAGAGTTAAAGTGGTTAACCATAAAATATCAATGCTAATCTCACTCTGTATTGTAACATCATTAATAGTTATAGCCTCATTAGTGGCTTACTTTAGACCTGGATTCATAGTTGAGCTATCAGTACTGTCTTCAGTCATCCTCCTGCCATTAGCTCCCTTAACAATTATGGGGTGGATCCTTGGAAATGTTAGAAAAGTGCGGATAGAGGCATTAACATCATTACTTGCAGGATCCATCATAGCTTTAAGTGCAGCAGTGATTTACGGTCCTAAGAAGTCCTTCATAACTACGTGGATAGGGTTACCCATATCGGCATGGGTTCTAATAATTTCGACGGTCATACTCCTCATAGGAATCATTAGATCTAAATACCTTTCTTAGAGTCTTTCTTTATTAGACCTATATGCTCTACGTCTTAACGTCTTATGGAAATTCTGATGAAGAGACTATGTATCTTAAGACATCTCTTATACTTATTATACCCACTACTTTACCTCTCTCATCAACTACAGGTAGGTGTCTAATCCACTTCTCAACCATTATTGATGCAACTTTACTTAATGAATCGGTTAACGAAGCAGTTATCAGCTTCTTCGACATATACTCGCTTATCGGCTTATCTAAAGGTTTACCTTCAGCTACGAGCCTCAGTACATCTCTCTCGGTAAATATGCCTACGAGTTTACCCTCCTCACTAACCACTAATACACTACCAACATTTCTCTCCTTCATCTTCTTAATGGCGTTTATAGTTAATTCTTCAGGTTTCACAGTTAAGAGTTCATCCTTTCTCATAAAATCCTTAACAGAGCTCAATCTCAATCCCGTTAAACTTAGGAGGCTAAGGTAAATAAGCATTCAGTAAATCCACCTTAAGTATTAGTATCTTATTAGTTTAGTTTTTAACACCTAATATTTACTAACTATCTTGGTGAACACCATGCGTAAGCTTAAAATAGACTATTATGATTTTGGTATTATAGTGATCAACGGAAAAGAATATAGGAGTGATGTAATCATAACGCCTAGGAAGGTGATTAGCGATTGGTGGAGGCTTGAAGGACATAGACTACAGATACCTGATATCAGGGATTACCTACTTGAAGATGTTGATGAGGTAATCATAGGTACAGGTTATGATGGAATGATGAGTGTTGACAATGATGTTGTAGAAGCATTTAAGAGAAGGAAAAGAAATGTTCACATTCTTAAGACCAGGGAAGCTGTTAAGCTATATAATGAACTATTAGATAAGGGTAAAAAAGTAATGGCATTCCTCCACCTGACATGCTAACCGATCATTTAGTTACCATTAAGTAATAGATACTCGGTCTCGGTATTTGCTCCGTAAACCAATCATACCTGTACGATATAGTACCTCTAAGCTTGATTACTGCTACATAAGGCATTAATTGCGATCTCTGAGTAGCAAAGAATAGGTATGCAAGTATGAATGTGGAACCCCAATAACTTCTAATACTATAGTCAGTATGACATACCATCGTTAAAGAATAATTGTGACGTAAATAGTGCTTACTCAATCTAAACTTTATTAATTATAAAGTCCTATAACATATGGTGATGAGTACGACTCCCACCTGAGCTGTGAAGACGATAGCAGTCTCTGATTGCTATTTTCATTTCGCATCAACTTTAAAGCCTTCAGAGTAGTTTCAACATGGATAAACTACACTCCTGGTTGTAATGATGAGTAGGTCCTCGGCCGATCAGTGATGAGAGTTTTCGCGCTCTGACGATTAACTCACCATTGCTTTTAGTCTTATTAAGGCGCTAACGGACTGTAGTCTAGTGATGAACGCTGGAACTTCTGACCTGTGATGTGGGCTAGGATAGCTGATTCTTAATTTCCTTAAATGCTATTACTGTAATTATATATCACGCTTTAAACTTTAACGTACTAATACTACTCCTGGGTGTAGAACTATACTTAGGGATGGTGATTACGGAAGGTTCTACGTATTAATAACTGACTTGATCATAATGTCGTTTAACTTCACAATACTTACTCTGTTTTCATCTCTTAGTAACCATATATCTTTAACTTACGGTTTAAGTATTGAAAGCCTTAAGTGGACAGCATCAGCATTCACTATAGGTATATTCTTCGCCTTCCTGATAGGTCACTCTAAATACTTTGAATACGAACCCAAACTGGGTGTTCTAGTTGCGGGCTTAGCTGTCTCGATACCTCAATTCCTAATACCGTTCATAGGGAACTTCATAGCTATTACAGCATTAAGGATAGTTCAAGGTTTAGCTATGGCTGCAATACCTGTTTTTTCCTATCAAGCAGGCACGGTCTTCTCCAGACACAGAACTTTAGCTGTAGGTATTATAGTGTCAGGTATATTCATAGGAGGGTTTTTAGGATCTTCATTAGGTCCTGAATTAGCTCTACATATTGGGTGGAGGCTTACATTCATAGTTTTTGGTCTTGTAACATTAATATTAACATTGACCTATGTAGCCTTAATCCCTGATAAGTACTTACCACCCAAGAGGGTTACTGAAGAGGAAAACGTAGGGTTTAGTGTTTGGAGAGAGAAATTTACGGTAATTTGGGGGTTCACGTTCTTTCCTGGCTTATGGATAGTATTTACATTAGCTCCGTTAATACATTTCATCTCTGAAAGTATATATGGAGTTAGTGGAACACTCTCCTCAACAATATTAGAATCGTCATATATTGTATGGTCTTACATACCTGGAATGGCTTTAGCGTTATTAAAATATTCAGGACTAGACATTAAAGCATTATTTAGGTCTGTAGCAGTAACGCAGGCGATACTATACATGATCTCAATGATTGGAGCATTGATAATACTCTTAATCAATAATCCTACGGTGTTCCTAGCCCTATTAACCATCCTAGCCGCCGTCCAAGGCACCGCACCTACATTCTGGTCTGTACAAACTATAGCTTACCCGAAACAGTTAGCACATAAAGCTGGCTATGCTTTAGGGGTTATATCTAATTCAGCAGCATTAGTAGGACCCATAGTTACATTATTAATTAGTTCATTAGGACCTACAAATATATGGCTATTAGTCATCGCATTAAATATTGCTGGAGCAGTAATAACATTGATAGGTATGAAAATAAGGCTACCTATAGAGAGGTTTAGTTCAAGGGCATTCAGCACTTCTTCTTAATATAGTGTTTGTTAAGCCCCTTCTTGAAAGTCTTTCTCTTACATATTTAGCTCCTTGAACCATAACCTCTAACTTCCTCCTTGCTATATTCCTTGGTAATAATTTAAGACCACAATCAGGGTTTATATAGATGCATTCAGGTTCTACATACCTCAATACCTTACCTATAGCTTTAGCAACGTCACGTGGGTCTTCAATCCTCCTATTATGGACGTCTATAACACCAAAGCCTAGTTCTTTATTGAGATTCTTAAGTATGTTTAGATCTCTAAATCCCCTATTAGCAAACTCAAGAGCTAACTGACTAACCTTTAGCTCATCAAAGTAAGGCTTTAGTACTTTATAGTTACTATAGCATACATGAAGTCCGACCTTAATATTAACACCCTTAACTACCTCATTAATTACATCAATTGCCCAATCCATCTCGTCAGGATGTGTTGTTAGTGCTGGTTCATCTATCTGAACATATAGCGCACCTACCTCCTCAAGCTTTTTTATTTCCGTATTTATGATCTTAGCTAACTCAGAAGCTAATTCATCCTTACTCCTATAATATTCATTAAATGACCAATCAGCTATGGTGTACGGTCCTGTTATTGTGACCTTAACAACTTTAGCCTTACTTACCTTCCTCAAGAATAGGTATTCATTAATGACTATGGGTCCCTTATATTTAAGCTTTGAGACAACAGCTGGTTTTCTGAAGTAGTTATTACCCCAGACTCTGACGGGGCCATAGAATACAAATCCCCCAATTCTTTCAGCGAAATACTCAACCATCTCATCTCTCCTTTGCTCTCCATCACTGGGGATGTCTACACCGGCATCTTCTTGATCATGTACAACAGCTATTACAGCATCATCAAAGGCTTCCCTTAACTGATCCTCTTTATACTTACCTTCTCTATATCCTTTAATGAATTCCCTTAACCATTTAGGTCTGGGATATGAACCTATGACCGTAGTAGGAAGTATGGGAAGTTCTATTTTGCTCCATCCCATTATTTTCACCTCCTAAGCTTCCTTACTATTCTACTTAATCTTCTTAACTTCTTTGAAGCTATCACCTCAGGTATGAAGTCTAATGGTGCGTTATTACCGACATATATCTCCTTTGCACCGTAGTCCAGAGCTTTAAATATGGCTCTCCTGATATTTTCAGGTCTTTCCATTAATGTATTTCTAGCATTAAGGACGCCAAGCATTACTCTCTTTAATCCGTAATCCCTTATAACTAGCTGAACTCTACCTCTTTCATCACTATAGTAGTCAAGACCTATGATAGCTCTCGAAACTTCGTTAACTAGTTCCCTCAACTTTCTTAATGAGCCAAAGTATGTTAATAACCATACATCAACGCCTATACTTGAGGCGTAATCAATGAGATACGATAATTCCTTAACACCCACTTTTCTTAATTCATCACTTGTACCCTTCCAAACAAGTGATGGTTCATGAATCTCGACAGCACTTAATCCTACAGTACTTAAGTCCTTAATCAAAGGCTCTAACACCTCACTACGCCAATCACTAATTAATGTATCTAAGCCACCATAATGGTTATTGATGCTATTCAAAGCTAACGTTAGCGGACCTGGTAATGGCTGCTTTAACAGTATTTCCGAACCATCGAAAACATTCTTGGCTAAGTCTAAAGACTTCTTAAACCACTCTTTAAATGGATGTTCATTACTTAATTTTAATTTAGACTCGATAATCGGTGCTCTAAAGAAGAAGTTATTATCATAAAATCGTATTAATCCATTAATCTTAACTCCTTCTACATATTTTATTAATGGGTTGAAGATATCGTCCCATCTAAACATTCCATCAGTAAAAATATTGATGCCTATCTCCTTAAGGAATTTAAATAGATTGATTGTAGCTTCCTCGATACCTTTCTCAAACTCATCACCAGGTATTTTACCTGACAGAAACCTACTATACAGTTTTGCCACGTACTCCGTCCTAGGATATGAAGCGTTGAGTACTATCCTCACATTCATACTAAACCCTCAGATTTGAGGAATAAATCCTAAAGCTTATAAAGTTTGTTTAGTACGTTTCAAGTCTTAACTTAATTACTTGGTTTACATATTTCCTTACGTTTAATAACTTTCGTACATGTTTGTTCAAGTCTCCTTCGTATTTCCTTAACCCTCGGGTGGTAAACCCAACTTAATGTTGTACCCTTTGCCATCATTATTTCCATAATTTCAACTAAATCCTTAAAGTAACCACCAACAATGCCCTCACCTAGTATTGCGTATCCTTGTGCTGCTTCCTTAGATAGTTTAGCACCATCAAGCCCTCTTATTCGTACTATTGGTGCTACATCACTTAATCTCTTCCTTAAGTCATCATATATTTTAGGTATTCTCGATAGCCTTCCTGACAGTATTATTTCATAGGGGTCCTTAACTGACGCAAGCATCCCTCTAACATGATGTTCTATAGACTCCATCATTGAAGTGAAGCCCGCATTACATAACTCGTCAATACTAGCACGTTCAAGAGCCCTCTCAAGATCATGCTCATTACATAGTGTTGAGACACCACCATAGAAAACATCACTACGCCTCCAGAACCTTCCTGCAACCACTACTTCAGCATCCATAGCCCCTATCGTCAGGAATCCCATACGTGTTAACGTACCTCCATAACCATCAACTACCCTACCACTATCAACAGCTATTACCGCATTGTACCCAAAACCTAACTCTACAAGGATGAATCTAGTCTCGTCATACCTAATACCTAACCTCCTACTCTCATCATAGATAGCTAGAGCGGTTACCGCTAACTTATCTGCTGTACCCATATCGACCCTATTTATCTTCCTATGTAAAGGAACCGTTGGTAATAAGATAACTGATGGTATGTAGCAAACTCTATACTTAGATCTCCATAAGTACTTAACTACCTTAGCTATTGCATCATAGACCGCCATACCGAGTTCACTCCTTTTCACACCTTCGATTATGTCCTCCTTACTCGATAGGAGTAGTAGCTCTATCGCAAAACGTTCAGCATCTACGATATCCTCATTACATACTACCGGTGTACCATAGCCTGAGGGACCTACTATTATATCAACGTTATCTATACTCTCTATAGCATTAATGATTACCTTGGGGTTCCTAGCTACTTCTATGGTTTCTATGCTCTGCTCATAAATGACTTTAGGTCCATCGATAACTACCAGGTCGAAGCTCTTAGTACCTGGGTCTATACCTAGTGCTCGAACCAACACCTCCACCCATCAATAAGTAATCACCATGTAGATAAGTGTACACAAATACATTAACTATAGATCATTCAGAAATTTTACTCATCTTAAAGATAGATTCGTTGGGTGTACATAATTGGTTAAAATTTCATTAATAGTCATAGTCGTAATCATCATAGCTATAGCTGCTATTATAGGACTACTCCTTCACTATACAGTTCATGAAGTCGAGAAAACACAGCCCTCAAGTAGCATCGACGCCATTATTAAATCATTAATAGGCGACATACCAAAAGGAATAGAAATCTCATCCACAGCCTTTACATATGGGGCTACCATACCTAAGGTATATACCTGTGATGGTGAGGACATATCACCACCACTACAATGGAGTAAGGTTGAGGGTGCAAAGTATTATGCTATAATAATGATAGATCCTGATGCTCCTAAAGGCATATTTATACATTGGATAATTTACAACATACCAGGTTATGTCACGTCACTCAATGCAGGTATTCCTAAGAAGGAGGTAGTTCAAGGATTAGGACTTCAATCACTAAACGACTTTGGTAGGGTAGGTTATGGAGGTTCATGCCCACCGCACGGTAGTAAGCATAGGTACATCTTTATAGTAGTTGCTTTAAAAAATGAAGTCAATGTTAACCCCGGCTCACCACCTTTAGAGACTCTTAATGGTATAAAGGAGTTAGCGATATCTTATGGCTTTACCTACGCATATTACAGTAGGTAGTGACCACTAACTGGGCACAGTAAAGTAGTATCGCTAATTAGGGTGGCCAAACAAGTAATAACTAGGTGTAAACATGTCTGAGAAAGAGAAAACAGAAAAGGAGATGAAGGAGGAAAAAGAGGAAGAACGGGAATTTCCTGATGCGGAGGAGGTCAGAGCAATACTTAAAGCCGTAAGTGACTTTATAGCAAACATTAAGGGCCCATTAAAAGAGTTGATAGATACACTCATGAGTAGCTTAGACGGTTCTAAGCTCGGCGAAGAGGTAGCAACACTCTATAAGAAGTTAATGAATTCAGGAATGCCTAAGGAGATGGTTAATGAAATGGTTAAGACATATTTTAAGCATAAGTTAGAGTCTGCAATAAGTCCTAAGGCGATATCCGAGTTCTTTAAGGGATTTATGAAACCTAAACATGCACACTTTACAGTTAGCACTGAAGATCTAGGTAGAATCATGAAAACCCTCGAGGAGATCAAGAAGTCTAAGCCTGAAATATCAGGTAAGATAGATGAGGTAATTACCGCAATTAGGAAAATGGCAAGGACAGAGAAGAAAGAGGAGGAGTAATGAGTGAAAGTATTGAGGATAGACTTGAGAGGATTGAGAAGTTATTGGAGAACATCGTAAAGAGGTTAAATAAGGTTGAAGAATACTTGAAACTTCTAGGTCTTAATGATGAGGTAGTTAGTAGTGCATTTAAACTAACAATAGCTTTTTCAACACCTATCTCGAGAGCTATCGAGGCAGCAAGAAGAGTTATTGAGAGTATTAAATACTTAGGTATATTTGATGCCATTGATAGATCAATAATAGAATCACTAGCTGACTGCAAAGCCAGGAGTATTTCTGAAATAACTAAGAACGTTAGAGTATTGAGGGGCACTGCCTCTAGGAGAGTAATAAGAAATAGATTGAATAAGCTTTCGGAGAAGAACGTAGTAATTAGGGTAAGTAATGGTAGAAGACCTAAATACACCCTAAAAGCATGTCTTAATAGAGATAAGAATGAAGTTAAATAAACTAGTAGGAATGCTTACGATATTAATCTACATCATCAAGATAGTATTATCAGCGTTAATTTTATACTTAAACTTTAAGGTTAGTACATACTTTAAGTCAATTATTGAAAAGTACAAGTTCAGGAGAGCATTACGTAAGTATGGACTACCTGAAGACATAATTAATGAGCTATACAACATGTACTCTCATAACTTAAGTAAATTTAACATTTCATTAAAGGATTTTAGTAGGATACTTGGAGTATCGCATCAATATCATGAAGCTTAAGTTTTTCTCTTTATTTCACGTTACACGATCAAGAGCTAAGAGTAGCAGTATAGCTATGGAGCCAAAAATCACCGTAGCTTGTATTTGAGGGGTTAACCAAGCAATGATTAATATGATAAAGCTCATTACTAATGCTTTAGCTAAATTCACCATCAGGGTATTTCTTAAAATTACATCATTAAAGCTCATAACTTGAATTAAATATGTTATTGAAAGCACTACGTAGAGCGCTAACGTTATTATGAGATACCAAGTACTAATTCCTACATAGTAAAGTATCGATGCTATATGCACTGCATAGAGTAGTATTCTTAAGTAATTAGAAATGCTTCTTTGGTCTAACCTACTGAGGTATGGTATACTTAGCAATGCTAAGGATATGTAAATACTTTTATGAAGTACTAAGCACGAAATTAATGAAAGTATTAACGTTATAGGTAGTGAATAGAATAGCTTAATCGTAACCCCCACTACAAGAGAGATAAGCAGTAAGGTATGAAGTAGTAGATCATATGGATTGTATAAAACTATCAGAATAATTAATGTGAGTACTAGGAGTAATCTTAAAATACCTAGCCTTAATTTAGTAATAAATGTTCTCAAGAATGATCACCTGAGCTAAACTAGCTCTATCAGAGAGTACCTCATTGACATTATCCTTTAGTAAAGCAAGCCATTCCTGAAACCCATCGATTCTAACTTTAAAAGTACTTTCTAGATCACGCATTACTATTGAGTTATCTCGTACAGCCTTAATACTTACTATTAATGGTCTCACCTCGCTCTTCTTAACGAGCTTAACTACATCCTTAATGCTTTCAGGAGAAGCTATCACTACGTCGATGTCACTAATTACGTTATAGAGTGTATTTAAATTACTCTTATAATCTTCGCTACTACATAATTTTGGTATGATATTTACGACATTGTCGATATTGATTAGCTTACTACCGATTATTGCTTTACTTACTCCTTCCCTAAATAATAGTTTAAATATGTTCTTTAATTGTGCATAGCCTGCAGCATACTTACAGAAGTATTTATCGAGAACTACGTATACCTTCATTAACCTTCCACTACCCCTAACTTCTCTATGTTTATCAAGGACCTTTACACTTAAACCACCGGGTTTTAATAGGCTCTTACTAACTATGAGCTTAATATCATCGCCATGAGTGTATGGCTTAATATGACTTACTGATGGCTCTATTAAGGTTTCAACAATATTTAAGTAACTTCTTAACTCCTTAATCTCCTTGGCTTCTCTTTCACTTAACTTCTTAATTATGTTCTTAGGTTTTAGCGTAACTACCCTCTCATGTAATGCTAAGGGCATGGTTAAGCCAATAACTACGTTGGATTCCTCTACCTTAGACCAGCCATTTAATGCTAAGTACTCATACTCTAACATACCTCCCCCCTCAACAGTGGTGTACTCTGAGCAATTCAACCCCTTAACTATGGCTACACCCTCAGTAAGGGAGTCACATATCTTAATCCTAATAGTTAAGTTAGGCTTAGCTTTGACTTTAACACGTACTATACTAGGACCTAGGTACTCTATCTCCCTAATACATGATATTTTAGCCTTATGTAAATACCTAGTATTTAATAGTATGAGGGATGCTATGACTAAGAATATGATAGCTATTAAGGGGTCTGGATTGACGATGAGTAAAATATAAGATGTAGACAATAATGAGTATCCAAGAAGTATGCCTGAGTAGCAACTTAACTTTAACCTAAGTTCACTATACTTTAGGCTCATACCTAAACGTTTAACCTTCCTCTCAATACTCTTAACTATCTCTTTATTAAGACATGATAAGTTAGATAGTCTTGACTTAGTAAGTAATAGTGCCCCTAATGTTAATAAATAAATCAATGTTAAGGTTACTTTAATAATAGTTATATTCTCGCTAAGTAATAACATGACCTCTTAACCTCCTCAATACAAGCTTAGCATACTTCATGACATCCTCTACACTACCCTTACCACCATACCTTAACTCCTCATATACCTTAGTAAAGCGCTCCAGAAGCATGGGTAATTCTCGATCTAGTCTATCCTTAATGTTTGTAACTAATTCACGTAAAGTTAGATGTTTAGGCATACTTAGCCCTAGATCATCATATACTTCACTCAATACCTCCTTAGCTAATGACTTAATGTCGCTCCTTCTAATGCTTAATAACTTTAATAATTTAGCGAAACCTTGCAATACTACATCACTATTTAGTATTAGCACTAGAAATAACAAGATAGTAATTACGTAAGTTATGTTTGCTGTAATTAGACCTACAATTTCATTATAGATGCAAGTTAAGTCTTTAGGTATGTGAGTAGTATATGTGGGTGACTCCCCTAAAGACCTCTTCATTAAAACCTTGATTCCGGGATAGGGCTCTTCAGCTCTTTCTCTATACCTATAAGCTCTATACATATCGATTGCTGCACCATATGAAGGTATGTTACTCCCACTTCCTTGGGACGGTGTAGGATCGAATGCTACGTAACCCTCGGGTACTAATACCTCACTCCAGGCGTGAGGTATATAGAAACCGATGTATAGATCACTATTGTTTATGTTAGTATAAGTAACTCTAACCAACCCTGTAGTAAGTCTCGCGTTAAAGCCTAAGATTTTAAGTATTACTGAAAGTGCTGATGCATAGTGAATACAGACACCCTTACGAGCTTTTAGTAAGAATATCGATACTAAGTCTCTACATGTATCATTAACGTAACCACTCAAATCAACTGATCCATAGCTAGTTAATCCTTCAATCCTATCAATGAATACTCTAGTTATGAAACCTAATGAGGGATTAGCCCTTCCCTTTCCACATAGGGTATCCTTTATGAACTTAATTAACGACTTAAAACATATATCATCTTTCATAATTAATGACGGTTTAAAACTCTTTGAACATAATTTCCCATAGTCTACCGTGTACTTATTTAGAATAAAGGTTTTCTCTCTTTTGATTTCCCCATAGCCGTCATTAATTATGAGTAAGGAGTCTAATGTACGGTTTAATGTACCTCTAATCTTTACGTATCTAAGGGTTTCATCAATGTAGAGAGTCAATGTTACATTAGATGTATTTAAGCTAGGTATAGGAACTACGTAAGTTAGTATTAATGGGATTATGTTGGATGCGTTGAAGCTCATTGAGCGCATTGTGGAGGTTAGGATGTTTGTAGGTAATGGTACTATGGTCTCATTATAGAGTGCAAAGAATGTAGTGTTACCTAGTTTAATCCTAGTGTAAGCTTCTTCAGCACCATAGCATGCCATAATAATTTCTGAGGGGATTTTTAACTCAATATTAGAGTTAATTATATCCTTACTAATTATGTAACATTCACTATTCCTACTGCTTAAGCTTATTTTTCCAAGTACTCGATAATTAACTGTTACAAAGTACTCCCTACCTTTACTTAGTAACCATTTACTACCTGTATATTCATCATAGGCTAATAGCCTTAAGTAATATGGAGGTGGTGAATTTACTGTTTTGACTACTATAGTTGGGATAGATGTTGACCCATAGGTTAAATCTATGAATGGCTCTGCAATAACTTTACTAACTACTCTTTCGTCAATGACCTCCTTAACTATTTCGTTAACTATTACGTAATACACCTTAGTTACGTAGTAGCTCGTTGCACGTGTCATAATCCATTCCTGAATTGGGGATTCCATAGAGTATATGTACAGTATTATAGTGGTCAGTATCAGTAAGATTAAAATGTACTTAAGCATTAATCCACCAAGATCAACTACGCTCTGAACAAAATTAGGGTTATGGATAGTACCTTAAACGCTTTTTAAGTAATATACTGTATGAGCTACGTAACTGAGTTTAAATGTTTTAATAATAGAAGCACAAAGCTTAGGGGTGCCGCAATGCTGGATATAGTTAAAATGATTTATGAGGCAAATAGGGAGGAAAGAGAGAAGCATAAGAGAGAGGAAAATGTCTACTGGGTTAGTGATTTAGTTAGATGTCCTTTAAAGAGAATTTACGAAATGTTATACCCTGAGCTATCGGCTAAGGAGGTATTTACCCCCATATTTATCTTAGGAAACGTGGCACATTGGGGTATCGAGACCTTTCTTAAAGAGAGGTTAGGTGATAAGGTTAGTATTGAAGTTGAAGGTTCAAGAGAGGTCACGTTACCTAGTGGTAGGAGCGTCGTAATTAAGGGTAGGGCTGATGCCATTATCCAATTAAATGAGAATGAAAGGATAGGTGTTGAAGTTAAAACAGCTAGATCTGACACAGGAATACCGCAACAACATCATAAGGACCAGGCAAGAATCTATAACTGGTTATTCAATCTTGAGGAAACTATACTGCTTTACATAACACCTGAGAGAGTAACTCAATACGAGGTAACGGATAAAGTGACGGAACAAGAGGTAATTGCTAGGATACTTGATACTAATTACCCAAGATACTCATGGGAGTGCGGATACTGTCCATACTCAGTATTATGTCCATACAAAAAGACCTCTTAGGATTTAACATAGTAGGTGATACTTGTAACATAACTCATTGAAGGCTTTTACATAGATGCTTACATTAGCCTCTAGCGTCCTAAACATGGTATTAAGAGAATGTTACATTATTTGCGTTAACCTCCCTATACTCACACCTAAATTATATCGGAAAATGTTTTTATATGTTTACGTTACAAACTAAACTTGGGGTTAGAGGTATTTGGGTAATCTAACTAAAGAGAAGGTAGTAGTTGTGAACTTTGGTGGGCAGTATGCTCACTTGATATCGCGTAGGTTAAGGAACCTTAATGTCTATACTGAAGTTGTTCCCTATATTAGATTGAAGGATTATTTAAGTAGAGCTGACAGTAATTCCATCAAGGCAATAGTGCTCTCTGGCGGGCCTGCCAGCGTTAATGAGTTGAATGTTAACTTAGACGATTATAAGGGCTTAATCGGTAAGTTCCCTATATTAGGTATTTGTTTTGGGCATCAATTACTAGCTAAGATATTGGGTGGTGAGGTAAGAAGGGGGAGGGGTGAGTTTGGTAGGTGTGAAATCAGGATTATCAAGAAAGATGCGATATTTGATGGGTGGAATGAAAGGGAGTTCGTATGGATGAGTCATAGAGATTACGTTGCTAGATTACCTGGTAATGTTGAAGTACTAGCAGTGTCTGAACTAGGTTACGTAGCCGCATTTAAGGTTAAGGATAAGCCTATCTATGGTGTTCAGTTCCATCCTGAAGTTAGACATACACCTAAAGGAATGAAGCTCCTAGATAACTTCCTCAACATAGCGAAGGCTGAGAGAAGCTGGAGTCCTGGGAATTACATTAATGAAGTAGTTAAGGAGATAAGAGAGAGTGTTGAGCCTAATGCTAAGGTATTAGTAGCTGTTAGTGGAGGTATTGACTCAACAGTAACTGCTGTACTCGTAAAGAAGGCTATAGGTGATAGATTAGTAGCAGTACTTGTAGATCATGGACTCTTCCGTGAAGGTGAGATTGATGAAATACTCAGAAACTTAAGATCGATAGGTATTAACCCTATACTTATAGATGCTAAGGAGAGATTCCTAAGTAGGTTATGGGGTGTTGAAGACTGTGAGCTTAGGAGGAAGATAGTAGGTGAGGAATTCGCTAAGATTTTTTATGAGATAATTAAGTCTGATCCAAGCATTAAGTACTTTGCTCAAGGAACAACATACCCCGACGTAATTGAGAGTGGGTTTGAGGTTGGTGCTGACAGGATTAAGACACACCATAATGTTGCTGGAATACCTAAGTGGTTCAATATTAAGATAATAGAGCCCCTCAAATACTTATATAAAGATGAGGTAAGGAGGTTAGGTAAGGAATTAGGAATACCTGATGAGATAGTTAAGAGGCACCCATTCCCTGGACCCGGCCTAGCCGTTAGAGTTATCGGTAAGTTAACACCTGAGAAGCTAGAAATCGTTAGGAAGGCCTCAAAGATACTCGAAGATGAGTTGAAGAAGGAAGGACTTTACGAGAAGGTATGGCAGGCATTCGCTGTTGTCGGTGATGATAAGTGGGTTGGAGTTAAGGGTGATTCAAGGGATGTAGGCTACATAGTTACATTGAGAATAGTTGTGAGTGATGACGCCATGACAGCTGACTGGGCTAGAATACCTTATGAAGTGCTTGACAGGGTTGCTAGGAAGATAACATCAGAACTTAGTAATGTAACCATGGTTACCTACGCAATAACTTCTAAACCGCCGAGCACTATAGAACCATGTTGAGGTGAAGTAATGAACGTAATATACATACCATGGGTTAAGGCGATAAGGATGTGTTATAGATTAGCTGAGATAGTCATGGATTCCGGCGAGTCATTTGATGCCATAGTTACGATATCGCGTGGAGGGCTCATACCAGCTAGGATTGTTAGTGACGTACTTGGAATAGAGGAATTCTATACTATAAGAGCTAAGTTCTGGGGTACTGGCGGTAAACTCTATGAGGAACCGTTAATTAACATACATGAGGTACTCAAGGTTAAGGGTAAGAAGGTCTTAGTAGTTGATGAAGTTGTTGATACAGGTGCTACGATGACCAAAGTAGTTAGACTACTGAACGGTTTAGAAGCTGCTGAAGTAAAGACTGCAGTATTGCATTATAAAGCGACAAGTTCACACATACCTAACTTCTACGTTGAGAAGGTTGAGAAGTGGGCTTGGATTCTATATCCATGGACCATAGCTGAAGCACTTTACAGTCTAGCAAGGCAGAGTGACGGCCTTAGTAAGGAGAATGTAATAAGAAATGCATTGGAATTAGCTAAGAAGCTAGGCATAGATAAGGAAAGCGAATTAATAAGTATTGATTACTTAATAAAATCATTAAGGCTTTACATGAGGAAGGATAGTCTTGAGTAGTGAGGAGTTCTACCCTACTTGCCCGTTCGATTACAGATACGGTTCAGAAGAGATGAGAAAGTTATTTAGACGTAACAATATGTTGAGAAGGTTCATAGATATAGAGGTAGCACTCATGAAGGCATTAGAGGAGGTGGGTATAGCTCCTAAGGGATGTCATGAAGTCTTGAGTAAATGCGCATTAAGAGTTAGTGTTAAGGATATCGATAAACTTGAGTCAAGGTATGGTCATGACATAGCGTCACTAGCCATAGCACTTGCTGAAGCCTGCGATGAATGCGGTAAGTACGTTCATTTAGGAGCTACTAGTTACGATATTGTAGATACTGCATGGTCGCTGATCGTAAGAGACGCTTTAAGGATAGTTAAGGAGAGGCTTAAGAACGTATTGGACATACTAATCAAGCTAAGTATAGAGCATAGGGATATGTTAATGGTAGGTAGGACGCATGGTCAGCATGCACTACCTATAACACTAGGCTTCAAACTTGCTAATTATGTCTATGAATTATCACGAAGCTACGAGAGGATATGCGACCTCGAGGGCAGATTAATCAGAGGTAAGATGTCTGGTGCTGTAGGTACTATGGCTGCATGGGGTGATAAAGGAACTAAGATAGAGGAGATAGTGTTAAAGACATTAAACTTGAGAGCTCACGCAATAACTACTCAAGTAGCTCCTAGAGATGGTTTTGCTGAACTTGTTTCGGCACTTGCGATATTAGCAAGCCAGTTAGACCGTTTAGCACTTGAGGTCAGGGAGCTATCTAGGAATGAGATTAATGAATTAATCATAGCAGGCGGTAAAATAGGTAGTAGTACAATGCCCCATAAATCAAACCCCACAATAGCTGAAAGGATTTCTGGATTAGCTAAGGTATCTAGATCACTCATTACAGTAGCTTTAGAAAATATACCGTTAATGCATGAGAGAGACTTAACTAATAGTAGTAGTGAGAGGTTCTTGATACCGCATGCATTCTTAGTGATAGATCAAATGTTAATCGATACCGAGAGAATGCTTAGATCCCTAAGAGTTAATAAGGAGGCTATGTTGAGAAACCTAAACCTTAGTAAGGGGGCAATAATGGCTGAATGCTTAATGATTAAATTAGTTATTAAAGCCGGGATACCTAGGCATAAAGCACATTCAATACTTTCAGAACTTAGTAGGGAGGCATTAAGTAGAGGTGTAAGTTTACAGGACGTAATTAATGAGAGCGACGTAGCTAGGTTATTAAGTAGGGATGACATCAATGAATGTTTTGATTACAGTAAGTACCTTGGTAGTTATGAATACCTCATTGAGAGAGCCTTAAACTATGCTAAGAACGCTCTAAGGAGGTGTTAATGATGCTAACCATAGTTGTTGGTGGGTTCTTTGGTGATGAGGGTAAGGGTAAGGTAGTGTCGTACCTAAGCTTAAAGGATGATGTGGGGGTAGCTGTTAGATGTGGTGCTGTAAATGCTGGACATACTGTAGTCTTTAATGGTAAGACATGGAGGCTACGTATAGTATCATCAGGATTTGTGAACCCAAGGACTAAACTCTTAGTAGCTCCTGGAGCTCTAGTTAGGCTTGACGTACTTTACAAGGAATTAGATGAAACAAAGACCCATGGCAGACTTTACCTTGATAGAAATACGGGTATTATTGAGAAGCGTCACGTAGAGATTGAGAGGAGAGACGCACTTCTAACGGGGAGAATAGGCTCAACATTACAAGGTGTAGGTGCTGCTATGGCTGATAGAGTGTTAAGAAGGTTAAAATTAGCTCATGAGTTTCCCGAGTTAAAGGAGATGATTACTGATGTGCCTCTAGAGGTTCATGAAGCATTGAGGAAGGGTGTTAATGTGTTAGTTGAAGGTACTCAAGGAACGTACTTAAGCCTCTATCACGGAACATATCCCTATGTGACTAGCCGTGATACTACAGCATCAGCATTTGCGTCAGAGGTCGGTGTAGGACCTAAAGACGTTGATGAAGTACTCGTTGTTTTCAAGGCCTACGTAACTAGAGTTGGCGGAGGACCTCTAGAGGGTGAGCTACCTCCCGAGGAGGCTGAACGTAGGGGCTGGGTTGAGGTAGCTACAGTTACCGGTAGGAAAAGGAGAGTTGCGCCATTCAATTTCGAATTAGCTAAGAGAGCAATCATGCTTAACTCAGCTACTCAAGCAGCAATCACAAAGCTCGACGTACTCTTTCCTCAAGTAAAACATGTTAGAGAGTGGAGTAAACTACCTATGAATGTACGTAAGTGGATTGAGGATGTAGAGGAGCATATTAAAGTATCGGTAACCCTGATTGGTACAGGTCCCGACCTAAAGCACATCATCGATAGGAGGTCTGAGTTAGGCTTTCTTAGGTGATAAGTTGTGAGGTATGATGTAGTAATAATTGGGGCAGGACCTGCAGGCCTGTTCGCAGCTTACGAACTAGTCACTTCCAGTAAGAGACCATTAAGAATTGCGGTAATTGATAGAGGTTATAGGGCTTCTCTTCGCAAATGCCCATTAATAATTAAGAGCCTCGATACTGACTTTAGGTTCAACTTCAGAACTAATGGCTGTAATAGATGCAATCCATGCCATATAATGCATGGTGTCGGTGGTGCAGGTATCTTCAGTAGTGGTACTATTAACTTAAGACCGGATGTCGGTGGTGATCTAGATAAGTTAATAGGTAGTTGGAGAAAGGCTGAAGAGTTAATTAGGTATATTGATGAAGTATTCGTTAAGTTCGGTGCTCCTAAGGAGAGATTATTCAAAGTAGATGACAAGTTGATAACAGAACTTGAGAGACTAGCAGCAAGAGCTGGTGCTAAATTCATACCTACTCCACAGAGGCATATAGGGTCCGATAATACTGTGAAAGTCATTGAGAGCATAACATCGTATCTAGAGCAGTATGGTGTTAGATTCATATTAGGGACTCAAGCCCTCGATATCGATAGGAGAGGTGACTTACTATTAGTTAAGACTACGGGCGGAGTCTTAGAGGCTAAGTACGTACTTATAGCACCAGGACGTAGTGGTGCTTCATGGTTTGCTGAACTAACTAAGAGGAGAGGTATAGAGACCGAACCGGGACCTCTAGATATAGGTGTTAGACTTGAGATACCATCCTATATTGCTGAACCAATAACTAAGATTGTTAGGGATCCCAAGATAATAATGTATACTAAAGTCTACGATGATAAGGTGAGGACATTCTGTACTAATCCTAACGGCTTCGTAGTTCAGGAGACTTACGATGGTGATATAGTCGGTGTTAACGGTATGTCGTATGTAGGTATAAGGTCTAAGAACACTAACTTCGCCTTGCTAGTCACTATCAGGTTAACGAACCCTATGGAGGATACAATAGCTTATGGTAGGAGTATAGCGCATCTAGCGACGAGACTGGGTGGTGGTAAACCCATAATTCAGAGGCTTGGAGACCTCGTAGCTGGTAGGAGGAGTACTTGGGAGAGGATTGGTAGGAGCTCAATAGAGCCTACACTAAAGAATGTCACCCCTGGTGATGTAGGTATGGCATTACCATATAGGGTTGTAGCGAATATAGTTGAGGCAATAAATAGGTTAGATACCTTAATGCCCGGTATCGCGTCAGCACAGACACTACTCTACGCACCAGAGATTAAGTTCTACAGTGTTAGAGCTGTAGTTAATGAGTACTTAGAAACAACCCTAGAGAACGTATTCGTAGCAGGTGATGGTGCT
>Ga0180301_10000394_pt1 | contig 33839 bp, 32 predicted proteins | sample GuaBasSediGuay16_FD_121797 | JGI IMG/M metagenome (GOLD analysis project Ga0180301, IMG submission 121797) | Subseafloor sediment microbial communities from Guaymas Basin, Gulf of California, Mexico - Guay16, Core 4569-2, 12-15 cm | ecosystem: Environmental > Aquatic > Marine > Hydrothermal... | reverse complement strand
GCCTTTTCAAGATACTCTCAGAAAGTTCCATATCCGCCGGTGTTAGAAGGATAGAAGCTACCACTGGATTCAACGTTTTAAAGCTTTTGCGAAGAGAGGACCAGCTTTTAAACGAACTCAAAAGAATGCTGGAATCCAGTGAGGATCAATTGATAGATAAGGTTAAAAGCATGAAAGAAGAGATCAAGAGATTGGAAAAGAAGGTGAAGGACATATTGTCAGGAAAGGTATCAACGAGGGTGGAAGACGTTGTGAAGAACAAAAGGGAGATAAACGGTATACCGGTGTTCTATGAAATTTTTGAAGATGTTCCCATAGAATCTTTGAGAAACTTGGCCGATAACGTGGTGAAAGCTGTGAAAGATGGCGTAGTTATACTGTTTTCGAAATCTCAAGGGAGAGTTTCGGTAATTGTTAAAGTGTCTGGTAGCGCGAAAGAGAAGTTAAAAGCCAAAGACGTAGCCCAAAGAATCGCCAGATTCCTGGAAGGAGGAGGAGGAGGTAGAGAGGACTTCGCACAAGCTGGAGGTAAAAGGCCCGAGAACATAGGGAAGATCATGGAGAGTCTCGATGATATTATCACCGGTAGGTGACTTTTTGGATGATAGCGATTGATGCTTCAGCTTTCAAGAAAATGCTGATCCTGTGTGACAAACTTTGTGGAACGGTTGAACCTTCTCTGAGATACATCAGTTTTTACCACAGAGATGGACTCAGAATGATGACAAGTGATGGATGCGCTAGGTTAGAAATATTCGTAGGGTTCTCCAATCCTTTCGTCGGTGTTTACAACGTTCCCATAGATCTTCTTAAGGTGTTTCTATCGGACATCAAAGGAGAAGACGTTGTCATGAATTTTGAAGAGTATTCCGTCATTTTCCAGACAGGTAACGAAATCATGAGAATAAAGACAAAACCTTTAGAAAAACTGCCTGAAAAAGTGGTGTTTGAACATCTCTGTTCTGTTGGAAAGAACGATTTCGGAGATGCTGTAAATTTCACGAGTTCGATACTGGATGAAGGGGAGTTTCTTGGAATCCATTTAGAAGAGAATACGATAATAACGTATGGTTCAACCTCCGATTTACTAGCGGTTTATTTCGTCCCTACATTCTCTAAAAACACTTTTTCTATAAGGATTCCGTACACAACAGCAAGACATGTTTACAAATTTTTGGAACATTGCGATGATTTTGAACTCAACCTCGGAGATTTTTTTGGGAATCTGGTGATAAAGCTTCAATATATGACTCTCGATATATGCGGTGAGATGGTGCCGAGAGAAGAGATCGAAAAGCTGAAAAAAATCATCAATGAGGAATCTTTGGACAGATTGGAAGCGCGTGTTGATATCTTCTCAAGATTCATAAGGAAGGCTTCCGGTATAACCACAAGAGGTATGAGGATGGAGATCTCAAGATTAGGAGATACCCTTAGATTTTCTGCCAGAAGCCAGGGAGTTCAGTATTCAGCGGATATAATCACGAAAGAAGGGAAAGCCTTTAAGGTTTCTTTTTCACCTCATAAGATGAGGAGTGCTTTATCCAGGATGAAAACGAAAAAAGTATATTTGGATATAACGACGAATTATCTTAAGATCTCAAATGTTTCTGGATCTAAGATCGTTTTCATACCTCTCTTGTGATGCTCTCGTATAGAAATTGCCTGACAAGTTCTCTTTCCTTCGTTCTCTCAAAGCAGTAGATGGCGGTTCTGTAACTTCTGTACCGAATACGATTCCTTATGTAGACGTCTATTAATCTTCTGATGCGCTCATCTACCTGGAAGTATCTCTCCATAAATCTTTCTCTCGCATCTTTTCTCATCATCCTTAAAAACTTTTCAACCAATTCCTTCCGTGCTTTTTCAACAGAACTTTCGAAATTTGAAATTCTCGAGAGAAACCGCAAACCCTCTGTGAACTTTGATAACCTCTTCTTCAATTCTTCAGGATCCAAATTGAAGAGTTTTGTAGCCCAGGCACCCTTTATTCTATCTCGTTTTAGCATAGACGAATAAACAACAAAGAATTTTTCTTTAGTCACCACAGCACTTTTAGAGGTTTCTTCCAGTATTTTCCTGGAGAATTCCTTTAAAAACGGTTCAGGAAGATCAGGAGACCATTCCAAACCTTTTAGTAGTTTACCTATGGTTTCTCCTTTTATCCTCTTTCGATTTCCTTTTGTCACGAGATAAAGCTCTGTTCTAGAAACTCCATACATTTTTGATGTTTTATAGAAAGGTCTAAAGTTCTTCTCTATGAAACGTCTGGTTTTCCTATCGACATGGTATTCTTTCTCTGATGGGATGAATACCTTTGCTTCTTCCACTAACTTGCTGTTCTTTGTAGTATCCAATATGTTCATAGCGGTTAAAAGTATTTTTCTATCCTTCGTTATTTTCTGCACGTTGAACATCGTATCGAATATGTAGTAGAATCTTTCAAGGTTTTCATAATATCGCCCAACAGTGTACAAAGCTTCTCCTGTCAATCTCAATGAAATTAGTGGATGATAGTTCTTCAAATACCAGGCTAGCAAATTGTAGGAGAAGATTATAGAGTGTATCCTTTTCTCTCTCTTGGCTATCTTACAAGCCATTAAGATGTGTTTTAGCCCATCCCTAGTGTTTTCCCTGGATATCAATTGTCTGCCGAGTGCCGTGTGGTAATAGATGCTCAAGGGATCTGTAAGATACAGTGAGGATCGAAACTTTCCAAAACAATTCTCAGCACTCTCTGTTCTGAGACAGAAGTTTATGAGAAAGGAAAAAACAAGTTTTCTCGCTTTTTCTGGCACACTTTCATAATTCTTTCTCAGAAAATCGTAGATCTTTTTTGCTCTCTGATAGTGTTTCATAGCCCTATGTATGTTCATCAATTCAGCCATGGCAATGTATTTTATGGTTTTGCTTTTTGCAAGATCTATCGATCTCTCAAAGTCGATCATAGCTTTTTCTCGTTCCAGATTCCATCTCCTCTTTAAACCCCTAAGAAAGTAAAAAAGTGCTAAGGAGTTGCTATCCTTTTTTGCTTTCAGCTCCTCCAGAAACATATTCACATAAGGCAGTGCAAACGAACCCTGTTTTTCTAGAATAGTTAGAATGTCGCTCATATAGGTAATTATAAGCCCTTAACTGTTCACTTACAACTACATTTTTACAAAAATTCTCTCACGAACTTTTTTCATAATGCGAAAAAACCGTTTATAAACGTCATTCCTTTTTTACAAAAGTTGATTTTCAGAATAACTGGTTAAAACTAAGATTTGAGGAGGTGATGATACATGAAGAAATTTTTAGTGTTTTTCCTGGTTGCGATACTCGTTCTGCTGTCCATGATAACAGTTCCCATGCTAACAAACAGTTTAATGTGTGATCCCGGGGACGACAGCGATGATGGTGGCGGATTCACAGATTCTGTGAAACCAGGCCCCATAGCTGGGTTCGTTGTTCCCACAACTTTCCATGTAACCTAAGGGGGTGTGAAATTTGGATCCTGTGAGGGTGAAACCTGAAGATTTGGATTGTAAGGATGACAACCGCGAAATCGAAGATAACGATTTTGAACAGAAATTGTTAGATGGTTGGTCCATTTTCGATTGAAAGCTGGTAAAGAGGGGAGTGGAATGAATGGAAGCTGACAATAGTGGTATGAGGAAAACCGGCAAGGTATCCTTTGTATTCTTCGAAAACATCTTACTAACGATCATGAAAATGATACCAAAGGTTAAGCACGGGGCGATTGTGATGTTTGATGGTCAGGAGATGAATGTCGCTACGGTCATAGGATATAATGCTGCGTTTATAAAGAAGTATCTCAACATGAAGCCACTCCCCCAGAGTATTTCGATAATCGATGAAAACTTGCTAGTTCCTCTAAAGTGTAATGGGCTACTTCAAGGAATGATGATTCTGGGGGCATCTTTAAATGAAGGATACACTTTCAATGAAATGGATATACAGATAATAAGAAACTTCGTGAAATTCGTGGAATATTTCTACAACACAAGAGGTGTGAAAGATGGATTCGAAAACACAGCCTACGTCTTGGTAAAGATGCTCGAATATCACGATACCAATATAAAGGGCCATTCAGAGAGAGTAGCTTGGCTTTCTATGAAAACAGCAGAATTCATGGGAATGGATAAAGAGAATATTTGCAAGATTTACTGGGCGGGTTACCTTCACGATGTGGGTAAAATCTTCGTGCCTCAAAGTATATTGAATAAACAAACCAAGTTGAGCTATGAAGAATATGAAGTGGTAAAGGAGCATCCTGTGAAAAGCGCTGAGATCCTCGCTGAAATCTTTTGTCCCGGAGAAATCATAGAGATCGTTAAATATCACCATGAAAGGTGGGATGGTGGAGGTTATCCAGAAGGTTTGAGAAATTTCGATATACCGCTGGGATCAAGGATCGTCGCCGTTGCCGACGCTTACGATGCCATGATAAGTCCAAGATCTTACAGAAAGCCTTTAAGTATGGAGAAAGCAATAGAGGAGCTAAAATCGAATACCAACTCTCAATTCGATCCGAACATTGTGGAGATTTTCCTGAGAATTGTAACCTATGATCGTATACCGATGCCGTATAACTTTGGAAGTATGAGTCTGTATCAGGAAGCACCCATGACTAAATAAAACGTTCCTTCGCCTCCTCGTAACCTTAATATATTAAAATCTTAGGCAGGGTTCTGCCTTTTTCTTTTGTTCCGTACCCCAATACGAGGAGGGAAGATGAGTTGAACCCATACAGGATAATAATCGTTGGAGCTGGAAACAGAGGGTACGAAGTCTATGGGAGGTATATACTGAAAAATCCAAATGTTATGAGAGTAGTTGCTGTTGCAGAACCAATTGATGAAAGAAGAGAACGTTTGGCCATGGAACATGGTATACTAAAAGAACTGTGTTTCAAGACATGGGAAGAGGTCTTTGAGAAAGAAAAATTTGCCGATGGCGTTATAATAGCGACGATGGATAGAATGCACGTTGAACCTGCTGTGAAAGCTTTAGAGAAGGGATATCATGTGTTACTCGAAAAGCCCATAGCGGTGGATATCGATGGTTTGAGAAAGTTGTTTCATTCCACGAAGAGAGCGAAATCCTCCGTCACAGTCGCTCACGTTTTGAGATACACTCCCTTTTTCGGGAAGATAAAAGAATCTTTAAATCATATAGGGAAGATCGTGGGGATGAACCTCGTTGAGAACGTGGGATACTTTCATTTTGCACACAGTTTCGTAAGGGGTAACTGGAGAAATTCTGAAACTTCCGCTCCTTCGATTCTGGCCAAGAGCTGTCACGATATGGATATACTCTACTGGCTCGTTGAGAGCAACGCAAAGACGATTTCATCTTTTGGGAACCTTGTTCACTTCAAACCGGAGAATTCTCCGAAAAACTCACCGGAGAGGTGCATATATGGCTGTCCTGTGGAAGATGATTGTCCGTACGACGCCAAGAAGATATATCTCACCGATTACACGGGTTGGCCTGTCTCTGTTATATCACTTGACATGTCTCTTCCCTCAAGAATAAAAGCTCTTCAAGATGGACCATACGGTAGGTGCGTTTACAGATGTGACAACAACGTTGCCGATCATCAGATAGTGAACATATTATTTGAAAATGGTGTATTCGCTTCGTTCACCATGACGGCTTTCACAAGCAGAATCACCAGGATCATATACATATACGGAACACATGGTGAGATCTTTGGAGATTTGGAGAAAGGGTTGATTAAGATATTCAAATTTGGAGGAGAAGAGATAACGATGAATGTTAAAGCATCTGGTGGGCACTCAGGTGGAGATGAAGGAGTCATGAAGGAATTCCTGAAAGTGTTGAAAGGGGAGAAAAAAGAACCTTTGACATCCATTGAAGCTTCTGTGGAGAGTCACATAATGGCACTGGCTGCTGAAGAATCGAGAAAGAATGGTGGAAAACCTATAGAGTTAGAAACTCTCAGGTCGCAGGTTTTGAATTGATCGGAAAGATCATATAATCTTTCAAACGAGGTGTTAACATGCTGGAACTCAGAGATATAGATTTCGAAGTTGAGGGAAAGAGAATACTGAGGAAAATCACGATGAAATTTGAGGAAGGAAAGAAATACTCCATACTCGGTATGAATGGAGCAGGGAAAAGCACCATCGCCTACGTTATAATGGGGCTTGAAGGATACAAACCAACTGCTGGAAGGATATACCTCAATGGGGAAGATATAACCGATCTACCAGTTTCTGAAAGAGCCAAAAGGGGTATAACCCTTTTGTGGCAAGAACCTGCAAGATTCAGAGGACTCACTGTCAAAGACTATCTAACACTTGGAGGAAAGTTGAATCTGAAAAAAGATGAAATAGCCCAGATTTTGGAACTCGTAGGCCTTTCCCCCCTGCTTTACATGAACAGAACGGTAGATGAGGGTCTGAGTGGCGGTGAGAGGAAGAGAATAGAATTGGCATCTGTTCTCCTTCTAGAACCTCGCTACGCGATACTAGATGAACCTGATTCGGGTATAGACATAATGTCTTTGGATATGATAAAGAACGTGATAGATTGGATCTCTGATCACGGTGGAACCCCTATCCTCATAACTCACAGAGAGGAAGTGGCGTTGGAAACAGATGAGAGCTACCTCATATGCAGTGGTATCATCCTGAAAAGAGGAAAATCCAAGGATCTCGTTGAGTATTACAGGACAACGTGTGATAAGTGTGATCATATAAACTTACCTGTCGAAAAGGTGGAAAGAAAATGATGGATTACAGCAAGGAATTCGAGATGATCGTTAAAGCGTATGAAAAAAGTGGAGGGAACGTGTCGAATCTTTTGAGGAAAGATATCGCTTCCATAATAATAAACGGTGATAGAGTGATCGGTTTAAACAGTGTCCAAGGAGTTGAATTAAAACCTCAAAAGATCGAAAATGGTGTTTCCGTGGATATGAGGATAAAGGGATCGATAAAGAATCCCATTCACATATGTACAGGATACGTTGGGAAAAGAGGATATCAGAAAGTGATATTCAACATAACGGTCGAGAAGAATTCTAGTGTCAGCTTCATATCGCACTGTTCCTTCCCATGGTCAGAGGATTTCACACACGATGCCGAGATGTACGTTCACATCGAACCTGGTGGAAAGATGGAGTACAGGGACGAGCATTTTCACAGTGAAAGTGGAAAGATAAATTTCATATCGAAGGTGAAAGCCGTTATCGAAAAGGGAGGATACTTTGCTGATTTCTTCAGGTTGACTAAGACGAGAGTGGGGAAAATGGATCTATTCATGGAAATATCTCTAGGTGAAGAAGCTGTGGGACATTTAGATGCAACGGTAAGAGCGTCAAAAGATGACAATGTTTCGATAAAGGAGATATTGAACTTGGATGGGAAAGGATCCAGAGGAATAGCAAAAACCACAGCCGTGGCTCTGGATAAAGCAAGGGTCACGGTTATCAACGAAGCTTATGGAAACGCCGAAGGAACCAAAGGGCACGTCGTGTGTGAAGAGATAACGAAAGGAGAAGGAGTGATAGTGAACGCATCTCCGATTCTTGAAGTTAGAAACGAAAGATCCGAGCTGACACACGAAGCTTCCATCGGAAGGGTAAATCAAAAGCAACTCGAAACGTTGATGGCAAAGGGTCTTTCAGAGGAAGAAGCCACAAACCTCATTATAAAGGGAATCGTTGGATGATCATAGCATTTTCGCAATCTCTCCAAGATCTCTCACAACAAGGTCTGGCCTCACATCGGAGTTTTTCAAATCTTCGAGAGTTGTTTCACCTGTTAAAACCAGTATGGTGAGTATGTTGGAATTTTTCCCCAGCTTTATATCCGTGTAGAGTCTGTCCCCCACGATCGCCACCTGGTCTTTAGTGAAACCGTACCTATTTAAGAGCATCTCGATCATCATAGGATTTGGCTTTCCAACAATGAAATCGGGTTCTCTACCCGTCGAAGCTTTTATGGCCGATATGAAAGATCCAGCATCTGGTATTAAACCTTCTTCAGAAGGACAGTTTATATCAGGGTGAGTTGCAATGTAAAGCAATCCCTTTCTCAAGAGAAGACATGCTTTTTTCAATTTTTCATAGGTTAAAGTCGTATCGAATCCGAGAACCACCATCTGAGGGTCATCTTCAACAATGAGGTGCCCAAAGTTCTCAAAGATCTTCGAGAGAGAAAAAGTCCCTAGCAGGAATATACGGGATCTGCCATATTCTTTCAAAATGTACATCGCTGTCGCTTCACCTGAGGTGAATATATCGTCTTTTCCAATGTTCACACCCATCTTTTTCAACTTTTCGGCGTATTCTTCTGGCCCTTTCGAAGAATTGTTCGTCAAAAAAACGAATTTTCTACCTGTCCTGCGAATCCTATCAGCAAACACGAGAGAAGATGGAAAGACTCTGTTACCAAGGTAGAACGTTCCATCCATATCCAGAACGAAGAGTTTTATTCTTTCCAGTGTCATCCTTTCATCCTCCGCTGTTTCCTTATTTCAAAGAGAATAATGCCAGCACTTACTGAAACGTTGAGGGATTCAACGGAATTTTCCATGGGTATACCTATCACACCATCGCATCTATCTTTAACGAGCTTCCCAAGTCCTTTTCCTTCGCTTCCAAAAACGACACCTATCGAACCTGTGAGATCTTCTTCGTAATAAGGTTTTCCATCCATATCCACAGCATAAACCCATACATCTCTTTCTTTTAAAACTTCTATCGTTCTTGCAAGGTTCGTAACGAGCACTATAGGTATCTTGAAAACAGTCCCTGCAGATACTTTCACAACAGCCGGTGTCACTTTAACCGATCTGTCTTTTGGTACGATCACACCGTTTGCTCCAGCTCCAGCTGCAGATCTTATGATGGCTCCTAAATTGTGCGGATCCTGGATGTGGTCCAAAAGCACAAGAAACGGTTCTTTCACATTCAAAATCTCTTCCAGATCAGAATACTTGAAATCTTCTATATCTATCACGGCCCCTTGATGCCCTTTTCCCACCATACTCGTAAGCTTTTCTTTATTGACGAAATCGTATTTTATACCTCTTCTTTCGATTTCTTCCACAAGTTCAAGAAAACCTTTTTCATATCTTTCCAATTTTGCGAAAAAAACTTTTTTAATCTTGATACCAGACCTTAGGGCTTCTTCCAATATCCTCCTTCCGTAGACCCTCAACTTCTTTCCACCTTCGTCATCAGAATATCCATTATTCTCCTTTCTCTCCCAGAGATGTAAAGGTAACCTATTAAAGCTTCAAAACCTGTGCTTTTTCTATACAAAGGGTCGTTCCCGTACCTTTTTGCTGATTTCGAATTCATAGCTCTCTTCACAACATCTCTTTCCTCTTCAGACAAATCTTCCCATACTCTTTCAAGGAGCTTTGCCTGTCCATTTCTCGATGTGATGCTTTTCACCCTAGAGCTTATGACCCCAACTTTATAGGATCCGAGAAAATGGACTCTGTAGAAGAGTTCCATCACCGAATCTCCAAGGTAAGCCAATGTAGCAATAGGAACTCTTTTGATGTCCACTTTGGGAACTTCAAAGAGCAATACTTCACCTCCCTGTCAACCATGCAAGCTTTCGTAGATACAGGTTATCATGTAGTCTCTATCTGTCATATATTTTGAAAGGCTATCTTCCAAAAACTGTATTGGAAGAATATTTTCGGGAAGCCTAGGAATGGGGAGATCAGCTGTCAGAGTAGGCAAGATTTTTCTCAATGAATCGAATGTTTTCCCTATATCCTCTTTCAGAACCTCTAGATCCTCTTCCTTCACCAAAGCCTCCATCCTGACAAGTCCTTTAAGTCCCTTTGAATCCACGAGTTTCAAATAGGTTCCCACTTTTAAGGCCTTGAGGTTGCCGTGGACTCTCCAGATGAACATCCTACTCCTTTCACTTTTTCTCATACCATAATAGTTCTTGAACGTTGCATGGGAAAAACCTGTTGCCATTATGTTCTTCACAAGCCCAACAGGTCCTCTTCCAGGTTTGAAATACATATCCTCTATATCGGGAAGAGTTCCATCTTTAACCACCAAGGCTCTGTTGTATTCGTTGAGAGCTTCTATGACCGCTCCTTTTTCATACTCTCTAAGGACCGAATCGACAGAATCATGACAATCTTTCCCTCTCATGAATATCTCAAAAACGTAGTTCTTGACGAATACTCTATCCATATCCCTCCCGTAAAAATTCCTGAAATCTTCGGGAAAACCCAGTATCTTCAAAACTTTTGGAGGATTCTCAGGTGAGAAGAGAGGATACACCTCCCTCTCCTTTTCCCACATGACTCCTCCAACAGCTATCTCAGAGAAGATTCCCGTGAACGGCCCAAACATGGCTGATAGAAAACTTCTTCTCTTTCCATCGATGAAAACGATTCTTTTGATTTCGATACCCTCTCCAGGCTCATCATTTTCCACGATAGTGTATCTCTCAACCTGCCTTATATTTCTCAAAGTAGGATTTTCTATCTCGTGTATGACAGGCTCCATCTTTGTTATCAGATCCTTCAATTCCGACAATTTCATTCAGATCACCTCAGAAGAACTTCCGCTATATTTTCAAGGATTTCAAAGTAGTCTTTCGCACTAGTCCCCAGAACATCGATTTCCCTTATCTCCAACTTCGTTTCTTTGGAAAGAATTGTTAGTATCTTAGATGGTATGTTCTTTTCCTTGATTAGGTACTTTATCTTGTTCTTCCGACAGAACTTAATAGCTTCCCTAACCTTTTTCAAGGAAACTCCTTCACCATGACCTGTTTCAAGGAAAAACACATCAGATCCTAGAAACCTTTTGACAAAATGGTAAAGTGCTGGATGCGATTCAACAACAGGTTTTCCTCTTATACCTTCCAGTTTTCTGTAGAGATCATCTGAAAAGTTCATGAGCTTTTCGTAAAATTTCCAGAAGTTATCTCTGAACACCTCTGATTTCTTTGGGAAAATTTCCGTCAGTTTTTCATATACTCTGTATGACATGATCGATACAAGCACAGGATCCAACCATATGTGAGGATTTTCACTGAAAGATTCCTCCAAGATCCCCTGTGAGAGAACCAGTACTTTATCCTTGAACGCATTTGAAACCTTGTCGAACCACTCCTCGAATCCCTTTCCAAGCAGAATGATCAAATCGGCTTTCTCAAACTTCGTCATATCACTGATTTTAAGCTGATAAAGGTGGGGATTCACATTCGAAGGTATCAAAACCTTCAATTCCACCTCATTCTGTACAATCTCCTTTACTATGAGGTAAATCGGATTTACGGAAACCACTATGAACGAAAACATGGAAAGGGATAATAATGTTAGGAAAATCATCAGGAGTCTCTTCACCATTTTCATCATCCCTCAAAGTTTTTTTACAACCTCTGATATTATTCGCGCCATGAGCTTTCCCGTTTTTTCCGCCACTTCCAGAACTTCTTCCGCTGTCAAAGGCTTCAGATCTTCTGGGACCGCCCTATCGGTTATAGCGGATATACCAAGAACCCTTATCCCCCCATGACGCGCAACTATAACCTCAGGTACCGTGGACATGCCCACAGCGTCTGCTCCGAAATGTCTCAACATCCTGAGTTCTGCGGGAGTTTCGAAATTTGGACCTGCAACGGCGACGTAAACACCTTGATACACCGGTATACCCAATTCTTTGGCAGAATTGTAGGCCATTTGTCTGAGTTCTTTGTCGTAAGCTTCCGACATGTCGGGAAATCTTGGTCCCCACTCATCGATGTTGGGTCCTCTGAGAGGATTGTCTCCCATGAAGTTTATGTGATCGGAGATTATCATGGGCCTTCCGACCTCAAAATCCGGGTTCAAACCACCAGCTGCGTTCGTGACTATGAGGATTTCCACACCGAGTAACTGCATGACCCTGATGGGAAAGGTAACATCCCTCATGGAATAACCTTCATAGTAATGGAACCTTCCGTTCATGAGCATTACAGGTTTTCCATGAAGTTCTCCAAAAATCAGTTCTCCCTTATGCCCAGGTGCTGTCGATACGGGAAATCCAGGTATATCTTTGTAGGATATTACTATGGAATTTTCCGTCTCCTCCGCTATGACATGAAGGCCAGATCCAAGCACTATCGCGAATTTCGGGGTTTCAGTGATTTTATCCTTCAGATAGTCAACAGCTTCGTTCACTCTTTCAATGTATTCTTTGATGTTTTCCAAGGAGACCACCTCCTATAGGAATTTATCAAGAATAATTCTAGCATATTATGCATTACCCACGTTTTTAAGATATCATTATTACTTTAGGAGGGATACACGATGAATGAACTCGCACTCTCGGTAGACTGTGGAACGCAAAGCTTGAGAGCCCTGCTTTTCGACAGTGAAGGGCATCTTCTGGATGGAGAGAGAGTGTATTACACTCCATACTACAGCTTGAAACCCGGTTGGGCGGAGCAGGATCCAGATCTATATTGGAGGACTCTGATAAAGGCTGTCAGAAAGATCGTTGAAAGGAATCAGGAAAGAATCACCAAGATAATTGGTATGACGGTAACCACACAGAGGGCAACCTTGGTATTGGTTGGAAAAGATGGATTCCCTCTGAGAGCGGCCATAGTATGGCTCGATCAGAGAAAAGCAAGGTTCGATGCTAAGATTCCTCTGTACATGAGAATAGCCCATAAATTTGTGGGGATGGATGAAGCCGTCAGGATAGCTCAGATGGATGGAAAAGTCAATTGGGTGAGACAGAACGAACCAGAAGTTTGGAAGAAAACCAGCAAAGTTCTTCTGCTTTCCGGATACCTGAATTACAGACTAACGGGAAGATTTGTAGATTCAGTAGCCTCACAGATAGGTCACATTCCATTCGATTACAAAAGAAGAAGGTGGGCGACAAAAAGCGATGTGAAGTACTACATATTCCCTGTTGAAAAGGAAAAGTTGCCGGATCTTGTGGAACCATCAGAAACGATAGGTTATCTCTCAAAAGACGTTTCAAAACTCATGGGCCTTCCCTCCGGTCTTCCGGTTATAGCTTCAGGATCCGACAAGGGATGTGAAACACTCGGTCTTGGCGTTCTATCGGAGGACAAGGCGAGTCTGAGTTTTGGGACAACCGCGACAGTCCAAGTGACCACCAAAAGATATTTTGAACCTATCAAATACATGCCTGCCTATCCCGCTTTGATACCAGGTTATTATAACCCCGAAGTTGAGATTTTCAGAGGTTTCTGGATGATAACATGGTTCAAGGAAGAATTCGGTGCGAAGGAAGTTGAAGAGGCTTTGAAGAAGGGGATACAACCTGAAGAGCTCTTCAACGGTTTCCTGAAGGAAGTACCTGCAGGCTCTCTTGGCTTAATCGTACAACCTTATTGGACACCTGGCCTTAAAATGCCGGAGGCCAAGGGGGCGATGATAGGATTTGGAAGTGCCCATGGAAAACCACATATATACAAAGCGATCATTGAAGGTCTGGGATTCGCTTTACTGGAAGGTCTGAGGAAGATAGAAAAACGTGGAAAGATCAAAGTGAAAGAGATCATGATAGCTGGGGGGGCATCTCAGAGTACCGAAATATGTCAGATAGTTACGGATATCTTCAATTTACCAGCGTACAGAGGTGAAACTCATGAAACAGCGGGACTTGGCTCGACGATACCGGTATTCGTGGGACTTGGTGTTCATAAAACCTTCAAAGAAGCCATCAATAGGATGGTTAGATACAAGGACAAATTCGAACCGAATCCAGAAAATGCTAGGCTGTACAGAAAACTCTTTGAAGAGGTTTATTCAAGGATGTACAGTAAGTTAAAACCACTGTACAAAAAGATAAGGGAGATAACGAATTACCCAGAAAAGGTTTAGAGTAACACTCAACTTTACCTGTGGAACAAGGTGAGAACTGCCTTATCTTCTCTACTTTCAACGATCTTATTGGAAAAAAGAGATTTCAAGATACTACTTCCCCACTTTCTCCCTCCATTGCTGATATTTCTCTTCCCACCCATCCGTTTCTTCTGGCAAGAACTCTTTACAGGGGAAGGATTCTCTTATCAACCTTCTTGCTTCCTCCACATCCGATACTTCTCCAAGGGTTATGAATTGAATCATGGCGTTTCCCAAGGAAGTTGCCTCGTAGGGGCCTGCAACGACCCTTTTTCCTGTAACGTTCGCTGTGAATTGATTGACGAGTTCGTTTCTTGAAGCTCCCCCTACTATGTGAATGGTATCGAAGGATTTCTCAACTATCTCTTCCAGCTTTTCGATGACCCATCTGTAGTTGAAAGCCAAGTTTTCAAAAATTAACCTTGCAAACTCTCCCACATCTTTTGGAGTGTCTTGACTTGTTTCTTCAAGATACTCAGAGATCTTTTTGGTCATCTCTCCAGGAAGAAGGTATCTTCTGTCGTCAGGATCTATGAAAGCAATGAATGATTTTGCAGAATCCGCTTTTTTCAAGATTTCAGAGTAATCCAGGTTCCATTCTCTGTTACACTCTTCAAGAAGCCACATACCTGTTGCATCTTTCAGAAACCTGATGTTACCTACTCCCCCTTCGTTAGTGAAGTCGTTTGACAGGCTTTTTTCGTTCACAACTGGTTCATCGGATTCTATACCAATGAGGGACCACGTCCCAGAACTTATGTATATCCCTTCTTTTTCAAATGGAACGGCAACAACGGCGGAAGCAGTATCATGACAGGCAGTTGCGATCACCTTTATATCCTTTTCGACACCTTTCACTTTTCCAAGGATCGTACCAGGCTTCACAACTTCTGGGAATATATCAACGGGTATGGAAAGATCCTTGAGGAGATCCCAGGCCCAATCGTTCTTCGGCACGCTGTAACATTGAGAAGTGGTTGTTAGAGTGTATTCACAGACAGTCTCACCAGACAACCAGTAGTTGAAAAGATCCGCTATCATCAGAAATGTTTTTGCAACTCCAAGCAAAGGATCTTCCATCATGACCATTGAATACAATTGGTAGAGTGTGTTTATAGGCAGAAACTGTATGGCTGTTTCTTCATAGATTCTTCTCTTTCCCAGTTTCTCAACCACTTTCTCCATGACACCAACGGTTCTCTCGTCCCTGTAGTGGTAGGGTAGGAAGATCAATCTCCCTTTGGAATCCAATAGAGCGAAATCCACCCCCCAGGAATCCACACCCAGACTCTCCACTTCTTCTCCTAGGCTATTCAATATGTTCAAAAGATCCTCATAGAACTTGGGTGTGTTCCAGACGAGAATGTTCCTTTCTTTTGCTGGTAAAAACACTCCCTTTGTTCTGAACCGTGCTATTTCTTTCAGAGACAACTTCGAATCCTTCTTCTCGACAAGAACAACCTTTCCGTTCGTCGCTCCCAGATCAACTGATAATACTTTCATCCTCTCTTCCCCACCACCTTCTCGTAGTATCCACTGTCTCTATAATACAGCAAGGGATCTTCAGGAAGATTTTTCTCTTTTCTGTACTTCCAGAGGATCGGTGAAACATCTCTTCTGAAGGCTTTTATGAGTTCTTCTTCTGCTTTCACAACATCACATTTTCTCTGGTAGTCTCTCAATTTCTCTCTGTTTATCGTCAGAGCTTGGGCGAATATGTACTGAGCAGTTATAACGGACTGTATCATGGCTTCTATCTTTGGTTTCGTTATGTGACACTGATCGAACATGTATCTTATATTCCTTGCAAAATCTTTTGTTTCCTCATCTTCCATAGCGAAAGTGAGTTCTTTGAATATGAGGAAAACCTCATATGGATTTATAGATCCAAGAGTAAGATCATCATCTGCATATTTCTTGTTGTTGAAATGAAATCCCCCCAATTTTCTCTCAGATATTAGAGTTGCTATTATCTGTTCTATGTTGGTTCCGAGAGCATGATGTCCAAGATCCACAAGGACGAAGGCTCTATCACCGAGCTTCCCTGCTAGAAGGTAAGCCATCCCCCAGTCCTGAATATCCGTGTGATAGAAAGCCGGCTCGAAGAACTTGTATTCTATGAACAACTTCATGTTAGAAGGCATGGCATCGTAAATTATCCTCAAACTCTCCTCAAGCCGCTTTTTTCTGTCTCTGAAATCATCTTGACCTGGATAATCCGTTCCGTCTGCAAGCCACAAGCTTATGACATCTGAGTCCAGGGTTTTCGCAATTTCTATACACTCCATCACATGATCTATCGCTTTCTTCCTTATTTTTATATCAGGATGAGTAAGACTTCCATATTTGTAATCTGGATCCTGAAAGAGATTCGGATTTATCGCTCCTATCTTCAACCCCAGGTTTTCTGCGTATTCTTTCAACGCTTTCCAATCGTCAACCTTATCCCAAGGTATATGGAGGGCAACCGTCGGGCAAATCCCTGTTATCTTATGAACGAAAGAAGCATCCTGAAGCTTTTCATAGACGTTCCTTGCAGCTCCGGGTTCATGAAAAACTGCAAACCTCGTTCCCATATCACCAAAGCTCCAGGAAGGAAGTTCAAAACGAATTTCGTCTAGTTTTTTCAAGACTTCGTTCACATCTATTCCCTCTTTATTCAGATCTTCAACTAGTAATTCATATTTTCTCTCCATCGTTCTCCCTCCTTAAATATAACAAGGAGAGTGCCCCTTTGCAGGGGCATCTCCAAATTAGAAGTTGAATTGATCTATATTGTTTATGTCGAATATGAAAGGAGGCCCGAGTAGCACCACAGATTTCTTTCCTTCTAGTTCTTCGTATACCTTATAAAGTCCTAACTTCCCTCCACAGACATATTTTGTACCGTTTACTTCATTTATCATTCCTCTAACAGCTGCATTTGCAACATAAACAGCCAAGTATCCTAGGTCGACTGGATTCCACAGAACGACATGCTTCACCACACCGTCTTTCACATACTTTCTCATATCATTAGGAGTAGCAAGCCCTGTGATATAAATTTTTCCTTTTAATCCTGCTTTCAATACCGCTTCGGCTACCATTGGGAAAGCAACTGATGTAGGAGCTATTATTGCATCTAGATTTGGATAATAAGCGTTGATTATGTCCTGGGCTGCCTGGAAGGATTCTGCTGGCCTGTCATAACCGTACTTTATGGTTAGAAGCTCCATTTTTGGATATTTTTCCTTCATTCTCTTTTTCATAGCTTCGATCCACCTGTTCTGGTTTGCAGCGTTGGGATCTGCACTAACAATTGCTATTTTAGCTTCTGGCCCCACATTTTCAGCTACCAGATCGATAAGGACTGCTCCTATTGCATCGAAACTAGCTTGATTAACAAAGTAATCTCTTGCTGTTGGATCAGAAACATCCGCATCGTAAGTAACAACAACTATTCCTTTTTGTTTGGCTTTCTTCAAGACAGGAACCAAGGCATCTTCGTCATTTGCAGAGACAATGAGAGCATCGGGATTCTGCTCAAGTAGGTTACTGATTATCCTTATTTCTTCTTCGGTGTTAGCGACACTGGATCCTGTGTAATAGAAATCAATTGGAAGGCCAAGAGCTTTCAATTCTTCAACAGCAGCTTTCGCTCCCTTTTCGGTTGCGACGAAGTAAGGTGCGCCTGTGAATTTGGGAACCATGAATATTTTGATGGATTCAGCAGCTAAAGCAATTGATATTAGCGCGATGATAACACCAAAAATCAAGAACTTCCTCATAAAAACCACCTTCCCTTAGGATTTGGTGAAGTTATTTTCCCTCTTTGAAGGCTCTTGCACCAAGCTTTGTATAAGAGACTATGGCTATCACAAGAACTATACCGACTATTACACTCTGTATAGAATGTGGAATTCTTGCAAGATTCAAACCATTTTTGAGGAAAGTAATTATAAGAACCCCTAGCGTCGAACCCAAAATATTTCCTTCTCCTCCTGTTATACTGGTCCCACCTAGAACTACGGCGGTTATAACCTCAAGTTCACCACCCATAAAAGCGTTGGATTTAGAGGCCCCTATCCTAGCGGAGTATATCATTCCAGAGAGACCAGCCATTAGACCAGATAAAGTGTAAAGTATGAACTTCACTTTTGCCACGGGAACCGTTGAATAAAGAGCCCCCACTTCATTATGACCAATTGCAAACACATACCTTCCAAATTTTGATTTTGAAAGGACGATATGACCTATTATGGCGATTGCTATCCATATAAATATACTGTATGGAACTAATCCACCTAATGATCCTTGTCCAAAATTCTGGAAAGATTCCGGAAAACCAGTTATTCCTCTCCCTCTACTCAATCCTGTTGCTATTCCTCTATATGCAGCCATAGTTGCTAGTGTAACAACTATTGGTGGTATTTTCAATCTTGTTATCAGGGCACCATTCAATGCACCCGCTCCTGCTCCTAGAATACTTGCCATTATCCCGGCAATCCAGATATTAATACCCAAGTACTTCCAGATAATTCCCATCAAGATACTACTCAAAGCCAAATTGGAGGCAACAGAAAGATCTATACCAGCGGTTACTATGACCATAGTCATAGGCACAGCCATTATTCCCATTTCAACAGCATACCTTAAGGCTTCCAGAAGGTTGGAAACCCTCAAAAATTCTTTGGATAAGAAACTCATTATCACAAACACTAGAATCAAAACCAGTAGAAGTACGAATTCTTTCCTGAATGTCCTCATAACCTCGCCTCACTTTTCCTTCTCGCTCTTAAAACATCGGATATTATCGCAAGTAGAATGATCATACCTTTGAATGCATCATCCCAGACAGATTCTATATGCAAGAAAACCAGTGAACTTGAAATTGTTGTCATAAGGAGTACTCCCAGGATGGTCCCCTCTATTTTTCCTCTTCCCCCCATTATGTTGGTTCCACCTACCACCACTGCAGCTATCGCTGATAGCTCCAATCCAGTTCCTATATTCGAAGGTATTATGAAAAACCTAGATGCACTTAGAAGAGCTGAGGAACCAGCTAAGGCTCCATTTAAAGTTAATACAAGAAAAGTGACCCTTCCCTCGCTTATACCTAGTAATTTCGCTGCTTTTCTATTTGAGCCAACAGCATAAACATGCCTGAAGAAACGAATTTTTCGCACTAGGAATATCATCAATACACCTATAGAGAAAGCTATCCATATTGGAAGGGTGAAGTTTAAAATTCTCGTACTACCCAGTGCCTTCCAATAATCTGGTAAGTCAGTTACCCAGTACCCACCTGTCCACCAAAGTATAAAACCTCTCCATATAGCCATTGCAGCGAGTGTGACAATCATGGCTGGCACTTTGAACAGCACGGTAACCAAACCATTGATAGCTCCCAAACCAGCACCAAGTCCTATGCTCCATAGGAATAATAAAACCAAAGGAACATTGTGAAGAGCAAGTTGAGCCGACGTTATTGCACAAACTGCAAGAACGGAGCCTATCGATAGATCTATCTGACCCGATATTATAACCAGAGTTGTTCCTATTGCTGAAAGAAGCATGACAGCAGAGTTTTCCAGAATGACGTGTATCGTTCTAAAACTCAGAAAACCCGGATGGACGAACTGAACGAACGTCGCAAGAACTACCAGTACCAGCAGCAGTGTGAATTCTCTACCTAACTTCATCCTCCAGCACCTCCAACTGCCTCTTCTTCTGTGAAGCCTGCCGCAAGTGTTAGGATCTTATCTTCAGAGAATTCCTCTCTATTAAATACTCCAACTATTTCACCTTTTCTCATAACCAAGATTCTGTCGCACATTCCAAGAAGTTCCGGTAGTTCTGAAGAGATAAATATGATTGTTCTTCCCTGCTCTGCTAAATTCACCATGAGATGATATATGGCATTCTTTGCACCCACATCGATACCATGAGTTGGTTCGTCCATTATCAAGATCTTGGAGTTTCTGAGTATCCATTTTGCTAAAACCACTCTTTGTTGATTTCCTCCAGAAAGATTCATGGTCAAAAATTCCACGGAAGGAGTCCTTATATCCAGTCTTTTCACCATTTCTTGGGAGAGTTCCTTCTCCCTAGCAATATCTACAAGAACCTTACGAGGAATTACTGGAAGGTTGGGGAGAGATATGTTAAATCTAACAGTTTCTGGTAAGATGAGACCTTGCCTGTGTCTGTCCTCTGGAATATAAGCTATTCCGAGCATTGACGCTTTCATAGGATCGGTGATCTTCACTTCTCTTCCCTCGAGATAAATTGAGCCATTGTCGGGTCTTAAAATACCGAAAATGATCTTTGCAAGGGTGGATCTTCCCGATCCTAAAAGCCCTGAAATACCAAGAATCTCACCTTCGTAAGCTTTAAAACTCACATCCTTTAAAACCCTATTAAATGTGATGCCTTTAACTTCCAACATCACATTCCCTGGTTTCGTTTTCTTGGTGGGATAGTACGTTTCAAGTTTCCTTCCGATCATATTTTCTATGAGTTCAGAAGGTGTTATATCTTTCACCGCTTTGTCAAGAACTTTTACACCATCTCTTAATATGGTAACGTTATCTGCTATTTCAAAAACTTCCTCAAGTCTGTGGGATATGTATATCACAGAAACCCCATGGCTTTTAAGTTTCCTTATGGTGGAAAACAATATCTTGGTTTCATCTGCTGTCAAAGAAGCAGTAGGCTCATCCATTATTATGATCTTGCTATTTTGGAGGAGAGCTCTCAATATTTGAACTAATTCTTGCTGAGCCGTACTTAGATTTCCAACTTCCTCATCTAAGGGTAGATTTATTCCGACTTCTTTCATTTTAGTCTCCGCCATCTCTCTCATACTTTTCCAGTCAACAAATCCAAATTTTCCGGGTTGCCACCCTATAAAGAGATTCTCAAGAACTGTTAAATCTGGAAAGACCGCTAATTCCTGATGTATCGCACTTATTCCCAAACTTCTCGCATGATTTGGGTCAAGGATTTTAACTTCTTTACCCTCAAGAACGATTTTCCCGGAATCTGGCTGATGAACACCCATTATTATTTTTACGAGCGTTGATTTTCCCGCTCCATTTTCTCCAACCAGAGCGTGAACTTCTCCTTTTTTTAGAAAGAAATCCACATCTTTCAAAGCTTGTACACCCGGGAAACTTTTAGATATCTGGAAAAGCTCTAAAATGTTTTCCATAGGTCAAATCAATCCTCCCAGTATCCTATAGTTGTCATGAGAGTGTAATGATTTTCCGATACATCCATTCTTGAAAGTTGAGCAATTATTGGAATGTTACTTTCTAGCGTGATTCCATATGGTTTCCCCCTCGGTAGTTTGCAGCCAATTACCTTTTCTTGGTCAAGCCTGATATGAATATCCCTCTTAGATGGAACCAAAATTTCAAAAGTTATTGGACCCTCATCCTCAAAAAATACAGTGATTTTGACTTTGGCATCCTCTTCGTTCACATTCAGAATGCATATAGATTCGTGGGATACCAGATCACCTCTTCTGCCCTTAGGTAGATATCCATCAGGGAAGTACCATCTTCTTGCTCCGGGCATTTCTACCACCTCTCGAAGTACTTCAGTTCGAACTCCTTGGGATCCCTACCAGCGTGGAGAATTGCTAAGATTATCTTGCTAGAATTCTCAACAGAACTACAGTAGAAAAATGCTTCTTCAAGGGTTTCAGCTGCCGCAAAAGCTCCATGTCCTTTCACCATAACTATTGGATAATTCTTCAGATATTTCGGAATCTCTTCAGCCATTTCTTTCGAACCAGACCCGAATTCAAAGCTCAAAACGGGAACGTGTCTGACATGGTATGAACCTTCGACATCTATGGGAATTATCTCATCGTACAGAAGTGTGAGAGCTGTCGCCGCCACAAGGTGAGCATGGACAACTGCTAGAGCATCTGTCTCCAGATAGATCGCTCTGTGAACGTGCGTCTCTGTCGAAGCGATTGAGAGCATTCCATCGTCTCCCTCTATGGAAACTTCGACCAGATCTTCCGGTTCGAGGAATCCCAGCATGGAACCCCTTCGAGTTATTATCATTCTATTTCCAACCCTCACACTCATATTCCCGCTGTGAGAATTCTGAAGACCGGCTATGTAAAGACCTCTCCCTATCTTTTCAAACTGTCTGTACATGGATTCCGTTATAGCCATGGTATATCCACCTCCAAGTCAAGCTCCCTCAACTTTTCCCTTGTGGGTATACCGTTTTCATCCCATTTTCTGTACTCGTAATATTCTTTCAACATCGTATCGAGATCCACAACGAATTCTCCTTTACCCGCTATTTTCTTCGCTTCTTTTAAAAATCTCTGAGGGAGAGTATCGTCTTTTCCAGTAAAGCCGAGCTTTACATTGATCATCCTTTCCAGATTGTAGATCCTCTCTCCTATCCTTTGGAGCTCAGAAGCCGTCATACTCTCTCCAGTAACGGCGTTGTAGAGCCTCACCCAGTGGTGCAAAGAGGTTGCCATGGTTGCGAATCTACATACGATCAGAGAATCTACGACCGCTCCCGCGTCTTGACTCCTTGCAACATGTGTCCCTTTCCCGAGAACTTCTAGTCTGTCGATCCTTCTTGGGACACCATACACTTCAAAAGTGACAGAGAGTCCTCCTCTAAGATGACAGGCACCTCTGTTGGAAGTGGCGTAGACAAGTCCCATACCTTGAGTTCCCCTTGGATCATAAGCCGGAATTTCAAGTCCTTTCACATGCATCGCAAATTCTTTTCCTCCAACCTTCTCAGAAACCCTCTTTACACCTTCTGCCAGTATATCTCCAACACCTTTTCTAAGACCAATACTTTCGATGAATTCGAGAACTTTATCAGCTTCACCGAACCTTATACCGAAATCGAAAACACCTTTTTCCGTAGCTTCCATCGCGAATGCAACGACGGATCCGAGGGATATGGTGTCTATTCCCAAATCGTTTGCCAAAAAGTTTGCAAGCGTCACAGTTTTCAAATCATCTATACCAAGGTTGGATCCTAGAGCCCATGTTGTCTCGAATTCTGGTCCCGCTCCTTCCTTGCCTTCGATCTTGCTAATCCTTCCGCACATTATTGGACATCCCCAGCAGGCGTCCTTTCGAACGAGATAAGTTCTCTGAAGGGTTTCTCCGGAAATCTTCTCAACGCCTTCAAAATGATTGTCCTGAAAGTTTCTGGTACCGAGTATTTGGAAAGCGTTTATCATCCTTATGATTCCTATAGTCCCCAGTGGATTGAAAACTTTGGATGTTACAGGGTGAGTTACAATCAGTTTGTTCGCTTCGTATCTGAAGTATTTGAAATCTTCAGGAGAGTGTATTAGAGGCCGCTGTTTTCCTCCATTTGTTACGATCGCTTTCAATTTTTTGGATCCCCATATGGCCCCTGTACCACCTCTTCCAAAAGCCCTTTCCCCGTTGTTCATCACCATTGATATCCTGACAAGATTTTCTCCTGCCCTTCCTATGGATAGAACGGAAGCTCTTTTTCCATGCCGTTCTTTCAAAATCTTGGTTACTTCCTCGTTATCCTTTCCCCAAAGATCTTTTGCAGGCAGGATCTCAACCCTTTCATCATCGAAATAGAGATAAACCGGTTCAGGAGATTTCCCGGTTATCACTATTGCGTCATACCCAGCCATCTTCATCAAAGCCCCGAATGTTCCTCCTATGTTACTGTCCATTATCGTTAAGCTAAGAGGAGATCTTGAAGTCATGTTGGCTCTTCCAGCTGTTGGAGAAGGGGTTGCGGTTAATGGCCCCACTGTCAGTATTATCGGATTTTTCTCACCTAAGGGGTCAACATTCGGATCTTTAGTGTGTTGAACGAAAAGGTATGCTCCAAGACCTCTTCCACCTATGTATTTTCTCAACACCTTCTCATCTATTTCCCCTTTGTCTATGGAACCTTTTGAAAGATCCACTACCATCACCTTACCCCACCAACCGTAAAGCAAGTCATTCACCTCCTTCGATTCTTGGAATGATGTATGGTCCTTCAGGAATTACCAATATTCTTGCTCTTTCGTCAGAAAACTCTAGGGCTTTCTCAACCCCTTTTTCCACATCCTCAATTTTCTCGGTGAATGTGTATTTCCAATCTTCTCGATTCAAGCCCTCAGAGAACATGAATATCTTAGATGCCACTTTCAGAACCTTCACAAGCTCTTCCACTTCCCATTGATCCACGAGGAAGTTTTCAGGTTTGGATATGTAATCTATGTACTTATCGTAATCCCCGATCTCCTTCAAAATCTGAAGTGATTTCTTGAAATATTCACTACCCAGGCCGTCAATACATTCTGCTGCTATGATCAAAACTCCTCCCTTTTTAAGAGCTCTTACACCTGCAACGAGTCCTTTCACTGTTTGATAGTAATTCCTATCCAGTGGATATCCACCGTTCGTTGTGATGACGATATCGTATTTTTCACTAAGAGGAACCTCGGAGTATCTAGATACGTATTTAACAGCTTCAAACCACGCTTTTTCCAGATCTCCTGCAAATATACCAGAGACTCTCTTTTCCGAATCTATCGCAACGTTGACGATGAAATCCACACCAACCTTTTTCGCTATATAAGTTGCCTCTTCATGCAATGGATTTCCTTCCACTACGCAGTTATCGGCTTTAGGAGATTCCAGAAGCATTGGACTGTGGAAGAACTTCACAGTTTCGTAGCCTGATATACCAGGACATATGGATTTCCTTCCACCGGAGTATCCAGCCATGAAATGAGGTTCGACAAGGCCTGTTAGTATCCTGAGATCACTTTCTATGTAATTTTTGTTTATGTATATGGGAATACCACGAGGGGTGTCTCCTACGTAGACTAATTCTTCTTTTTTCAACGCGTTATGATTCAATATTTCGAAATTTTCGAATATGTCCTTACCCACAAGCTCTTTTATCTGATCCTCATTCAATTCCTTATGCAATCCATTTGCGATGAGAATCTTTATCTTGGGAACGTTCTTTTTCAATATCTCCAATATTCCCTTGAGGAGCAGTTCGTTCGGAACAGGCCTTGTGTTATCCGATATTACTATGCAAGCGTTTTTTCTGCCTTTCGATATCTCTTCAAGGGGAGAAGAGGCTATGGGGTTCTTCAGAGATTTCATGAGTACAGACCATGGATCGTCAAGGTACGGCATTTCTCTCTTTTCAAGTATACCCCCCACCCTTTCGTCGGGAAGATCAACAGACAATTTCCTTTTTCCATAGAGAAGAGACACCTTCAAGGTCATCACTCCTTCGCTCTGATATTTTATCACTTGTTTATCAAAAGATATAACATAAATTTGATCAATTTTTAGTCAAAATGAAGATTTAATGATGAATAATCAGCAATGAACCATCCTTTTTAAAGATTTCCTTTCATTTTTCAATTTTGACAAAAGAAGACCTTTTTGTATCATCAACATTGGGAGAAATCACTGAAGGAGGAATACCCGTGAACATTATAGTTCTTGTAAAGCAGGTTCCAGATACCGAAAATGTGAAGCTGGATCCTGAAACTGGGATAATGATAAGAGAAGGAATAGATGTCGTCATGAATCCTTTCGATTCACACGGACTTGAACTCGCCCTTCGTATCAAAGAAAGTCGAGGAGGAAAAGTAACGGTTATAAGTATGGGGCCACCGAATACTGAAGAGGTTTTAAGAGAAGCTTTGGCCCTTGGTGCGGATGAAGCCATATTACTCACAGATAGAATTTTCGCAGGTTCCGATACGTGGGCGACCAGCTTTGTCCTATCCGAGGCTATAAAAAGACTATCCCTGGACTTCGATCTGATAGTATGTGGTGAGAAGGCGGCAGATGGTGAGACAGGACAGGTGGGGCCTGAGGTTGGAGCCCTTCTGAATCTTCCAGTTATCACATACGTCTCCAACGTTATAGACGTTAGCGACGGAGAGATGGTACTTGAAAGATCCGTCGAAGATGGTGTTGAAAGATGGAAAGTGAAACTTCCAGCCTTGATTTCCGTCATAAGGAGTGTAGCAGAGCCAAGACTTCCGACACTGGCAGGAAAGAAAAAGGCATTAAAAATGGAGATAAAAGTTCTCAATGGGAAGGACCTAGGGTTCGATCCAAAGGAAGTTGGTCTTCCAGGCTCTCCAACCAGGGTTGTCTCTGTTTTCAACACTAAAGTCTCCAGAGAGTGTGTTCTATATGAAGGAAAGGAGCTGGAAGAGGGTTTGAAGAAGATCATAGAGATTCTAAAACCTTTTGTAGAGGGTGATGGGAGATGATAATGGTTTTGAACAACGCTTTCGATAAAAATTCTCTGGAACTTCTGGGAAAGGCAAGAGAGCTTGCGAACAAAGTTGGCTATAGAGTGGTTCTCTTTCTCATAACTGGAAAGGAGGAAAATTTTGAAAGGGCAGGAGGATACGGTGCAGACGAGGTTGTGGCTGCTGTTCATCCGCAGTTAAAGAGATTTTCACTGGATCCTTTCTTGAGGATATCTGAGCGGGTGGTGAGAAGATACAACCCTTCCATAATCATCTCACCTGCGACGACCTTTGGCAGGACTCTTCTTCCGGCTCTTGCAGCGAAATTGAAGACAGGCCTTACAGCAGATTGTACGGGACTCGACATAGACGATGAAGGGAACCTTCTTCAAACAAGACCGGCAATAGGTGGAAACGTCATGGCCACGATAAAAACTCCAAATCACAGACCCCAAATGGCAACGGTAAGACCGAAAACGTTTCCCATACCAAAGTATGATGATTCAAAGAAAGCAAAAGTTATCATGGAAGAAGTCAAAGACGAGGATCTAGAGGATAGATGTTTCTTGTTGGATTTTAAAGAAAAAGAAATGGAAGCGAACATTCAAGAAGCCGACGTCATCGTATCTGTCGGTAAAGGATTGAGAAGGAAAGAAAACGTTGAGATAGCGAGGAAGCTTGCAAGACTTGTTAGGGGAGCGGTTGGAGCAACGAGGGCTGTTGTCGATGCCAAATGGCTTTCTCAGGATCATCAGGTTGGGTTGAGTGGAAAAGTCGTTAAACCCAAAGTCTACATCGCGGCAGGTATATCGGGTGCCGTTCAGCACATAGCCGGCATGCAAACCTCGGAATTCGTCATAGCTATAAACAAGGATAAATACGCCCCAATATTCAAAGTCGCAGATCTTGGGCTTGTAGCCGATGCCACATCGACTCTTGAGGAGATCGCAAGGAGATTGGAATCTCTCAGGGAGGCGGGAAATTGAACTATTCAAGAGTTACCAGAGAAGTCATAGAAAAATTGAAAGAAATTTTGGGAGAAGGTGGCGTGAGGATTGACAGGGATTATCTGGAGAGATACTCAAAGGATGAGACGGCGGAACTGGAGCCCCTCGAACCGGAAGTCGTCGTCTTTCCAAAAACACCAGAAGAGATTTCAAAGATTTTAAAACTAGCCAACGAGATGAAGATACCTGTCACGCCAAGAGGAGCTGGGACAGGTCTTTCAGGAGGAGCCGTTCCAGCCCACGGGGGAATCTTAATGTCTTTTGAGAGAATGAACAGGATCCTGGAATTCGATCCTGAAAACATGGTCGTGGTTGTTGAACCTGGTGTGATAACAGATGAGATACAGAAGCTGGCAGAGCAGCACGGTTTATACTATGCAGGAGATCCTGCAAGCAGTGAGAGTTCTTCTATAGGTGGTAACGTGGCGGAAAACGCTGGAGGAACTCGTGTCTTAAAATATGGTCCGACTGGATACCACGTTCTCGGTGTTGAGGTTGTGACCCCCACAGGAGAGATCGTGAATTTTGGTGGAAAGATGGTAAAAAATGTCATGGGGTACGATATGATAAGACTTTTGGTTGGGTCTGAAGGAACACTTGGGATAATCACCAAGATCATTCTGAGGTTGATACCCAAACCGAAATATCTGGCGACACTCCTGGTTCCTTTCAAAAGTGTCGATGAAGCGATTCTCTCTGTTCCAAAAGTTTTATCAGAAGCAGGAACTCTTCCCTCATCAATAGAGTTCATGGATAAAAAATCCGTTCAGATGGCTTACAAATTTCTCAACGAGAGTATCCCAAACATGGAGGCGGATGCCCATCTTATCATAGAAATCGAATCCGCTGATAAAGAGAGCCTATCGAAAGCTTACTTCAATCTGGGAGATAGTCTGATGAAGATGGGAGCGATAGAGGTTTACGTAGCAGATAACAGGCATCAGAGGATGAAGATATGGAAATTCAGAAAGGCGATACCAGAGGGTATAATAGCTTTCAGACCTGTTCATTGTATGGAGGATGTAAGCGTTCCCATAAGGGAAATCCCGAAGATCGTGAAGTCTTCCGATGATATAGCTGAAAGACACGGAATAGAAACTCTATCCTTCGGTCATGTTGGCGATGGAAATGTTCATGTTGTGTTCCTAAAACCTATTGAAATGGATGAATCCACCTGGAAGAAAGCACTGGACGAAGCCCTTGTGGATCTTTACAAACTCACGAAGGAACTTGGAGGAACCATGACGGGTGAGCATGGTGTGGGATTGAAAAGAAAGAAATATCTGAAGATATTCATGAACGATGAGGAGATGGAGTTCATGATGAAGATAAAGAAAGCTCTGGATCCAAATCTCATATTGAATCCTGGAAAGATCTTCCCGGAGAGGGATAAATCATGATGAGAGAGCAGAGACTCGAGAAGATAGTTGAGCTTGTGAACAAGAAAGGTACTGTGAGTTTGAAGGAGATCCAGTCCATCTTCAACGTTTCTATGGTTACGATCAGAAGAGATGTCGCTGAACTTGTTAGAAGGAACCTCCTTCAGAAGGTTCATGGAGGAGTCAAACCCACAATATATTACGATAGAGAAACGGATTTCATGAAAAGATTGGAGATCAACAGATCTTTAAAAGAGAAGATAGCAGAAAGAGCTCTGGAATTTGTCAACGATGGTGACACCCTTTTTCTGGACGCTAGCACCACTGTTTACATGTTTGCAAAGAAACTTTCCAAGGTGAAGAAGAATCTGTACATCATAACGAATGGTGTTATGACCGCCATGGAGATATCCAAGAACAGAACCAACACGGTTATCCTCATCAACGGCGTATTCCATCCAGAAACCCTATCTTTAGTGGGGCCACTTGCTGTTGATTGCGCGAGGAAATTCTTCACACAGAAGGCTTTCATATCCTGCAGAGGATTTTCACCCGAATCGGGAACTTACGAAATAAATACAGCGGAATCTGAGCTTAAGAAAGTCATGGTGGAAAACACTGAAACTCTCTTCGTTCTGATCGATTCAAGCAAAATAGGGAAAAAATCTTTGGTGAATCTTGTCCCCCTGAACAAGATAAACTACGTGATAACCGATAAGATCTCAAAGAAAGATTTGAATTCCCTCATGAAAAACGGAATAAATGTTATCACCGTTTGATTTTTTACATTCCCCCCTCATGAATTCCCTCCAATTTATATGATTTTCTGGGGATATGAATTAACAGCGAAAGAAAATGTACCATTGTGAACACTTGCTTTCTAGTATTTTGCACTTCCTTTTTATTAAACAAATAATTTTATAAATCAAATTCTATGTATTTGACAGAAAAAGGAGCCACTCTGGATGGATTTTATCTGTCATACTATTCATTCAACTTTTATTGCATTTTCATTGAAATACCATCTATTCATTCACCAGTTTTTCATAGCTGTGGATAGCATAAACATTGGAGGGATCGATATGAGAAGTTTTTATCTTTACACACTGTGTTTCATTTTATTAGTATCTACCACATTTGCTGATTTAGTCTTGAAAGTGCCAATCTACAGATATAACAAAGAGACGAAGCTATGGGAGTTAAAAACATTCGAAAACATCATCAAATATCCTGTACTCCTTGCTGATTCAGAGGAAAAAGCGGAGAGAAGTTCCGAAGAAACAGATCCAACCCACACAAACGACACAAAAAGTGCTCAGTGGTTTTACTTTGTGGAATACGTTATCTCAGAGTACGTCATAAAACAAAATGTGAGAAAGGTGGAAAAACGTTATCTCTGGGCAGATTTAGATCAAAAAGTGGGAGAAGTTGCCATATGGAATGATGACAAGCGTCTCTACATCGAATTCAAAACGAATGCATGGTCCTTAGAAGAGACGAACATCATGGTAATGAGTGAAAAACCTGTTGGTAACCTCTCACCAGGTCTTTTTCCTTACAGCACGAAGTATCTTCCACGTGTGAAAAAAGCTGTTTGCTCGATCCCTCTGAATTGGCAAAAAGGAGAAAAAGTGTACATACTGGCACATGCTTTGATCGCAAGATCCAGTGGATACGGAGGTATTTTGAAGAAGGATGCTTGGTGTGGGAAATCCGATCCTTACATGGAACTTTACTTATCTGCAACGAAGGTCACATGGTTTCTGAAGAAACCAGGGAATTTCTTCGCAAAAGTTCTGGAAGGTTCCATTACATCTTCCCACCAGGTAGTCATGAGCTTCTCTTCTTTTGAAAATCCGGAAAATGGTGATAATCAAACCATTCCCGCATTCTATGCGTTCACTGACCAAAAGCCAGAAAAATGGACCCCAGCTTCTAGCATCAATGGTATGGAATTCAGGTTCTCGGAAGGAACTAATACTTTCAATATGTGGCAGAAGGTTCAACTCGGTACTCAAAGTGCCAGTGTGTATAAAAACAAGGGGGTGATCACGTTCACAATCTGTAACACGAAAGTTTATACAGGTGATTGAAAGTTAATTCTCAGATTCAAGTGTGTTAGACAAAAAAGGAGGGGATCTGTATGAAAAGGTTTTTGGTAATTCTGGTACTGGTTGTGATAGGAGTTTTAGGATTAGCAAATGGAGTGAGTGTTAATGAAGTTGGCGTCTGGCAAGTTATAGGTAATAGTTATGTAAGACTTTCTGGTGCTGCAACGGATAATGCAAGAGCTTTTGCTAGTAATGGAACCTCAGGATCTTGTAACAAAAAGGTTTGGACAGTCCAATTCACGACAGAGGTTCAAGTTGCTCAATGGGTAGAGTGGTCCATAAGCGCCACAAAATGGACATGGTTTGTAAGAAAACCTGGAGATTACTACGCGGACGCTATTCAATTTTCCCTGAAAAGTAATGGAGATGTTCAACTTTCTGCATCTGGTTTCGATGATCTTGAATACGCTACGGGTGGTGGAGTGAATCGTTACATTGAAACATACTATTACTTGACGACGGATGCTTCCAACACACCTCCTTCCACAGGTGTCTGGGTTAGAGCGGAAGATGTCAATGGATCTCTCACTGTGGAAGACAGCGCAGCTCTTCATGAAGGTATGACAGCTCATTTGTGGAACAGAATAAAAGTTGTGGCATGTAACTCTGCTTCCACATACAGGGACACAGGAACTATAACTTTGACTCTTGCAAATCAGAAACCATGGATAAACGAGGATAATGGCCATTATAAAGACAATTTAGGCTCATTTGTTACCGATGCCACTGAACCGTAGAATAGAGAAAATGGTATTTATCTAGAGTTAGTTTGTCAGGTGAAAAATAATTTATAAGGAGGGAGTTAACATGAAAAAGCTCTTAATGGTTGTATCGATAATTTTTGCTATATTTTCCATATCCTTAGCACAATCTGCTACATCAGCAACAGTTTACGCTTATGGAGACAGTGATCCTAATAATGCAAAAGTCTTTGTAAGTATGCCAGATAATGGTTCTTGCAATAAAAAGGTGTGGACATTTGATATTACAGCAGAAGCTCAAATAGCTCAGTGGGTGAATTGGAACATAACTGGCACAAAGTGGACATGGTTCGTTAGAAAACCAGGTGAATATTTCGCAGATTGCATATCTTTTAGTATTTCTAGTAATGGAGATGTTGCAATAACTTTTAGTGATTTTGGTAGTCCTACTTATGTATCAACACAATCATCTAGTGTTAATCCTTATATCGATGTCTGGTATACATTCGGACCTGATACAAATATTGATGCTATTTTTAACGGACCCTGGTATTCTCCATCAGAACTTAATGCATCAACTGCTATTATTCCTGATAGCACATCTCTACATATAGGCTGGAGCACAAAACTATGGAGTAGAATTAAAGTTGTAAATTGTAATTCTGCTTCCACATACAGAGACACGGGAACCATAACTCTAACTCTTAAAAACCAAAAACCATGGTTGGATGACAACGGTCGTTATAAGCCAGACCTCGAGCAGTATGTTACTGATGACAGATAATCGAGGAGGAAAATTCTCAAGGCAGGGGATCCCCCTGCCTTTATTCTTAAGAAGCTAAGGAGTGATTTTCATGAGGAAAATTCTTTCTGTTTTAGTACTAGTAGTTTTAGGTTCGGTTTTCATGGCACAAGGAGGTCCTTCCATAAGAATGGACCCCATACTCGTTGAGAAATCTGTAAGACCTGGCGAAGTCTTTTCATACGTTTTAAACGTAGAAAACGCTAATAGGTTTAATCCATTGACCTTGGATGTTCTTGTAACAGATTTTGTAGAGAATGAACTCGGTACCTATCAACTGGTTCCCCCTGGGAGTACTCCCTACTCCGCTGTGAAATGGATGAAGGTTTCTCCAAATAAACTCACAATACCTCCTGGAAAGACGAAAACAGTTGAGGTTACAGTATCTGTCCCAAGAGGTGTTTTAGGAGGATTGTATGGCGCTGTCGTTTTCAAAATCCATCCTGAGAAAGAAGGCGGCGAAGAAAAAGCTTTGGGCGAGACTGTATTTGAGTTTCAAATGGCGAGTTTCTTGGAACTCGTCATAAAAGGAACAGCGCAACGCTTGGAGGCACACGCCGTCTCCTTTAAGGTTGAAAAATCGAAGAAGTACATGTTTTTGAGGCAAAAAGTTGGAGACAACGCTCTGGTTTTCACGACCACAGTTTTGAACCAAGGGAATGTTCACATTTTTACGAAAGGTCTTCTGATACTGCGAACAAAGCAGGGTAGAACCGTTGCCCGAATGCCTTTAGGTGGTGGAAGAGGAGTGATTCTTCCTGGTGCAAAAGTGAACCTGATGTCTGTTCTGACAAGGCAACTCCCTCCAGGTGATTACGTTGCAAGAGCTATCGTGAATTATGGAGGAAACAGACCTGTAGTGGCAGAAACGGAATTTTCCGTTCAGGAAGCACAATTGACCACTAAAGAAACCACGGCAAAAGAGATGGCGCGTTTCTTGGTTGAACCCCAGAATTTGGAAATCGAGTTGAGACCAGGTTCATTCAGATCTAGTGTTATAAAGATTATAAATAGAGGGAAAGAAACCATAAAACTAACAGGACACGTTCTTCCACTTGAATTTGATATATATGGAAATATATTACCCGAATCGGAGAGAGAAGAAAAATTTCCCTGGGTTGAGGTGAAACCTTCTAGTTTCACTTTGAAACCAGGGCAGACGAGAAGGGTTCGCCTTATGATGAAACCACCTAAAGAGGCAAAAGGAGGTTACTATGCAGATGTCGTCTTCAAGTCCAAAGAGGAAAGTGCACATAGTGAGATGGGATCGAGTTTGTTGATATTCGTTGGAGATATGAAAAAAGCGGTAAAGAAAGGAACGTTGAAGCTGAAAACTCTTGATGTGCAGAAAGATTCTGTAGGAATGGATTTCCTATTTCTCAATGAGGGAACGATACATCTGAACGCAAAAGTCGAAGTTGTCTTGAATAGACTACATCCTCAGGTGATACTTGAGGATGGGAGGATAATACCTCCCAAAATTGAGAAACTCACCGTGGCCACTCTTTCTGGGGAGAATCCCATTCTTCCTGGAACGAAGAGAATCTTTAGTTTCATGATACCGATGTCGCTTGAGCCAGGTGAATACGAAATTCTCGCAAGAGTGGACTACGGAGGAGATGAACCGTCGGTTGTTAAAACCAAGTTCACAGTGGTAGGAGGTGCAAACCATGAAAAGTAAAAAAATAATATTCGTGTTGATTTT
>Ga0180301_10000393_pt1 | contig 33939 bp, 34 predicted proteins | sample GuaBasSediGuay16_FD_121797 | JGI IMG/M metagenome (GOLD analysis project Ga0180301, IMG submission 121797) | Subseafloor sediment microbial communities from Guaymas Basin, Gulf of California, Mexico - Guay16, Core 4569-2, 12-15 cm | ecosystem: Environmental > Aquatic > Marine > Hydrothermal... | reverse complement strand
TTTGTCTTCAGAGAATGATCGAGAAGAACCTTTTAAACTTTATGACGACGATACTTAACCGACCCCCTCTTTAAAACCAGTTTTCTTGTTAAACTCTTCAACAATCCATCTTAAAGCCTTACCTGTAGCCTCTGCGACTCTTTTCAAGTCCTCAAACTCGGGCTTAACCCTTATGATATTCCCCTTCTTGTCTCGTGCAACCTTAAGCCTGACAGGATAATTAACTCCTTCCACCTCAAACTCAACCTTAACTGTTTCTCTGCTTAAGATAAGCCTCTTAGAGTGGTGTATTCGAACCCCCAGAGTTCCCGTCTCTCTAATTAATACCTTGGCTATCTCGATGCACTTCTCAGGTGGGCTCAGAACTTGGATTATGCAGCCCGGCCTCCCCTTCTTAGCGATCACAGGAATAATTACAGCGTCCTTTGCTCCTGCCCTGAAGAGCGCATCCATAGCGTACGCGATAACCTCCCCTGGAACATCATCCAAGTTTGTCTCTATAATGTAAACGTCGTCTCCATGGGTTTCCACCTCCTCACCGACGATCACCCTTAGAACGTTAGGAACCTCCACCAGTTCTCTTTCGCCTGCCCCATACCCCACCCTTAAAGGGGCAACCATGGGCATGTATGGTGAGGACTTAGCCTTTAAACCTGCCAATATAGCTACACCTGTCGGAGTCGCCAGCTCGTAAGGAGCAGGACCGCCAGCCATAATTAACTTGTTCTCTCTAATTATCTCCACAACTGCTGGGGGAGGAGCTGGAAGGGAGCCGTGGGAAAACGACACTCGCCCCCCTCCCACGGCAACGGGGGTTGTAAACCAGTCTGCTTCCGTTAAGTGTAGTTCGTCACATAGGAGTGCGGCTCCCACCAAGTCAAAAACGGTATCTGCAGAACCTGCCTCGTGAAGGTGTACGTCCTCTACGCTTTCACCATGAATCTTCGCTTCGCACCGGATGAGCGCCCTTGCAGAGTCCATAGCAATATCAGCTGCACGTTTCGATAACCCAAGCTCACCTACAGCCCTTTCCACTATATCCATCAGCTCGCCACCCCGTATTCCCAGCTTTTCCTTTAACACCAACTCTACTTTGGTCGCCGCCACTCCTCCACGCTTAACCTTTTTAACACTCACCCTTACATCTTTACATTTCATTATCTTTGGAAGTATCCCTGCCAGGGTTTCAAGCTTCTCCCTGCTTCCTCCTAACTCGACCATTGCACCAAGAAACATGTCCCCTGATATCCCCGCAATAGAACAATCCACTATGACTTTAACGGTCTTCTGCATGTCTCCTCCCTTCCCTAAACATAGCTATCCTATTAGCGATTATAGCTGCCATCGCCCCGCCTCCAAGCCCATTATCTATGTTTACAACAGCAAGTCCAGGAGAACATGATTGAAGCATAGAGATCAGAGCCCCGATCCCTCCTCCTCCAAGCCCATAACCTGTACTTGTAGGGACCCCTATCACCGGTAAGTCAACTAAACCCGCCACCACGGATGGTAGAGCTCCCTCCATGCCTGCTACGACGACTATAACGTCAACCCCAGACTTTACAAATTGCGCCAGCGGTTCGAATAGCCTATGAATCCCTGCCACACCCACATCGTACGCTGTGTAAACTTCACATCCCATGCATTCAGCTACTAGCTTTGCTTCCTCTGCTACAGGTATGTCAGCCGTTCCAGCGGTTAGAACGCCCACCTTCCCGCCTGTTCTTGGAGGTTTGTAATCATCTCGCTGGACGTAGATGGTGCCTACCTCCTCTATAACTTTCCTCCGGTACTTTTCAGCTGAAAACTCTTTTATTAAAGCATCCAAGCTCTCCCTGTCACACCTCGTAACCACAACGTACCCTTTCTCCTCAACAACTTTTCTTGCTATTTCTAAAAGGTCCATTAAACGTTTACCTGTAGCGTAAACGATCTCCGGAACGCTTGAACGGTGTTCCCTCCCAACATCTATCTTAGCTATCTCCTTTAACTCCATGACCTGAAACGCTCGAACTATCCGTTCAGCCTCCTCTAACCCTAACTCTCCCCTTGCGACCTTCTCGAGAACTTTCCTTAAGGGGTAAATGTTTCTCCCTCCTCATCGCCTCGTCAAAGCCATGTTTAAATTCACCTGAAAGAACTATTAATGTTGACTCTAGGGGGCACTCAAAAAATGCTCGGTGTTATCTTACTAAGCGGCGGTTTAGACTCCTCGGTTGCCCTGTGGTGGGCTAAAAAAAGAGGAGGATACGATGAACTACACACATTAACCTTCCTCTACGGCTCAAGGGAAGAAAGGATCGTAAGACAGGTTTGTGAAAAGATTTCGTCCCTAGCCGGCGTTAAAAAAACCATATTTATTGATCTTCCATGGCTTCGAACATTCTCCCAGATGTCAGGGTCGGCTTTAATTGAGGGAAAAAGTGCTCTTCCAGAGCCGAAAATGTATGACCTGAAAAACGTTCGAAAACTAAGGGAGACCGCTAGGAGCGTCTGGATTCCCGCAAGGAACCTCTGCTTCATAGCGGTGGCTTCGGCGTACGCTGAAACACTCGGCGGGGAAGTAGACATAATTACAGGGTTTAACAGGGAGGAAGCGGAAACTTTTCCCGATAATTCTCTCGCTTTCGTTGAGAAAATGAATGCTGTGCTTGCTATGTCAACGCTTAAGGCGCGTGTGAACTTAAAGGCTCCCCTCATCTCCATGGGTAAAAAGGAAATTTGCTTGCTTGCCGGTGATCTCAACGTTCCAGTTGAGTTCTCAAACTCATGCTATAACCCCAAGGGGCTAACAGACGATGGAAAACCGGTACATTGTGGCACTTGTGAAAGCTGCGTGAGGCGGAAACGTGCTTTCCTGGAATCCATCGGCTCTGACCCAACGATTTACAGTTCCTCAACGGTTTAACCTTCAGCATCCGTGACCGATGCTAGGTAAACAGCAACTCCAATTAAAACTCCACCAATTAACGTAGGCACCGTCATTTCTTCACCTAAAAACAGGACGGAGACTATGAATGCGAAGACTACCTCTAGAAGAAATATGACTGCGGCAGCAGATGCGGGGACGAACTCTATACCTCTGAAGTAGAGTATAAAAGCTATTATAGTGCAGAAAACCGCCATGAAAAATACCACAACGATGACTGGAAGAGTTGCTATCAACACGGCGTTTCTCAAAGTTACAAGTTTGGGGATAGCGGCGGCTCCTAAGACGAGCGCCGTGTAAATTATAACTGAAAACGTTAAGTCTAACTGTGAAAATCTCTCAGGGCTATTCATCGTCAAAACCTTCTTCGATAAAACTATGTAAAATGCCCAGATGACGCCTGCAGATAAAACTGCCAAGTTACCTAAAAGTTCACCGATCCAGAAAGGCTTACCAATGTGGGGTACAATTGTTAGCAATGCCACCCCGATAAGGCTTAACGCTATGGCTACCCCCATTCTTTTTCCGATCTTCTCCCCAAGAAAGAAGAATGAAAGCACCGCCACAACTACAACGTTAACGTTAACAAGTAGTGAAGCTAACCCTGCAGCCGTATGTTCCATCCCTACAAATTGCATTAGAAACGCTGCGGCGTTTAGAGAGCCGAGGACTAAAACTTCACGTTTACGCATTGCAAGAGAAAACCCTTCGGTTCCTCGAAATCTGACTACTGGAATTAGAAGTACTGCTGCAAGAAGGAACCTGAGAAAGACCAAGGTGTACGGGTCTAAGTATTCCAGTCCAACCTTAACGGCTGGGAACGAAGCCCCCCATATCAGCGACGCCGCCACCAGCTCAAAAACCGCTATGGAGTACTTGTTCCTCACGCTCATCACCATCACTCGCTTAACCGCTTACTTAGGCTAGTCCTTGATGTCTAAAGACTCGAGAGACTCCTCTTAAAGCTTTAACAGAGGAAAAGAAAATGCCCTCCTAAAAATACCTATATAGCCTTTTCCGTCCACACAGTTTTCACGCCGTCCCTTCTCTCCAACCCTTCAGGTAAGCCACCTGTTCCTCCGTCAGTCTTTCAAGCTCTATACCAAGAGCCTTACACTTCAATTCTGCTACAGTCATATCTATTTCCTTAGGTATGTCTAGCACCACGTTTCCAGCCTTCCCAAGTTCTTCTCTATTTTTAACGATCCATTCGACAGCCAGCGCCTGGTCGCTGAAGCTCATATCCATTACCGAGCTGGGATGCCCCTCAGCTGCGACAAGGTTTACTAGTCGTCCTTGGGCAAGTAAGTAAAGTCTTCTACCGTTTCTTAACGTGTACTCCTCAACGTTAGGACGTATCTCCTCCTTCTTAACGGAGAGCTCCTCCAAGTCCTTTATATTGATCTCCACATCAAAATGTCCTGCATTAGCTAAGATCGCCCCATCCTTCATTTTCTCCATGTGCTCCTTCCTTATCACATCCTTACATCCAGTCGCGGTGATGAATATGTCGCCTATTTCAGCTGCCCTATGCATTGGCATTACATCTATTCCTTCAAGAGCTGCGGTGAGAGCCCTATGAGGGTTTATCTCACTTACTATAACCCTCCTAGCGCCGAGACCCTTAGCGCGGAGAGCTATTCCGCGTCCGCAATGGCCATACCCTGCCACCACGACAACCTTACCTGCTATTAGCTCCGACGTCGCCCTCATTATGCCATCAAGTGTGGACTGCCCGGTCCCCCATATATTATCGAATTTGGGCCCCTCTAAAGGGAGGTTTCCCATTTTGTGGGGGTGTCGTTCGTGGCAAGTATCGGGTAAGGAAGAGTGCCCTCCTCAGCCATGGCTCTAAGACGTATAACTCCAGTAGTCGTCTCCTCAGCTCCACCCCAAACACTACTCCACCAGTTCCCCTCTTCTCCAATAACTCCCTTAACTATCTCCACTTCCGCTCCGCTCTCTCCGTGTTTAAGCTTAGCTATCGTTGAAACAAGATCTGCTCCGTCATCTAACGTCACGTTAGGCTTAGCCTTGATCACGTTGCCTATCGCTCTATAGTACCCTTCAGTATCCATCCCATACCATGCAAAGGTGTGGATTCCATCCTCAACCAGCGCAGCTGCGACATGGTCTTGCGTTGATAACGGGTTTGACGCGCACAAGTATACTTCGGCACCCCCAGCACGCAGCGTCCTAACTAGAACGGCTGTCTCCTTCGTGACGTGCAAGCATGCCCCGACAACAACTCCTTCTAACGGCCTTTCTGAAGAAAACCTCTCTTTGATCATCCGTAGAACAGGCATGTGGTTTTCAGCCCATCTAATAGCTTTCCTCCCTTCTGACGCTAAGCTTAGGTCTCGAATTTCATATTTTTCTCCTCTCTGAGTCTGAACCAAGATCCACCATCTCCTATAATTTAATCTCTCTAACCCCTCAAATGAGACCCCTTTAAATTTTTCGTGTTTATTTAACCATTCTAATTTATTTTCCTCCAAGTTTTTTCTTTAAGCACTCCCATCTTGTTCTGTACCGGAATGCAAGCTGTTCAGCAAATAACCTTCCACTTATTAGGAACCTCAGGTAGCCGTATGGATCATGGCAGCTTTAAAGTCGTGTGAACCTCTGTTTTTAAGTGCTCCGCTACTCTATAGCGATCCTCCCTTCTTCCAACGCTTTTATTTCCTCTTCTACTTCTCTCTCCGTCATCTTTCTAAAGAGTGGTTTCGGCTTGTTAATCTTGTGTCCTGCCTTCACGCTGAGCTCCTTGGCGGTATCCCAGTTTCCCGGCTTTACGTTCATCATCTCAAATATCTTCTCGGCTGATGCTGGTATAATAGGGTAAAGGCATATTGCAGCTGAGTAAAGGAAGTTTGCACAGATGTAGAGGGGGGTGGCTGCATCCCCTCCTTTCTTCACCGCTTCCCAAGGGGCTTTGACGGTGAAGTAGCTGTTTGCAGCTTTGAATGCTTCAAGAATACGCCTAATTACCTTTGAGAAGTCGCATTTCTCGTACTCTGCCTCCACCTCCTCCACCATCCTCCTGACCTCAGACAAGAACTCTTTATCTCTCTCGTCTAGCTCTCTAGGCTTAGGGACTTCCCCCTCAAACCACCTTGAAATAAACGTTAAAACACGATGGACAAAGTTTCCCACGTTGTCCACGAGATCCCCGTTAATCTTGCCCATGAACTCCTTCCAGCTGAAGTCGTTATCACTTACACTATTAGACGCTTTAGAAGACAAGTAAAATCTAATGTAGTCCGCCGGGAACCTGTCGAGCACGTGCCTCAATGGAATAAGCCATCTTCTACTTTTGCTCATTTTTCTCCCTTCAAGGGTTAGATACCCATTTACAACGTACTTTCCCGGAAGCGTGTAGTCGCCGACTCCCATCAGCATGGCAGGCCAGAAGAGGAGGTGATGATAAACGATGTCTTTCCCTATGAAATGCACTATTAAGCAGTCTCCCATCCAGTAGTCCTTCCAGTTTCTCCCCGTCCTCTCACTCCAATTTATGGTTGACGCAATATACCCCAAAGGAGCGTCAAACCAAACGTAAACATACTGGTTCTCCTTAGCGTCATCATATGGCAACCTGAAACCCCAGTAATCCTCCCTTGTTATATCCCAGTCCTGAAGCCCGTCTCTAATCCACTGTACAACGTAGTTGACGACGTCCCTTGGGAAGTCCTCTCGCCTCTTAGAGGTAAGCCAGCTCTGGAGCCTTTCAGAAAAAGCGCTCAGCTTAAAGATGAAGTGTTCCTCCTCCCTCTCCGATGGAGGACTACCACATAAAACACAGTATGGTTCAAGGATCTTTCCCGGCTCAATAGTCCTTCCGCAAACCTCACATGAGTCACTGTACTGTTCCCTCGCTCCACAATAAGGACAGCGACCCTTAATCATCCTGTCGGGGAGGTACATTTTATCGGTTTCACAATAGAAAAGTTTAACTCTCTTCTTGTAAATATATCCGTTCTTCCTAAGTTTAATCAAGAATTCCTCGGTGAGCTTCCTATTTTCCTCACTATGCGTCCGATGGTAATTGTCAAAGGAGACCTCCAAGTCCTTTAAATCCCTGAGCTGCCTCTCCCTGAAGTAGTTAACGTGCTCTAGAGGAGTGCGTCCAGCATCCCTAGCGGCGACAGAGACAGGGGTTCCATGCTCGTCGCTGCCACAAACGAAAACTACATCTAAACCCTTTAACCTGCAAAAGCGGGAGTACACGTCGGCTGGAATGTAGGTGCTAAATGCATGGCCAAGGTGAAGATCCGAATTAGCGTAGGGCAAAGCAGCCGTGACCAGTACTCGTTGCATCTGAACCCCCCATCTCTTACGGACAGTCACCCAACACCACGCAGCATTTCCTTTTAAGCATTATCACGGATTTATGATGAAATAAATTTCTTCCACCTTTAACCATTTATAAAACGAGACCTCTCAGCTTCACTCTCGGTAGTTAAACTTTTAAATCCCTTTAAAGTAACTGGAAATTAAGAGTACCGGGATTGGTGAAAGGATAAAATGCCAAGAGAATTCACTTACAAGGGTTATACACTTGAAGAGCTTCAAAGGATGCCTATGGATGAGTTCATAAACCTGCTTCCGGCAAGGCAGAGGAGAAGCCTAACCAGAGGGCTCCCGCCAAGACACAAGAAACTTTTAGAGAAGATCAGGAGAGCCAAAAGGGCGCTTAAAAAAGGGAAAAAGGTTGTTGTGAGGACGCACAACAGAGACATGATAATTCTACCGGAAATGGTGGGTCTAACGATCGCTGTTTACAATGGTAAGGAGTTCATACCCATAGAGATCAGACCTGAAATGATAGGGCATTACCTAGGCGAATTCTCTATTACATGTAAACAAGTTAAACATGGAGCACCAGGGGTCGGGGCAACCCGGTCATCAATGTATGTGCCGTTAAAGTAGTTTTCCACCCGATGGCTTCAAAACGACGTCTTCCTTCTCTTCAGATCCATCTAAAGTTTGCTTGAAAAAGAGATAAGCAAGTACTTATTCTGAAATGGTTACGTCTTTTTAGCCTTCTATGCTTAAACTATTCATACTTTTGAAAGTGCGTCTGCACTTCTTACCTTCCCAACTAGCTTTGACACGCCTGGGTCTACCCCTCTTAGAAGTGCAAGGTAATACGCTTGCCACTCTAATGGTATCATGTATATTGAGGGTGTTAAGAGGTTGCCCACGTTATCGGGAGGAAACCTAGCTCTTTCGTCTATTTGGCTTGGCGAGACTTCAAGCATTCTCTCGGCTCCCGCTTGCCGCGTCCACAGCTTCTTGACAAGCTGGAAGGTCTCCAAGGATTGCCTGCAGCCTTCTGGAGGCCTGAGTACTATGAGCGGCTTCTTCCTTCTATTCTCCTCTTCAAGCGTTTCTATGAGGGAATGGACGAATTCCTCCATTCTGGCGTCGCAAGCGTCTGCTTTTACTCCCTCCATAAGCATGATGAGAGCATGCTTCCTAGCTATAGGATACCGTACACCGTCTCCCATTACATAGAACATTTCATCTACATACTTAACTCCCCATTCCGCCGCCGCCTTACCCCAGTCTATCATCCTGTTAGACCCGCTAAGCCGGTCTATTAGATCTGGCACGACGTTCTTTTGATATCTCAACGCGTCTTCCACCGAAGCATTCCCATCGCTTTCTCTTGCTATCAACTCTAAGGTTAAAATGTTTAAAACCGCGAGTGTGGAGTGGAAGGTTCCGGTGGATGGTAAGGGCTTCTCTGGGTACGGCTTGGTTCTGGTGCGAATAACGTAGCCTCCCTCTTCCTCCAGATCTAAAAGAGACCTCTTCTCTGGTTTCTCCCATCTGTTCGTTATTGCTACGCATATAGCTCCTCTCGATAAGCAGACATCCATCGCGTCTAAGGTATCCTTCGTAGTTCCCGACTGAGAGAGTAATATCACTAGGGTTTCGCTGTCAACCCATCTCGGCGGGCTGTCAGCCAGCATTCTAGAGTGAACCGTTTTGGCAGGTATCCCTGAGAATGCATCCCATAGGAATTCGGTAATCATAGGTATAAGGTACTTGTCTCCAGCCCCAGTCATAATAACTTTCTTAAAGGTGACGCCCTCGGCAACTTCGATAACTTTCTTATATGACTCCTTTATGGACTGTTTAACGCTCTCCCCTTGTAGGAGGATGGCTTCCTTCATTCCTGTCGAATCTAACCTTTCAAGCTCCCTCCAGTCCAATGCAACTCCTCCATCATAATTTCACTTCAAGCAAACACTATTAACTTTTTTATACCTGAAATCATTTTTGAATTAACTAACACCTTCTATCAAGAAGGCTTGAGGGTTCGTCTTGAAAGCCGTAATACTGGCTGCGGGTAAGGGTACTCGCATGCGCCCCCTCACCTTCACCCGTCCAAAACACATGCTTCCCGTAGCCGGCAAGCCAATCTTAGAACACATAATAAACTTTCTAAGAGTTGGGAAAATAAAGGATATCGTGATAGTTGTTGGCTCTGAAAGCGAGTTCATAATGGATTACTTTGGAGATGGCTCCCGCTTTGACGTTAACATAGATTATGTTGAACAGCGAAAGCCCCTAGGACTGGCTCACGCCGTTTCAGCAGCCCAAGACCTCCTTAAAGGAGAGGAAAGATTCGTAACTGTTCTAGGTGACGTGCTACTCAAGCTAAATCTAAAGGATATGATCTCCTTCCACTTAAAAAAAGAAGCTAAGGCAACCATAGCAGTCTCGGAAGCAGTCGACCCTACTCCCTTCGGAGTAGTTAAAGTCGTGGATGGCTTCAGAGTTGAGAAACTAGTGGAAAAGCCGAAAGTCCCCCCGTCAAATCTTATAATTGCCGGATTATACATCTTTGAACATGAGCTATGGGAGTGCATAGACGACTTAAAGCCGTCTTGGAGGGGGGAGTACGAGCTAACTGATGCTATCCAGCTCATGGTGGAACGTGGCTACCCGGTTTACGGATACCTAACCAAGAAGTGGTGGAAGGATACTGGGAGGCCAACAGACCTTCTAGAAGCAAGCCAGAAGTTCCTCTCAGAACTCTCAGAATTCTACGTCTTAGGTGAAGTCCAGAAAAACGTGGAGATCCGTGGTCCGGTTCAGATAGGACGCGACAGCATAATATATGAGGGAGCTAGGATCTTCGGCCCTGTAGTCATAGGGGATAAATGTGAAATAGGGCCAGGTTGCATCATCGGTCCAAACGTGGACATTGGAGGAGACGTCCGCCTCATAGAAAACGTAACTCTAAAGAATGCGATAATAATGTCTCGCACATTCATATCGAACAATGCATTCATCACTGATAGTGTGATAGGAGAGGACTGCAAAATAGGGTCAGGGGTAAGGGCGGTAGGGGACGGGAAAACCTTCGGCGTCGTGATAGGGGACAACTCTGTTATAGGCCCAGGAATAGTTTTCTCTCCGGGTAGCATGCTTGGACCAAACTCGTCGGTGCGATTAAAGTGGCAGGTGAACGATGACGATGCTATCAGGTAAGCGTGTGCTCGTAACAGGGGGAGCCGGATTCATAGGATCACACCTTGTTGACCGGTTAATTGAAAGAAACGAAGTGGTTGTTCTTGACGACTTCTCCAGCGGCAGCATCGACAATATTAAACACAACATGAAACGCGACGGCTTCACTCTTATTAAAGGCGACATTCTCGATAAGTCCACTGTTAAGGAAGCAGTCAGAGACGTAGACGTAGTCTTTCACCAAGCCGCCGTGGTTGGCGTTAAGCATTACGTTGAAAACCCCCTAAGAGTGTTAACTACAAATGTTTTTGGCACCCATAACCTCATAGATGCTTCCCTTGAAAATGGAGTGGAAAAGTTCGTTTTTGCATCGACAAGCGAGATATACGGGAAAAACGATAATATTCCTTTAAGCGAGGAGGATAACCGCGTTTTAGGTCCAACAAACATAGCTAGATGGTGTTACTCCACCTCTAAAGCCATAGACGAACACTTCCTATTTGCTTACCGCGAGGAATATGGGTTTCCAGTAGTCATCCTACGCTACTTCAACGTTTATGGACCTAGGCAGGGAACAAGCGACTACAGCGGAGTAATCCCGATCTTCATAAGAAGAGTGTTAAGAGGAGAGCCCCCCCTAATCCACGGTGATGGAAACCAGACAAGAGCCTTCATATACGTCTCAGACGCCGTCGAAGCAACACTACTCGCCGCCAGCAAAAGCGAAGCTGTGGGCACCGTCTTCAACGTGGGAAGCATGGAGGAGGTAACCATAAACCAGCTTGCTCGGCTAATCATCGAACTGGCAGGAGCCACCGAGGTTAAGCCGAGACACATACCTCACAATGAATTTTATGGTCCAAGTTATGAGGACATAAGAAGGCGTGTTCCAGATATAAGAAAAGCTGAAAGGATCTTGGGGTTTAAACCGAAAACATCTTTAAAGGATGGGTTAAAGAAGACGATAGAATGGTATAGAGCACGAATGAAAGCTAAAGAGTAATATTAGCCCCTTCTTTTCCAAGCTCCATTACTTCCCTCAGCAATTTAAGGGTCTCCTCAGCCTCCTCCGGCTTAAGCTTCTCTATGGCGTAACCAGTATGAATCATCACGTAATCTCCCACCCTAACATCGTCGAGTAAAGTAATAAATGCCTCCCTCACGACGCCTCCAAAGTCAACAATAGCCCTCTCACCGCGGACCTCTAAAACTTTAGCTGGAACCCCAAGACACACGTCTACCAGCTCCCTTAACACACCCATCTTCAACTATATGCCGAAACAATTTTAAGTTTTCCTCAGAAGAGCCACCCTCATCTTTCCGTAATGAACCATCATGAGCCGAGAAAACGTGCTTACCCTGATTTTCCATCAATTCTCCGTTGCTCATATCCCTAGTATTATTTCTAGATATGACTTCAATTCGAAGCCTTCCGTCGGAATCCCCAGCTCCTTCGCCTTCATAATCAATTTTTCCCTTTTTCCCTCTATTTCCCCTTCATCTTCCACCGTCCCTTCAATTTCGACGAAGAAACCGGCGTCCTCCACACAGTCTAAATGGAGCAACTCATCGTTAAACTTGTAAGTTTTCCTTTTCTTAACTACCTTCGCAACCCGTTTAAATCCGAGTTTCTCGAGAAGGGATACGAAGCTATTGAAATCCTCAACTTTAACTTGGATTTCCTCTCTAGTTTTCGATCTAGAATCTATCCTTGGCCCTTTATACGTAACCTCCACCCTACCCCTAGCACGCCTAACCCTTAACGCCTCGTCGGTTACCGCAAAGTTTCTTGAAGGATGTTGAAAGTAAACGTCCTCCTGCACTTCCTCACCTAGAAACTTTCCACCCAAAGTTAACACTTTAGACGCAATTTTTTCCATAAGTTCTCTTGGAACCCTATACTTAACTTCAACCTCTATCATTAAACCCACCCTAATCTATACTTTTCAAGTCATCATCAGTGCCGAAACCTAACACGGAAGGAAAAGTTATGTAACCGTTGCCAGCCAGTTTTCTTACACCTCCACCTGATTTCATCGTCAGCACACCTCAACGCATTTGCGGACGCTGTCCATAATTTCTGAAAAAAGGAGCGATTAACGCAGCGCTCGTCTCCCTATAAAATTTCCTATCTGTTGTATGTCCAACGAAAGCCATGCACGGACAGTCCTCCAAATGCCCTCCACAATCCTGCTGACTACCCCCGTCCTCGATCCATTCCATTGGAATCCTAACCGGCACATACCATCCCCCTCAACGTAAGGATATGTCCTTCCCTTGAAACAAGGGTGGTATCATCCTCTGAACACGGCCCTGTAAATTGCACCGGAAACCTCTCCCATCAGGTCTATGTATGCCCTGCCTAACGTGGGGCGGAGCATAGCGACGCAGAATTAGCAACCATGGTGAACCTTCCACAACCCTATGTAATTTATCCAAGTTCAAGGCAGCTGCATAGTATCCTTTCAGGAAAGGTTGAACATTAAAGTTCATTTCCGGCCCTAAAGCTATGCATTTAGCGTGCTCACGGTTACAGGGTATGAAGGCCATTGGAAGAAAGGTTCCCGCAGTGGTATGCACCAATCTCCTCCCATCGAATTCATTCGGAAGGCTCCCTCCTCTCCGATGCTCAACATTCCAATGCTCAACGCCTCCGTTCCGTTGAGGGATGGTTGGAATGCCCTAGCAATCTCTCCATGCAGTCCTAGAGGCATCAAGTGTAAAAACCTTACACCTTGTTCATCCATCGGCAAAGATACATGACCCTGTAAACATCTCTCTGCAGTCTCAACGGTTTCCTCCATCTCTCCTACAGTAACTCTTCAAATAAAAAAAGGTTACCTCTCCAGTTTCATCAAACGAATCGCCTAAGGATCGCCTAAAGGGAAAGTCGAATGGGCTTGATCGCGAATCTATAAAAAGAAGTTGAAATATGGTTTCTGAGAGAACACTTATATACTTCTGGAAGCGATTTAACTTCTGCCTTTCTTGTAAATTCTAGGAGGGACATAAAATTTCAGGGAAAAATCATGGTGGAAAAGTGCTCCTTTTGGACCTAGACGGGACGCTCGGTTTTTCATTGATACCCGAAGAGGAAGCCATCTCTGAAACATTAGAGTTCATTTCTAGGAAATTAGCAAAGCGCTTCAACAGGGCAGTCAGCATAGAGGAATTGCATGCACTTTACAGGGAGACAAAGAGGGAACAGTACAGCATCTACCATCTTAATCCGAAAAGGCATAATAAAGACTTAAGGTGGGAGATGCTTCTCAACAAGCTGGAAAGTAAAGTGGGTGTTAGGTTACCTGAAGACTTCCGCGATGAGGTTAGGATGCGTTACTGGTCTTCTTTTGAAAGCAAGGCTAAGCCTTATCCTGATGCACAGGAAACCCTAGAAAAGTTGATGGGAGGCTTTGTAGTGGTGATCGTAACTAATAACGACCTTGCGGAAGCGCAGAGGAAACTAAGGATTTTCGGCTTAAAAGAGGGGAAGCACTATGATATCCTCATCACATCCGAAAACTTTAACGTCTGCAAGCCTTCACCAGATTTTCTCAAGAAACTTCTTCCCTTCCTCGAGCAAAAACTAAATTGCAAGGTAACCCTCGACAATGTGGTCATAATAGGTGACGACCCTAAAAATGATATAGCGTGGGCCAGATCTGTTGGAGCCAAAGCTATAAGGATTAAGAGGGATCTTCTCGCTGACCTTGAACCAGGAAGCGAGGCAGAGAAGGCTGACCACGTAATCGAAAACCTATCAGACTTGCTCATCATACTCCGTTAAATCCTCCGTTAAATCTTTTAATTATCCTCCTACTTGGAGGTTTCCTTAAATGGACGTTATCGAGAAGGTTTTCTCCAAGATCGGGTTAGAGTTTGACGCGGAGGTAGGAGCATACATCCATAAAAAGACCAATATTCCTTTAACAGTTCATTATGACCAAGAGAAAGAAGAGCTTGTTTTGCTGGATCAAACTAAGCTTCCCTTCGAGGTCGCCGTTTGGAGAACTAAAGACTGGAGGGAAGCAGGAGATCCTGGAATAAAGGGGATGATAGTTAGAGGGAGCCAAGCCATAGGGTGTGCCGCGGGCTACGCTATGTTGCTCGCAGCAAACAGTTTTAGAAACCTGAAAGAGGATCGTTTCACAGAGAAAATGGCTGAGGCAGCGTCCTTCTTAGACGCTACAAGGCCGACCGCGTCCCCCTTAAGGTGGGCTGTGGAGCTCTGCATGAAAGCTATGCGGAGCGCACTCCGAGACGGAGGAGTTGAAGAGGCAATTGAAGCCATTAGGGAGACTGCAGACTACATACTCGCCTCTGATTTGATCATGAACTGGTACCTGAGACAGGAAGGGAAGCCGCTAATAAGTGACGGCGACGTAATAATGACACACTGTAACGGGGGAAGCTTATCCTCAAGTTTCGGAGGGCATGCCCTAGGGATGATCGAAGAAGCTTACGCTGAAGGAAAGGACATTATGGTTATCTCTAAGGAGACCAGACCTAGAAGTCAAGGCTTCAAACTTACAACATGGGAGCTTAACCGGGCAGGTGTCCCAGTAGTTATCATAACGGATAACATGATTTCCTCCGCGATAGAACGGTTTAAGGTTTCAAAGGTGCTGCTTGGGGTCGACAGGGTTGCGAGGGACGGCTCGGTAGCCAATAAGATAGGCTCCGCCGACATAGCGCGCGTAGCAGCGCTCTACGGCAACATAGACTTCTACTATGCTACATCATACAGCACCATAGATCTAGATACGGATCATGGTAGCAGCATTCCAATAGAGGAGAGAAGCATAGAAGAAGTTACATACCCGTACAGGCTTGAAGCACAAGACAAACGGGTAAAAGGCATACTATCCGGGAAAAGCCTAGGTGAATGGCCTCCTAAGGAAGTTCTCGTTCATGGTAAACCAGGGAAGGGTCAGATAGCAATTTATAACCCTGCTTTCGACGTAACTCCTCCAAAACTGATAGACTTGATTATAACTGACATAGGGGTTTTTGCCCCTCAACAGATAAGAACGCTCACCGAGGAAAAAATAACCCAGATCGTAAGGGAGAGGCTGGAGAAGCAAGGAGTAACGGTGCCGAAGCATATAATCAGCTCGCGGGATTAATTCCAAAAACATTTTTATTCCTCCGTTAAAACTAAAGAACCTTGAAGGCCGGCGGGGGTTGCCTAGTGGCTAGCGGGGCAAGAAGCACGCCCACAAAAGGCGCTGGCCTGGAGTTAGCTGCTACCTGAAAGCCAGTTCCCCGTTTGGGGAGCGTGGGTTCGAATCCCACCCCCCGCGCCACCTAATAACCTCCCTCCTCAAGCTCCTTAAGCCAGCTGATTCTTTCCTTAACGGGTTCACCGAAGGGATTCTGGCGGGACTCCACGTATTCAGCTATCTTCAAGTGTGGGGGTGGAGCATAGCCCAGGCTTACTAGGCGCTGCCTGAGCTTCTCGATCATGGACGGTACATCTATTTCAAGGGGACACACCTTCACGCATGCGCCACATCCGGTACAGCTAAAGGCTACGGGGGCCGCTTTCTCAACTCCATGGAAGAACGCTGTGAATATTGCTCCTATGCCGCCGACATACCGGTAGCCCATCACCTGCCCTCCAACCTTACCGTAAACGGGACAGACGTTTAGACACGCGCCACATCTAATACAATATGCCGCCTCTTTAAAGTTGGGATCCAAGATCATACTACTTCTACCATTATCCAGCAGAACTAGGTGGAGTTCTCTGGGGCCATGTGCTCCGATGGTTGTTGTTAGTTCTATGTCGGCTGTCCTGCTTGGGCCGGTTATAAGTGAAACGTAGCAAGCCATTAGCTGCCCGGTTGCGTTTGGAGGGAGAAGCTGAACTATCGCCATAGCGTCATCGATCGTTGGGACAACCTTCTCTATACCCGCTACGCAGACGTGTACTGGCGGCACGTTGGAGACGAAGCGGGCATTCCCCTCATTTTCAAGTATAACAATAGTTCCTGTCTCCGCTGCTATTACGTTGGCACCGGTTATCCCGACGTCGGCGCTCATGAATTCTCTGCGGAGCAGCTGCCTCGCCGTTAGAGCGAGAGCTTCGACGTTAGGTGAAACCCTTCTACCCGTGGCTTTAGAGAAGAGGGCTGCAACCTCCTCCTTAGGAACATGGATGGCGGGAACCACCATGTGCGTCGCCCTCTCCCCCCTAAGTTGCACTATGAATTCCCCAAGGTCTGTTTCAACGACCCTGAACCCCTCCCTCTCTAAGGCCTCGTTTAAGTCCACTTCCTCCGTAACCATAGATTTACTCTTGATAATTAATTGAGCTTCGTGTTCAGAGCACACTTTAATAACGTACTTCCTGAGCTCCTCGGAATCCTCTGACAGGTGAAAGCTGCATCCTAACTCTTCCGCTCTCTCCTTCAGAATGGAAATTAACTGGGTTAAATTCTCTATCGACCACGCTTTCACCTCTCTCGCTCTCTTCCTTAACCATTGAATGTATGGTAGCGATGCAACTGCTTCCTTTCTTGCCATTGAAAACCGTGCCGTGGCTCTTTCCAAAGCCAACTGTAGCCTTTCATCACGGATGGCACTGGAAACCTTTTCCTTATACTCTTCGTACCATTCACTCATGGTCCACTCGTCACCCCTCTTAACGCTTCCCAGACGAGTTCGGGTAGGTCGAGCACCCTTACATCTAACCCGTATCTATCCGCAGCGTCTCTAAGGTTCTTGACGCAGAAGGGACATGCTGTAACCAGTACGTCGACCCCCACTGAGATGGCCTGTTTAAGCCTTTCAGCAGCTATAGCTAGGCTGAGATCGGTGAGAGCAGACCTAACGCCTCCCCCTGCCCCGCAGCAGTATGCTTCATCACGGCTTTTAGCCATCTCCACCAATGTGACTCCCGGAATGGCCTTTATGACCCTTCTTGGAGCCTCATAAATGCCTAAGTGTCGTCCAAGGTGGCATGGGTCATGATACGTCACCTTTAACCGTACTTCACCACCAAGCTCTACTCCACATTCACTTAGCACGTCCTCTATGAGTTGGGAGATGTGAAGCGTCTCGAAGGGAATGTTGCCTATAATTTCAGGATACTCACGAAACGTTCTGAAGCAACCTGCACACGACGTTACAACTACCTCTACGTTCCTCCTCGAAATCCTTCTGACGTTTTCTCTAGCAATTTTCTTGGCAGCTTCTCTTTGACCCGTCCGAAGGAGAACCGAGCCGCAGCACCCTTCCTCCTCCCCAAGCATAGTGAACTCAACACCCAAAGCCCTGAGAACCCTGACGGTTGCTTTCGCGCTCTCCTTTACACGGTATGAAGCCATGCATCCAGCCCAGTATAATATGTCTGCCCTAACCAAAAGCATCCCTCCAAACATTAAAAGTGAATCTCCCACATTTAGCCATAGTTATCTTGGTGGTTTCGCGTCCCAGCTCAGCGTACAAGCTCTACCACGTGCTTCTTGCCATCATCCACTAGACTGACCGTGACCTCTCCCTTTCCGGCTAAGAACCCTACCTCCCTCCCGTCCATGATCACTTCTTTAACGTCGTCAATGCATCTGAACATAACCTTGTAGCTTTCTCTTTTAGGATTATACTTTCCTTTCCTCTCGCCAATCTCCAACCTAACCCTGTCCCCAAAGACGCCACACGCCATCTTCGTTACCGCATATTCGGAATCCACGCTTTCCCCGTCATCCTCGTAAAGGTTAAACTCTCCATTTCCAGGGTAAACTTCTAAGGTTAACTCGTCAACTTTCTTCTCTCCAACGTAACTCATAGGAGGCCATTTAGGTAGTATCGCCCCTTCAGCGACAAAGAGCGGTATTCTTTCAAGGGGTGCTTCGACGTCCCCTTCCCAGGGGCCAATGTGCTTTTCCCCAGTCCAATAGTTGTACCATACGCCCTTGGGGAGATATACCTTCCTCAACCGTGCTCCTTTAACGTAGACTGGAGCCACGAGGATGAACGGTCCAAAGAGGAACTCGTCGCCTCTATAGCATCTCTCATCGTTCGGGTAATGTAGGAAAAGAGGCCTCATGATGGGCATTCCAGTTTGCAAATGCTCCCAGAAAAGTGAGTAAATATATGGCAGAAGAGCATAGCGTAGCTTTATGTAGGTTCGCGCAATTTTTTCAACGTTTTCACCGAAAACCCATGGCTCTTGCTTCCACCCCTTAAAGGTGTGGCTTCTGCAGAGAGGATAAAATACTCCAAGCTGGATCCACCTAGCGTACATTTCAGGCGTACATCTTGCTATGAACGGTCTTTTAAACGCCAGCTTGCCAAAGCCTCCAATATCCGCTCCGGCGAAGGGTACACCGCTAACACTTAAGTTAAGTAGCATCTCGACGCTCAGCAGTATATGATCCCACGTGCTCATGTTATCCCCCGTCCAAGTGGCAGCGTACCTCTGAATGCCAGCGTACCCAGACCTCGTCAATATGAACGTCCTCTTATCGGGATGTACGGTGTTAAAGGCCCTAACAGTAGCGACGGCCTCTAAAAGTGCATAAACGTTTCGTACCTCCTCAAACGGTAGAAAGCGCTTTCCGTCATAGAAGACTACGTCGTCGATTTTAATGCGTGGCCGCCTCACCATCACCAAGTTGTCATATACTGGCTCATTCATGTCATTCCAGATACCCGAGACCCCCTCACGCAGTAGTTTAATGTAGAGGCTGGCCCACCACTCTCGAACTTCCTCTCTGGTTAGGTCCGGGAAAACCTCGCCGCCAGCCCAAACGACCCCTGTAAATAACTTCCCATTTCTCCTCCTCACGAAGTATCCTTTTTCGACGCCTTCCCTGTAAACATCGTAGTTCCTGTCCCTTTTCACTCCCACCTCGGCTATGGCTACAACCTTAACACCTTTCTTCATGGCTTCCCTAGTAAACCCCTTAGGATCCGGAAATCTTTTAGGATGCCATGTGAAAGCCCTGTAACCATCCATGTAGTCTATGTCGAGGTAGACCACGTCGCACGGTATATCACGCCGTCTAAACTCGTCTATGATTCTTAACACTTGATCCGCGCTTTTGTAACCCCATCTTGACTGTTGATATCCAAGCGCCCACAGGGGAGGAAGCGGGGTACGCCCTGTTAGAAGCGTATATTTCTCTATGACCTCAGAAGGACTGGGTCCAGGAATAACGTAATATTTTGCTTCTCCTCCATTAGCTGTCACAGTGTAGACTGTGGGATCACTGAAGCCCATATCAAAAACCGTTTCGTAAGTGTTATCTAGAAAGAAGCCGTAGGAAAACCCCTTTCTTAATGCTATGAAGAAAGGTATGGACTTGTAAAGTGGATCTGTGTTGCGGTTGTAGCACTGAGGGTCGGTGTTCTTCATCACCAGGCGGCATCCCCTTTTATCAAACGTCTTAGCTTTCTCTCCGAATCCAAAATAGTGCTCGCCATCAGCTATTTTCTTTCTAATAGTGAAGCCGCCGTCCCATAGCTCGATTGGTGAGGCGTCACAGCAAAACTCTGCATTGTTAAACGTGAACGAGAATGTGCAGCTCCTCTTATCAACGTAAACCACCACTTTTCCGTCCCCAGCTACTAGCCCATCTCCATCCTCATCGACCGCGACTTTGACTTCTCCAATATCTTCTCTGACAACCGCCCAAGACCCGTCTTCCTTAAGTGAGGTGGCTACCCTTAACTTGACACAGCCCTTACCGATGAAGGTAACTTCAGCCTCCCCATGCTCACATCTAAGAGTGAAATTCCTCTGGGAAGAATAGCTCTCTAAGACTCTCCCTATCTTCAAAATAATTCCCTCTCACCTATGTTCTTCAACGCCTCTAAGCTCCCTTTCTCATATGTCAAGGACGAACACGAGGCGTGCTTCACCTTCCCCAACATTAATTTCCATTTCGTGATACGTTGCTGCTTTGACATCGGTCTTTGAGACGTGCTTTTCAGGGTTAAACCTTTCACCCCTCGCCGTTGCGGCCAGTCTGTACCGTCCATCCTCCCTTCTTATCTCTTCAACGTTAACCACAGAGAAGATCAGCCCCTCGGAGTCGGTCAAATATATGAATTCTTCAAGCCAGTTGTAAAGTAAGCTCTCTAGGTCTTCCCCCTCCACCTCTATTCTCCTTTCCACTTCAGGGTTAACCCTTGAGGTATCCGTCATTAACTCGTAGAGTGCCTTAGCAGCCTCCTCGAAAGCCTCCTCCAAGCTTCCCCCTTTGGCCTCTATTTTAGCGTCCGCCGTATGCTCAAGAAACCTAAAGCCACCCATCCATCTCATCCCCCTCTTCATCCTCCCTTTATCACTTCAACTATGAAAAAGCTTTGCCTTCTCTCCAAGCACGCTAGCCATACCATGTAACGCTTTAACTCGATGCTAGAGCTCTCAGATGGTATCTGTATAATACCAAGCTTCAAAACATTAACCCTCCTTGGTTTCAGGTAAAGGGCTGGAGGTTCTCGGTTGAAATACGTGAAAGTGGCCTTCTTAGGTATGCCTTCCGTTGGTAAAACAAGCATTATAAGGCTTCTAAGCGACAATAAGGTAGTTAAAAGCTATGACCCAACTATAGGGGTAGACTTTGGCTCCTTATCTGTCGGTGAATGCGAGGTCTGCCTCTGGGACTTTGCGGGGCAGAAGAGGTTCCGTTTCCTCTGGGACGACTTTCTGAAAGGGGCAAAGGTGATCTTCGCCGTGACGGACTCAACCCCTAAGAACGTTTTAAACACTAGGGAAATAGTAAGTGAGGTGAAAGAGAAAACCGACGCATTTCTCATCGGGATAGCCAACAAGCAAGACTTGCCAGGAGCCATGAAACCGAAGCAAGTAGAAAGCATACTTAGAATACCCACCTATGGGATGGTTGCCATAGACCCTAGGAAAAGAGTTAAAATGTACAGCATATTGAGGCAGGCACTAGAGCAGGCAGTGCTAGCTGTGGCGACAAACTAAAACCTTTTTTAAGCATTCTGATGGTGTTATCCCAGAACCCGGTGAAGTGTCTCGCATGGCTGATTTCGGACTTGGACGTCCAGAGAAACCTGTCAGAATACCGCCCGCAACCCCCAGAAAAATTAAGGACTTATCTCGGTCAGATGGTAGGGTGAGGATAATGGGCGTCGTGGTTGAATCATCATCTAACCACGTGGTAATTGACGATGGAACTGGTATGGTCATGATTAACCTGGCAAGTAGCACTCCGCCTCCCTCCACCGGGAAATACGTCAGGGTTTTCGGGCTTGTGACATCTGGCGAGAAAGGCGGCCTCTACGTGAACGCTGAGATCCTACAGGACATGAGCTCCCTAGACCTTGACCTTTACAAGCGCGTCCGGAGGGTGATCGAGTCGGAACGTTAAAAAGCTATGCGCAAGCATTAAGATTAACTAGGAGGGAACACGTTTTTCTCTTCTAGACGAATGGGATTGGAGGGGAAAGTTTTGGCTTTCAAGATTAAGTTTTCAGATGCCAAGTTGTGGAGGCGTATAGTTGAAGCTGTCAGCGTCCTCGTTGATGAAGCCGTCTTCAAGGCGGATAATTCATCTCTTAGAGCGAGGGCTATGGATCCAAGTCACGTAGCAATGGTTGACGTTTACTTGCCAGCCGGGATCTTTGACGAGTATGAGTGTAGCGGAGAAGCCGTTATGGGCGTCAGCTTGGATGAAATGTCTAAGATCGTGCGTAGGGCTGGTGGAGGCGACGAGCTTGAAATAGTGCTTGATGAAGAAGCAAACAGTCTCCGTGTACGGCTTAAGGGGGCTGCAACTAGGACATTCAAGATCTCTCTCCTAGACCTAGGCGCCGAGGAGCCCCCAACTCCATCGATCACTTTTAACACCGAGGTCAAGCTGATCACTAACTCCCTTGTTCAAGCGTTGAAGGACGCTGAACTTTTCAGCGACCATGTTGAGATTTCAGCCACCCCTGAAGGAGTATTCATTGCGGCGTCAGGCGACACAAGCGGCGTCGAAGTGAAGATAGACCGGGGAAGCGAGGCCCTGCTGGAGTTAAACGTAACCGAGCCGTCAAGAGCCATCTATGCCCTAAGCTACCTTACCGATATGATTAAAGCCGCGGCGATAAGCGACACGGTAACCTTACAGTTTTCAACGAACATGCCTTTAAAACTTGAGTTCCGCGTTCTCGGCGAGGGTAAAGTAACATACTGGTTGGCTCCTCGAATCGAGGCAGAGTGAAACCGTAACATTAAATTTCTGCTACTCATATTTTTATTTCAGAGTTCCTTCTAGTGCTACCTCCAAAGGAGGCTATAAAAATAATCTCCCGCCAGTTCCTCGCTAAGTACCCTTTCACTTCTGAGGCTCAGAAATGTCTTCAAGATTTAAATCTCCACTTAGAAGATCTGCTGGATCCATGCTACAGGCCAGTCTTAGAGAGGGGGAGGGAGCGGGTTTTAGAGGCACTCGACGAAGGCGTAGTTTCATGCAGGATGGAAAGACCGGATATTGAATTCCTCTCCTTCCCGGTGGCAAGGCTAATAGTTGAAGCGGTAAGAGACAACTTCCTCAAGCACAGGTTTGCAACTGCTGAATCTAAGAGAGCTCAGAAACTATTTGAGGAGGAGGGAGAGGAAACCCTTCTCGTCATAGCCCGGAAGACCTTTAACGTTGACGTTGAATGGGTTAGAGAGGAAGTGGATGGTAGGGTATACCACTTTAAAGTGCACTTCTCAGACTACTTAAGGTACGCTTCAAGCTTCCACGATCCATACTGGAAGCTTGTTAACCGCCTTCTCTTAAAAGGTTACGTTTACCTTGTAAAGGACGACTTTGCCCGCCTCTTATCAGGAGCCGTCGAGAAAAAATTGTCGGAAAGCCGAGGAGCCCCCGCTAAGCTTCCACCAGAAATAAGAGTAATAGTTGATGAGGTCTCATTGAAGGCGGCTTCCAGACGTGGAAGGTACGCCTTTGAAGACGTTAAGGGCACGGTGGTTGAGGAGGCTTTCCCCCCGTGCATAGCATCGATCATTTCGGCGTTGCGAAGCAACAAACCATTATCTCACAGTGCCAGGTTCACCTTAACATCGTTCCTTCTCCACGTAGGCTACCCTGTCGATAAAATAGTGTCCCTTTTCAGCGGTGTTCCAGACTTCAGGGAGGATTTAACTAGGTACCAAGTTGAGCATATAGCAGGTATGAAGAGTGGAACAAGGTATACTCCCCCCAAATGTGAAACCCTAAAAACTTACGGGTTATGCCCTCTCCCAGAAGGCTGCGGGAACGTTAGGCACCCCCTAGAATATTACAGACGCCACAGGCGAGAACGCTTAGCCAGTAGGGAGGTAGTAGAGAATGAGCGGAAAGGCGAAGACCGAGTTTTACCTTAAATCGCTCTTCAGAAGGTATTACCGTGAAAACCCTGTTACACCTCCCCCATCGATGGAAAAGCGTGAGTTTGGCTTCATGTTCTTCGGAACTAAGGCGATGGCGAGACACCTGTCTTTCTTAGCCGTTGAGGAGCTTCAAGGATTCCTGTCATCCGAGGCTCCGTCAGGAGCATTCTACTCGGCGGCATACTATCTAGACCCCTCTGCTCCAAGGATGGACGAGAAAGGGTGGATAGGATGCGACTTAATCTTCGACATAGACGCCGACCATTTAGACCTTCCATGCAAGAACGTCCATGATAAGTGGGCTTGCAAGAGTTGCGGTGAAAGTGGCTTCGGCGTGAAGCCGGAGCGCTGCCCTAAGTGCGGGAGCCAGGATCTAAATGAGAAAGCATGGTTATGCGAGGGTTGCTTGGACGCTGCAAAAACGGAACTTGTCAACCTGATCGAGGAGTACCTCATACCAGATTTCGGAATCGGTGAGGACGAGCTTAAACCGGTATTTTCAGGGCACAGAGGATACCATCTTCACGTTACGTCAAACGCGGTGCTGGACTTGGACCAAACTGCACGGCGTGAAATCATCGACTATATAAGGGGAACCGGGCTCCAACCACGCTATCACGGGCTCTCCGAGGTGAGGGAGGGCAGAAGTAGGATCATAAAAGGGCCAAGCGTCGAGGCTGGAGGGTGGAGGGGGAGGCTTGCCAGAGGAATAGCTGAAACAATCTTATTAATGGGCGAAGAGGACCTTCCAGAAAACCGGAAGTTGCGGTCGGGTTTAAAGAGCCTGCTAAGAAACAAAGGTAAAGTTGCGGCGTCACTAAGAAAAGGATTCTGGGATCCAGTTAAAGGCGTCGACGTAAGTACATGGGAGTATCTTGCCGAGCTTACGGTTAAAAGAGTAGGTGGTAAGATAGACGAGCCGGTCACAGCGGATGTTAGGCGCCTCATCAGGCTCCCCACATCCCTTCACGGAAAAACGGGATTTAGGGTTACCCCCCTGAAGGTTAAGGATCTAAACCGTTTTGACCCGTTTAAAGACGCATTGGTGTTTAAGGGGGAGATCAGAGTGCACGTTGAGGATGCACCCCAGTTTAGAATAGGCGAAGAAACCTTCGGCCCATATAAGAATGAGGCCGTCGAGCTCCCCCTTTCCGCGGCGGTTTTTCTAATGTGTAAAGGTGCTGCTTACTTGAAGTAGGAGGATGCCGATGTACGAGAAGATATTTGAGGCATGGGTTAAAGAGTATGAAAATGCATCTCTCCAACAACTAGATGACGGCTTTTTCAGGAAGGCGAACGAATACCTTAAGTCTCTAAGTAAGCTGGGTGGCGAAGGACTTGCCGCTGAACTGGCCAGCATTAAGAGAAGACGGGTAGAGTACATGCTACTAGACTTGAAGAGGATGCGTCTGGAAAAGATTCTTTCATGCATCACCGAAGGGAAACCTGTCAATACGGATGCGCTAACCGGCAATGAGCGTAAAGTATACGACGCCATACTGCGTACTTCAGAAATACGTTTCGAGGAGGAAGAACTGGAAGAATTGGAAAACTTGGACGAAAACGCCCTAGTAACGGTACGCATACTAGTCGACCTTCCCGAAATAGTTGGAGCAGACCTTAAGGTCTATGGCCCCTTCAAAGCGGAAGACGTCGCCTCTCTACCAAGAGACAATGCCATCGCCTTAATCAGGAAGGGAGCGGCAATGCCAATAATCCCGGAAAAATAAACCTTTCTGGAAAAATTTTTCCCTTCTCCACTGCCATCCGCATTAACGCTAAAATTTCCCTCCAAAGCTTACATGCTAAAGGAACTGCAAAGCCGTTTTCCGTTTATTCATCAACTTAGCCTACCGCTTCGTCACGTATTTCTCCATCTTTAACGAGTTAACGAGGCCGAAACGATTGTTTTTACATAGTTAAAAGCATAAAAGGGGGGAACTGAAAGAGGGCAAAGCATTAGAACCGCGGTAGACAGCCATCACAAAAAGTTTTTAAACGGCTAAATCCTTGTCCTTTCACAACATGGTGTTAAAGACGTAATGTTCGCCGCCCCTCTAGGGTTCTAAATAAAAGGGTGAACAGGTTGGGAAAAGTTACTGTTGAAGCTCTCGTTGAAGGAGGTAAAGCAACGGCTGGACCACCGCTTGGCCCTGCACTTGGGCCAACAGGTGTCAACCTTTACCAAGTGGTACAGAAAATCAACGAGCTCACGGAGAAGTTCAAGGGGCTTAAGGTTCCCGTTAAAGTAACAGTTGACACGGACGACAAGTCCTTCGAAGTAGAGGTTGGCGTTCCACCCACATCCGCTTTGATCCTGAGCAAGCTTGGAAAGGAAAGAGCCACAGGGAATCCGGGAAGAGAGGTAACAGGCAACCTATCAATAAGCGACATAATAGAGATTGCTAAAATAAAGCGCAACCAGCTTTCAGCTAAAACATTAGCGGGCGCTGTAAGGACGGTGCTCGGAACCTGCGTTTCGATGGGTGTAACAGTTGAAGGGAAAGACCCAAGAGAAGTTCAGAGAGAAGTTCTTGAAGGCAAATACGATGATCTCCTCGCTGAAGAATGAAGAACTATTATGTTTCAACGTGAAGCCACCGACGTTTTAAGCCGGGAAAGTGTGGTTTGTGGAGGTCTCCTTATGCCGGTCGACAAAAAGGCTGTGGTCGAGGCATTGGAGGAGGTGGAGGCTTCCTCCAAGAAAAGGAACTTTGTCGAGTCAATAGACCTAACAGTCAACCTTAAGGACCTCGACCTGAAACGCCCTGAAAACAGGATAAACGTGGAGTTAACGCTTCCCCACGAAGTAGGGAAGGAACCTAGGATTTGCGTGATAGCATCAGGAGAGCTGGCTGTGAAGGCTAAGGAGCTAGGCGTTGAGGTCTTAGATAAGGATGAACTCCAGAACCTGGCAGGTAACAGGAAAGCCGCTAGGAAGCTAGCTAAGTCCTTTGACTTCTTCGTGGCAAGCGCCGACCTTATGCCCCTTATAGGCCGCATCCTTGGCCCGGTTCTAGGTCCTAGAGGGAAAATGCCTAAACCTATCCCCCCGAACGCCGACTTAAAGCTCATCTTGGAAAACTATAAGAAAACTGTTCGGCTGAGGATGAGGGACAATCCTTCCCTTCATACTAAGGTCGGCAGCAGGGGGATGGACAAGGAGAAGGTCGCTGAAAACATCAGCGCCGTGGTCTCGTTCCTAGAAGAAAAGCTTGAGAAGGGCCCTCAAAACATCAAGTCCCTCTTCATCAAAACAACCATGGGTCCGCCAATAAAGCTCCCCTACGTGAGAAGTAGAAGGTGAAAGCGTTGCAAGTAGAACTAACAGCTAGAGGCAGACCAGTACCAGAGTACAAACTGAAGAAAGTAGCTGAGCTCGTCCGGCTCATGGAGAAACACGATGTAATAGGAATAGCGGGGATAGAGGGGATAGGTGCAAAGCAGCTTCAGGAGTTGAGAAGCAAGCTTAGAGGTCAGGCCCTTATAAGAGTGGAGAAAAACACCCTTGTGAAGAAAGCGATAGGAAAGCTCGCCGGCAAGAAGAAGGGAATCGGAAAGCTTGAAGCATACATCAGGGGCCCAATTGCATTAATATTCACTAACATGAACCCTGTCAAGCTTAACATGTTCCTTGAGAAAAACAAAACTAGGGCTCCTGTAAAGCCTGAAACCATAACTCCCGTCGACATCGTTGTTCCAGCAGGTAATACCGGTCTACCTCCTGGACCAGTGATTAGTGAACTTGGGAATGTAGGGTTACCGACAAGAGTCGAGTCTGGCACCATATGGATTACGAAGGACACCGTCGTAGCTAAGGCAGGGGATTTGGTTTCGAAGCCTTTAGCAGACGTCCTCAGGCGGCTTGGCATAGAACCCTTAGAAGTAGGATTAACGTTGAAGGCTGCCTACGATAGTGGTGTGGTTCTTTCAGAGGATGAATTGAAAGTGAATGTGGAGGAAGTGTTTGCCAGCCTGAAGGCGGCACACGTGGAAGCCTTCAACCTTGCCGTGAACGCTCAGATAATGACCCCTGAAACGGCAATGGTCATACTGCGGATCGCACACGTGGAAGCCTTCAACCTTGCCGTGAATGCTGCCGTAGCGACTGCTGAAACACTGCCAGCAATCCTAAGGGTCGCCGAGGGAAAGGCGGTAAGCCTAGCTCTCCGCATAATGGAGAGGAAGCCTGAAGCGGCACCAGAGGAAGTCTTCGCTTTAACCAAGAGGGAAACACCTCCACCCTCAAAAGAGGAGAAACCCGAAAAGGAAAAGGAGGAAGAGGAGGAAGAAGAGGAAGAGGTAGGAGGCTTAGGAAGCCTCTTCGCATAGCTTAATGAAACCTTTAAAAGCTTGATCGCAAATCTAAAAATCGTGGCGAGGTGAAAACGTCATGGAATATGTATATGCTGCACTACTCCTCCACAAAGCCGGAAAACCCATAAATGAAGAAAGCATTAAGAAGGTTTTGTCCTCAGCAGGCATTTCACCGGATGAGGCAAGAGTTAAGGCTTTAGTAGCGGCTTTAGAGGAAGTTGACATAGAGGAAGCCATAAAAAGTGCTGCCCCAGTACCCGTAGCAGCCACGGCAGCCCCTGTCGAGGCAGCACCGGCTGAGGTGGAGAAAGCAGAGGAGAAAGGCGAAGAAGAGGAGAAAGAAGAGGAAGGAGAGGAACTGGAAGGTCTCGGCGCCCTCTTCGGCTAAGTCTCAGCTTTAAAAACTTAAACATCGGGAATCTTTCTTTTCAGTGCCTCCATCCTATTTTCTGCCCATGCTTACATATTTCATTTTTCAGAAGCCTGTAACCCTCCTTTACGGCCTCACCGACCTTATCTAAGCGTGTACCTCCTCCCATAGCCACTTTCCCCTTCCCACCGCCGGATCCTCCCACCACCTCTGCTACTTTCCTGACTACCATTGGCACATCCACATCAACAAGTTTCCCAGTCATTCCTACAACGCCGACTCTCTCACCTCTTCCTAGAAGGAGAACAGCCGCTCTTTCCTCCATCTTAACCACCTCTTCCGCTATCTTCACAAGTAGTTCCGTGTCCCCTTCTGTTTCACCAACAACTAACACATAACCGTTAACCCTTTCAGCCTCCCTTAAGAATCTCTCAGCCTCTCTTCTGGCCAGCACGTCTTTAAGCCTCTCTATCTCCTTCCCCCTCTTTTTCCATTCTTCAAAAAACTTTTTAGCAGCTTCACGTACCTGCTCCTTTGGGACACGGAATACCGCAGCCGAGTCCTCAACAAGCTTATCCATCTCCTGTATGTAACGGACAGCCGCCTCCCCCGCTTTGAACTCGAGCCTGACGACTCCGTCTTGTATCCTTTCAACTCTAACTATTTTTATTAGTCCAACCTCCCCTGTCCAGTCGACGTGTACCCCTCCGCACGCCTCCACATCCCACCCGTCCACGTCCACTATTCTGAGTTCCCGTCCGGGAACCGCTCCCCCCTGGTAGATTGTAAATCCAAACATTGCTTCAGCCTCATCCCTAGGGATAACGTACTTTCGAACTCTCCTATTCTCCATCACGATCCTATTAGCTAAAGCCTCTATTTCCTTAACCTCCTCCCGGCTTAACTGCTTATAATGGGTTATGTCGAGCCTTGCTTCGTCAGGCTTCTTCTCTGCCCCTGCTTGCCAAACATGCGGGCCGAGAACCCTCCTAGCTGCACCGTTCAAAATGTGCGTAGCTGTATGGTGCCTCATCAACGCGATCCTCCTCTCCCAGTCTATTTCTCCCTTAACCTTCGCTCCAACGCTAAACTTCGCCGGATCCTTAACTTGGTGGAGGATGGCGTTACCCACCTTCTCCACCCGAACCACCTCTTCACCGTTAAGCGTTCCAACATCGTGAAGCTGCCCACCGCCTGTAGGGTAGAAGAGGGTCTTATCCAAGACAACGTAGGGTCCAACTACAGCCGTGACCTTACTGGTAAACTCCGAATCGTAGGGCTTATCATAGTACAACGGGTAGGTTGAAGGCAGCTCCTCCTCGACTACGACCCTTTTAGCTTCAACCCTCGACTTTTCCTTCCTCTCCCCCAGCTCCAAGTAAAAACTGCTTGGAACTTCCACGTGGACCCCCATTTCCTCCCCTATTTCCTGAACCATTTCCGGTGGAATACCGTTCGACTCGTAAAGCTCAACTAAAACCTTTAATCCCAGCTTCCTCCCGCTTCTTAACAGTCTTTCAACCTGCCTACGCCCCCTGTCGAGTGTCTGGAAGTACCTTTCCCTCTCAACCTTAAAGATGTCTTCGATTACCTCCCTTGCAACCTCCAAGTGAGGGTAGCTCTCCTTAAGGTAGTCGATGTGCCTATGGAACAGCTCTGCGAAGTCAAGCTCAAATCCGTACAGCCTGTCTAGGCTTATCGCTCTCCTAAGTATCATGCGGAGGTTGTAGCCTCCTCCAACATTTGAAGGTATCCCACCGTCAGCGACGGCGAACACTAACGTACGCGTATGATCCGCAATGGCGTATAGCGCCTCTAACGGGCCAAGCTGATGTCTTAGCTCGCCGTGGTCGACTCCGATCCTTGAAGCTATCTCCCTAGTCACCCTCTCAAAATCCTGCATTTCGTTCGCGTCAAAAAGACCTGAAAGGGCAGAGTACCTGAAAAGTAAGTCCTCACTAACGTCCACCCCCGTCTCCCTTTTGAGCCAGCTGAGCACTGGACCGAACGCCGCCTCGTAAATGGTAGGTGTCCCCTGGGTAAACCACGCCATCCTCTCCACCCCCCACCCTACGTCGATAACCTTTATCTTAAGCTCCCTCCAGCTCCCATCAGGTCCCAGAGCATACTGCATGAAGACGTTGTTAACTATTTCAAGTCCCTTCCCAAACGCTTCGAGCGATGGGCCAAACGTTCCCCCTCCACTCCAGACGTCCTCTTTATAGGTAACTTCCTCCTTTCCAATTTTCAAATATTTTGTGAGAAACTCGAAGTTAAGGTCTATGCAAGTGTCCATCCAGTACCCTTCGCCGTCGTACTTGAAAGCGTGCTGCCCTCCCATAATGAAAAGAGATAGGTGCCTCCCCGTCCTTCCAACGTTATCTACGTCACAGAATCCTTTTCCGCCGAACCTTATACATGGCTGGGGGACGACTAGCGGGTTTGCAGGGGGCTTAACGACTCCTTCCACCACGTAGGGCTGAAAGTCGGCTATCGAGGCTATGGTGAAGGCTAAGTCGTCCCTCCACCTCGCAACCACAGGGTACTCCCTTATCCTCGTATGTCCCCTCTCCTCGAAGAAACGACACCAGTTATCTATAGCCTCGTGGAAACTCCACCCTCCCCCCTTCCTACCTAGGAAAAGGTAGCCTCCCACACATTTCGTGTCGCCGCAGTTCCTCCTATCAGGGTTCAATGTCCAAAAGTAGTCTCCACATGCTTCACATCGTTTCCTAGTGAACCCTTCTCTTCTGAACAGTTCAACCTCGTAGTTTTCCCTTCCAAACTTTCCCTTCAAATCTTCCTTGGACACGTTCAAGGAGGCCACCTTCCTGCCAGCTGCTGTAACCTCTTAAGCCACCGCAATCTAAAAACCTTCCTGTCAACATTAAGTAACGTGAAAATCGCATCCTTTCATGGGGGTTAATAGATTAATGTACGAGTTAAACATTAAAAGGCTTCTTGCTGCAGCAGAGGAATTAAGGTACCTTCTCGATAGGGGATACCCCCGCGATGGAGCCTTAAACTTCGTCGCAAACCATCATAGACTAGACAAAAAACACAAAATCGTCCTTCTCCGTAGCGTCTACAGTAGCAAGGAGGTCGAGGAGAGGAAAAGGAAGACAGTACCCTTCCAGAAGCTTAAAGGGAACGTGCTATCCGTAGACGGATACAACGTGTTGATAGTCCTTGAAACCATGCTTAGAAATCAGCCACTTCTCGAAGGGGACGACGGATACGTAAGGGATATCTCCGGGGTGCACGGAAAGCACAAACTATCAAACCACACGATTCAAGCCGTGAACATCCTCCTAGAAGAGCTTAAGAAAGCCCAGCCAAGGGAAGTACTCATATTCTTCGACAGCCCGGTAAGTAAGAGCGGAGAACTAGCTGGAACGGTCAGAAACCTCATGAAAACCCGCGGGGTGAAGGGTGATAGTGTAGCGGTAAGTCAAGCGGACAATGCAGTAATAAGGACAGGCGAGATAGCCCTTACAAGTGACAGCGTAATACTCCAGAAAGCACGAAAGTGCTTCGACATAGCAGGACACATAGCTAGAAAAAGAGGATACGCATGGATCATATCTTTTAAGCATCCTCCTTAAAAGGTGAAAAAGTGTAGCTTATCTTCAATTCATGCAATCCACATCAAGCTAGCAACCTTCTAAGCTGGAATATTCTTGTGGAAGCGCGGCAGTAAGTATAAACCCTCACCATTTCCAACTTCATGCAACCAATAGAATTGATAAAACATAACACATATAAAACGCTCTTGTGGAATAAATTACCGAACAGAAGGGTGGTCCCGTCGCCTAGCCAGGAGCTGCAGACTGAAAGGGCGCCGACTTGCAAGAGCGTAAACGTAGGCGTAAGCCTTCTAAGCCGGAGTTCCCGGGTTCAAGAACCACCACTAAGCAACTTGGTGGTGGTTGAAAGTCCCGGCGGGACCACCACCTTTTCCCCGTTTCAACCCTTAAAGAAGTGTTCGTATCCTTTTTGAGGTATATTAACCCAGCCCTTTTCTGGATGCTTAAATATGACCTTCTTTTCTTCAATGACCCTCCCCATTTCGTAGAGGTTGCCTCCGACCTTCCTCACGGCGTCCACAGCCTTCACCCATTTATCGTTTGGTACCGTTACGACTAGCTCGTATTCTTCGCCGCCGTAGAATGCTAGCTCGTAAGGGTCTAACCGGTTTTCCTCCGCGAAGGACGAAACCTCAGGGTGTATTGGGACGTGTTCTATGGCGAACCCGACATTGCTTGCGTTGGAGAGCTCATGGAGTGATGCAGCCAGCCCATCACTGCTATCTATGCTGGAGGACACATATCCCCCTTCCGCCAGCACAACTCCCTCATTAACCCTCGCCTTGGGATTGTAAACTGCCTCCACGCACTTTCTGACTCCATTCCTTCCTAACCCGCTTAAAAGAACCTTTAAACCTACCGCGGTCATGCCGAATAATCCGGTGGTAGCCACTATATCGCCTAGTTTCGCTCCCTCTCTCGAAATAACTCTTCTAGCTAAGCCTATCACCGCCCCAGAGATAACCACCTCGTCCGCTTCGTTCACGTCTCCTCCAAGATAACATGCACCATAAGCCTTCGACGCCTCAACGATTCCTTCAACGACCTCTAAGACATCCCTAACCTTAAAGTTCCTTGGAAAGCCAAACGCGTACATCCCCCCAATAGGCTTAGCCCCCTTAGCAGCCAAGTCGCTTACATTCATTACAACCGTTTTCCATCCCACCTGACGCCACGTCATTCCTGGAGGAACATCCGTCCTTGCAACCAACATGTCACAGTTAAACACAAGTATCCCCTTTTCCAAGTGAACAGCCGCAGCATCGTCTCCAAACGGCAAAGCCACGCCTTCACACTCCGCTAGTATGCTCAAAATCCTCTTCACCAGCTCCTTCTCGCCTAAATCCCCAACCTTCACAAGCAACCCCTCCGCTTAAAGGCTCAATCTAAAAACAAACATGCACCATAACCATCTACAAAAGAGGAATGCTCAATAAATTAACTCAACTCCTCAACACCACCATCAGTCAACCAATAAGGGATTCCTACGAAAAGGAATTACGCCCACCATAAGTCCAATGAAGATCAATTCCCATCCAACTCAGGCAAACACAAGAAAACTCCATCTAACCACACGTCGCCAGATGCCTCCTAGATCCCCCTAAAGTTGCCACCCACCCCAACAGGAAAAGAACAGGTGGAAGCCCCGGGCGGGTATTCCGACTTGCTTCGAACCCGCGACCTGCGGCTCACCCGAACACTTACGAGGCCGCCGCTCTACCACTGAGCTACCGGGGCTCCGCTCTCCCATATTAAAAGTTCAAAATATAAACCTTTTCTATCTGCCTTGCGAAGCAGTTAGGTATTTGGTGGTATTTGTGGGTGTTGGTGAGTGAACAGGTGGAGGCTGCCCCGGATGCTCAGCCGCCTAGCGGCCTAGAGGGCGGAACCCTCAGATGAGGAGCTC